>Ga0070741_10001971_pt1 | contig 57827 bp, 57 predicted proteins | sample Coa_R1_4_FD_66440 | JGI IMG/M metagenome (GOLD analysis project Ga0070741, IMG submission 66440) | Surface soil microbial communities from Centralia Pennsylvania, which are recovering from an underground coalmine fire - Coalmine... | ecosystem: Environmental > Terrestrial > Soil > Unclassified ... | reverse complement strand
GCCTACCGACGCGACGATGTCCCCACAGGCGCGCTGGTCGGCCTAGCGGTCTCCTCCGGGACCGTCGAAGGGCGCGCGCGCGTCATCCGCGATCTCGCCCAGCCGATACCGAACCCGGCGACATCCTCGTCACCACCTACACCGATCCCAGCTGGACACCCCTGTTCCTCAATATCAAAGGCCTGGTGACGGAGGTCGGGGGCCTAATGACCCATGGCGCGGTAATCGCACGCGAGTACGGACTGCCGGCCGTCGTGGGAGTCCAGCAGGCGACCGACCTCATCAACGACGGGCAGCGAATACGCGTGCATGGAACCGACGGATACATCGAGATCCTGCACGACTCGCCCCAGCGAGGTCGTTAGGGTGGAGCCACACAACGATCGCGGCTGGGGCCGTGAGAAAGGACGGGGGTATGCCGACCTATCTGGCGTTTCACGAGGTCGACGATGTCGAGCATTGGCGCAACATGCCAACGCGAGAGGAGGTCTTTGGGCCGCTGGGGATTACCCATCGGATTTTCAAGGACCCGCAGGGCTCAAATCGGGTCGGGTTGCTCCTTGAGATCCCCGATTTCGCCAAGTTTCAGGAATTGATGCAGAGCGACCAGGCCGCCGAGGCGATGAAACAGGATGGAGTCCACCCCGACAGCCTTGTAGTGCTCGAGGAGGCTTAGCGCACGGCCGATCGCGGTGGCGACGCGGGTCAACGATCTCGAATACCGGCGGGCCGGTTCAGCGGCGATCGCCTGACACTGCAGTACCCCCAGCCGGATTCGAACCGGCGATCTCCGGCGTGAAAGGCCGGCGTCCTAGACCACTAGACCATGGGGGCGCACAGGGATTGTAGGTTCGGGAGCGATCCACCGAGAGCAACCAGCGCCTACGATTGCGGCGAGCCCCCGTAGCTCAACGCTAGAGCAGCGGCCTTTTAAGCCGAGGGTTGCAGGTTGGAATCCTGCCGGGGGCACTCCTCTCCGAGCAGATCGAGCGGCAGCTTCGTTGGTCACTACCCCTTCGGCCTACGCGCAGCCAGGCTGTCGTTGGCCCCGGCGGAGATCATCTCGCACCCCGTGAGGGCCTTCACCGGCACCGTGCTCTTGACCAATTTGCCGTCGCCGAGCTGGCCATGGGAGTTATCGCCCCACGTCATGACTGTGCCGTCAGATAGGAGAGCCATGGAGTGCGAGCCGCCGGCGCCGATGCTGACCGCGCGGCGCGACTTTCCGTCGCTCAACTGAGCCACAACAACTGGCACGTTGCTGCTCACGGTCTTGCCGTTGCCAAGTTGCCCATCGGCGTTATCGCCCCAGGTCATCACGGTGCCGTCGGCGAGCAGTGCCATGTTGTGGCCGTTGGCTGGTAGGTCACCGCCGGCGGAGACTTCAACCACCCGACTCGAGCGGCCGTCGGTGAGGTGGGTAACACGTACGGCCACGGGGCTGTCTGTCCTCTTACCGTCACCCAACTGACCATGGGAGTTGTAGCCCCAGTCGTAGACCGCACCGGTCGATGTCAGCGCGTCGCCGAACAGATTGCCCGACGAGATAGCGACGATGTTCGAGGGCAGCCGCGATACCACCACCGGGGTCAGCGATCGGCCGCCCGTCCTGCCGTCGCCGAGGTCGCCAAACTGGTTGCCGCCCCAGGCGATCACCGTGCCGTTGGACAGCAGGGCATAGGCCTTGTCACCGCCGGCCGCAAGCTGTTTCACCGTCACATGGTGCTTCGAGGTATAGGAATTGACAGCGGTTGCGGGTACTGGGACCAGGTGCGACTTCAGGTTGCCGGTTCCAAGCTGGCCCTGTCCGTTGTTACCCCAAGCCCACACCCTTCCGTTGGCCTTCAGCGCCACAGCATCGCTGTTGCCGGTAGCGGTCTGCACTACGTGGTCAACGCCCTTCACTTCCACCGGGATGGCGCGAGGTTTTGTACTGCCGTCGCCCAGTTCGCCACGTTCGTTGTCTCCCCAACCCCAAACGTGACCACTCGCGTCGATTGCCAGATTGGAGATATCCGAAGCGTCGAGTCTGACGATATGGGCGAGGTGCGGGACCGCATATGGCGATCGATTGCAGGCTTCGTGTGACCTCGGGCAGATGATCCAGTTTTCCTGCACGCCCCAGCCAAAGACCTTGGAGGTCGGCCTGGTAGCGGCCCCGGCGAGTCCGGAGCCGAATGCGGTCGCGAGTGCCAAGGCGATCACGCCACTCGCGACTGCCGCCAGGACCCTCCGGCCATTGCGCTTGGGCAGTTGGGTTCTGTAGAAGCCTGCTCTCACGTTCCTATTCCCCTTCCCGCTTCGGTCATCGCGTCATTCCGGCTTGGATCAGCGTATACAGCGCATGCGGCGCACGCGGAAGTCGGATCTCGGCGGCGAACGAGGACAGCGATTAGTGCCGGAAATGCCGACGGCTCGTGAAGATCATCGCCGCGCCGGCGTTGTCTACCGCCTCTGTCACGAGCTCGTCGCGAATCGACCCGCCGGGTTCGATGATGACGCTCACCCCCGCGGCGGTCGCCAGCTCGGCGCTGTCCGGGAAGGGAAAGAACGCATCGGAGGCCATCGCGATGCCCCCGGTGACACGGGGTCCAGCTGCCGGCGGGGATCCGCCGTCTCGAGCCGCGTCGGCCAGTGCCGAGTACTTCTCGAGCGCAATCCTGACCGCATCCACGCGACTCATCTGGCCCGCCCCGATTCCCACCGTCTGCAGGCCCGTGGACAGCACGATCGCATTCGAGCGGACGTGCTTGCAGACCTTCCATGCAAACAGCGCCTCGCTCCACTCGGCCTCGCTCGGCTGGCGGGCTGAGACGACCTTCATCTCCTCCCGGAGTTCGAGGCCGGAGTCGCGATCCTGCACCAGCATGCCGCCGGCCACCTGGCGCATGTTCGCCTCGATCTGAGTAGTGGCGCGGCGCTCCCGATCGTCCAGGATCCGCGTGTTTGGCTTGGTCTGCAGTACATCAAGCGCTTCGTCGTCGTAGCCGGGCGCGAACAGCACCTCGATGAACTGGCCAACCAGCGCTTCTGCCAGCGGCCGATCGACCCGCCTGTTCAGGCACACCACCCCTCCGTAGGCCGACATGGGGTCGGCGGCGAAGGCAAGCTTGTACGCCTCGACCGGGTCCGCGCCGAGTGCGACTCCGCATGGGTTGTTGTGCTTGACGATCACGCAGGCGGGGACCTGAAACTCGCCCACCAGATCGCGCGCCGCGTGCAGATCGAGCACGTTGTTGAAGGAGAGCTGCTTGCCGCCGACCTGGGAGACCATCGACAGCACGTGCGTGCGTGCGCCGACCTGGGCGTAGTAGGCACCTCGCTGGTGAGGGTTCTCGCCGTAGGGCAGTTCGAGCACCTTCTCGTAGGCGCGAACCAGCAGCGGCGGGAAGTCCTCTCGCTTCTCCTGAAACCAGCGAGCGATGGCCGCGTCGTACCGGGCCGTGACGGCGAACGCCTCGGCGGTCAGGTTCTCGCGCGTTGCGACCGAAAGGCGGCGATCGGACTCCCGGAGCTCCGCGAGGATCGCGTCATAGCTCTCGGGCGATGTGACCGGGGCGACGTACCGCCAATTCTTGGCCGCGGCCCGGATCATCGTGGGGCCGCCGATGTCGATGTTCTCAATCACCTCGCGCTCGGAGGCGCCGCGCCGCCCTGCGGTGCGCTCGAACGGATACAGGTTGACGCAGACCAGGTCGATGAACTCGACGTCGTGCTCCTCGGCTGTGCGCATGTGCTCCGCGTCGTCGCGCACCGCGAGCATGCCCGCATACAGCCGCGGGTGCAGCGTCTTGACCCGGCCATCCATGATCTCCGGAAACCCAGTCAGATCCGAGATCGAGCGGACCGGTAAACCGGCCTCGGCCAATGCCGCGGCGGTGCCGCCCGTGGAGATGATCTCGACCCCCAGCTCATTCAACCCGCGCGCGAACTCGACGATGCCCGTCTTGTCGGATACCGACAGCAGCGCCCTGCTGACGCGCACCTCTGGCCCCCGCGCGACCCGCACCTCCCCGCCGGCGATCTCGGTGTGGGTCAACCGCTCAGTGCCGGATTCCATCGCTTCCGACTCTACCGCTCGATCACGACACGACGCGGGTTGTTTGCGTCGATTCGAACGGCCCCAGAAGCGATCAACCTCACCGCCTCCGGTAGCAACTCGTGCTCGATCGGCTGCAGGCGCTCCATCACCTCCTCCACGCGCCGGGCGTCCAGCTCGACCGCCCGCTGCAGAATCACCGGGCCGGTGTCGATCCCTTCATCTACGAAGTGGACGGTCACGCCGAAGACCTTGACACCGTACTCGAGCGCCTGCTCGACCGCCCGTAGACCGGGAAACGCAGGAAGCAGCGCGGGATGCACGTTGATCACGCGTCCGGCGAAGCGGCGAAGGAATTCGGGGCTCAGGAGCTGCATGTAGCCGGCGAGCACGATGAGCTCGGCCCCCTGCTCGGTCAGCCAGGCCGCCATCGCGCCATCCCGCGACGCTCGATCCTCGTACCGCTCGCGTTCAAAGACAGAGGTCACCACGCCCGCGCAGTGCGCTCGCTCCAGCGCGCGCGCCGCCGGCCGGTCAGATGCAACCGCGACAACCGCGACGTCGTCGTGCCCGTGGACGTGATCGAGCAACGCCTGCAGGTTCGTGCCCTCGCCGGAGGCCAGGACTGCAACCCGCACGGCGCCGTCAGACCTGCGCGATCGAGTACGGGCCCTGCGCGGCGGTCACGCCCTGATCAACGGCAGCTGCGACTCGAGCGCGTGCTTGCCGTTTGCGGCCTCGGTCCCCGGCAGCGGGTAGTCGCCCGTGAAGCAAGCGTCGCAGTGAATCGAGCGAGTGCGATCGATCGCCTCGCTGGAGCCGCCAATCGCCTCGTAGACGCCGTCCATCGAGAGGTAGTGCAGAGAGTCGCAGCCGAGCTCCTGCGCCACTTCCTCGACCGTGCGGCCGTGGGCGATCATCTCCTCGCGCGTGGACATGTCGATGCCGTAGTGGCACGGATGTTTGATCGGCGGAGCCGAAATCCGCAGATGAATCTCCTTGGCGCCCGCCTCGCGCAGCATGGCCACGATCTGCCGGGTGGTGTTCCCGCGCACGATCGAGTCGTCGACGACCACCAGCCGCTGGTCGCCGACCACGTCAGGCAGCGGGTTGAACTTGAGCCTCAGCCCGTGGCGGCGCAGCTCCTGCCCGGGCTGGATGAAGGTTCGCGCCACGTAGCGGTTCTTGATGAAGCCGTCGTCCTGGGGCAGGCCGGCAGCGCGCGCCAGGCCACGGGCGGCGGCGTTGCCCGAGTCGGGGACGGGAATCACGACGTCCGCGTCCACGGGCGCTTCGCGCCAGAGGATCTCCCCCATCCGCGCGCGAGCGACCTGTAGGACGTTTCCGCCCATCCGCGAATCCGGACGCGCGAAGTAGATGTGCTCGAACACGCACAGCGCGCTTCGCTCTGGCTCGCCGACGATGCGGGTGCGCAGACCGCCCTCGGTGAGGATGATCACCTCGCCGCGCTGCACGTCGCGTAGATAGCGGGCGCCGATCAGATCAAACGCGCACGATTCACTCGCGATGCAATAGGCCGGTGGGCGGGCCTGGTCGCCATCCGCGCTCGAGTCGATGACTCCTAGCGCCAGAGGCCTCAGCCCGAACGGATCGCGGAACGCGATCACCGCCTCATCGGTCAGCGCAACGGTGGAGAAGGCGCCTTTAAGCCGCGAGACGACATCGGCCACCGCGTCCTCGATGCGGTCGGCCGGGTGCAATGCCAGCAGGGCGGCAATGATCTCGGAGTCCGACGTCGAGGTGAACTCGACTCCCTGTTCGCGCAGCTCGGCGTATAGCTCGACGGCATTGATCAGGTTGCCGTTGTGGGCGAGGGCGAGCGTTCGCCGGTCGTCGCGGACCACGGGCTGGGCGTTCTGCCACTGCGAAGAGCCGGTCGTTGAGTAACGAACATGGCCGATCGCCATCTCCCCCTCGAGCGAGCGCAGCGTGTGCTCATCGAAGACCTGCGCAACCAGACCCTGGTCCCGGATGGCCAGGATGTTCCCGCCCCGTGGCGCGGCCGCGATGCCCGCCGACTCCTGTCCCCGATGCTGAAGTGCGAACAGCGCGAAATACGCGAGGCGAGCGACGTCGTGATCGGGACCGTAGATCCCGAAGACTCCGCACTCGTCGCGTGGCCCGTCGCGATGGTCGGTGTGAGGAGACATCCGGCTGCGAGCGGCTTCAGTCATAAGGGATTTTAGTGACCACTCAAAAGAACTTGTCCAATCCCTGGCCCCATGCCCGCGCGAGCTCATCCACCGGGAGGCTCAACCGGCTCGAGATCTGGAGCGCGTCCCCGCATACCTTGCCGATCATCGTGCACGCACCGGACGGTCCCGAGTCCGCCCAGCGCTCAAGGGCATCAGCTGGACCCGACACGATAAATCCCCTACCCGGAGCCTCCCCGAAGGAATCGAGCGCATCGGGGAGTTCCACTCGGGCGCCGATGCCCCCGGCTATGCAGCACTCCGCCAGAGCCACCGCCACGCCTCCCTCGGCGACGTCGTGGGCGCTGCGCAGCGCCTGCCGGCGCACCCCGCCGCGGATCGTGGCATGCACTTGACGGATGAGGCCGCCGTCCGCGTCGGGGAGGGGCCCGCTCGGCGTCCGGCCCCACAGCTTCTCGAGCTCGGAGGCCGCAAGCGAGGGCGAAAACGGGCCCACGAGGGCGATGGCGTCGCCCTCGCGCGCGAATCCCAGACGGCCCGCCCGCGCGACATCGGGAAGCTTGCCCACGATCCCTATCACCGGCGTGGGGAAGATCGGCCCGGCCGGCGCCTCGTTGTAGAGGGAGACGTTGCCGCCCACGACGGGAATACCGAGCGCCTCGCACGCCGACACCACCCCCTCGACTGCCTCCGTCAGCTGCCACGCGACCGTCGGCTTCTCCGGGTTGCCAAAGTTCAGGCAGTTGGTGACGCCGAGCGGCTCGGCCCCGACACAGGCAAGGTTCGCGGCGCACTCGTAGACGGCCTCGGCGGCACCAAGCCGCGGGTCGGCGTAGACACGACGTCCGTTGCCGTCAATCGAGACGGCGATGCCGGAGCCGTCCGGCAGGGCGAGCACAGCGGCGTCAGTCTGCTCGGGACGCCGCACCGTCCTGGATTGGACGATCCAGTCGTACTGCTCGAACAGCGGGCGACGGGAGCAGATGTTGGGGGAGCCAAGCAACGCCAGAAGCAGGTCGGCTTCGGACCTGCGCCCACCGGCCCGGGGGGTTTCGAAGCCCTCGGGTCCGCGGGGCGGGGCAGACGGCGGCGCTGGCTTCAGGTCGTACAGCGGGCAGTCGTCGACCAGCACGTGGACCGGGAGGTCCGCCACCGGCTCTCCGTCGTCGAGGACGCGGACGTGGCCGGAGTCCGTGACCTCGCCGATGGCGGTCGCGAGCGTCTCCCAGCGCCGGCAGATCGCGAGCACCTCGTGCAGGCGGGGCGGCTCGACCACGCAGAGCATGCGCTCCTGCGACTCGGAAACCATGATCTCGAACGGCTCCATGGCGCTATCGCGCACGGGCACGCGAGAGACGTTGAGCTCGACACCTACGCCGCCCTTGCTGACCATTTCCGAGACGGAGGAGGTCAGGCCCGCGGCGCCCAGGTCCTGGAGGGCGACCAGCAGGCCGCGGTCGAGCAGCTCCAGACAACACTCGAGCAGTTTCTTCTCCGCGAATGGGTCACCGATCTGCACCGACGGCCGCTTGGCCTCGTCGCCCTCGCCGAGCTCGGCGCTCGCGAGCACCGAAGCGCCGCCGATCCCGTCGCGCCCGGTCAGCGCGCCCAGCAGGACGACCAGGTTGCCCGGACCGGCGGCGGCGGAGCGGATCAGCCGCTCCCGCGGCGCGATTCCGAGGCACATCGCGTTCACGAGGCAGTTCTGCTCGTAGCTTGGCTCGAAGTACACCTCGCCGCCGATCGTGGGCACGCCGATCGAATTGCCGTAGTGGCCGATCCCGGCGACCGCCCGCCCCAGCAGGTAGCGCGAGCGCTCGGACTGCTCTGGCTCGCCGAACCGCAGCGAGTCCAGCACGGCAATCGGCCGCGCGCCCACGGCGAAGATGTCGCGCAGAATGCCTCCCACGCCCGTCGCCGCCCCCTGGAAGGGCTCGACCGCGCTGGGATGGTTGTGGGACTCCACTTTGAAAGCAAGCGCGAGGCCGCCTCCCACATCGACCGCGCCGGCGTTCTCTCCCGGCCCCAGCAGCAGATGTGGACCTGTGGTGGGCAGGCGCCTCAGCAACTTGCGCGAGTGCTTGTACGCGCAATGCTCTGACCACATCAGCGAGAGCATCGCCAGCTCGACCGTGTTCGGCTCGCGACCGAGGCGCTCGAGAATCAGCTCGTACTCGTGATCGGTCAGCCCGAGCTGGCGGTGGCGGGGAATCTCAGACAGCGACGCGACCGTCGACATGTGCCCGCAGCGACTCGAAGATTCGCAGACCACCAGCCGAGCCTGTCAGCGGGTCGACCGCGTGCTCGGGATGCGGCATCAGACCGAAGACGTTGCGCGGCTCGTTGCAGACGCCCGCAATATCTTCGAGTGAGCCGTTCGGGTTGTGGCCCTGTGCATAGCGAAGGACGACCTGACCGCCCGCGCTCAGCTCCGCGAGCTCCTCGGGCGGGGCGTAGTAGCGGCCGGTGGTGTGCTTGACCGGAATGGACAGCGTCTCGGCGGGGTCACACGCGCCGGTAAACGGAGTTTGGTTGTTGACGACCTCGAGATCGACCTGGCGACAGACGAACCGCAGCGACACGTTTGGCAGCAGCGCGCCTGGCAAGAGCCCGGCCTCGCACAGAACTTGAAACCCATTGCAGATGCCCAGCACCAGCCCGCCTTCATGGGCGAACTCGATTACCTCGCCCATCACGGGCGCGAAGCGCGCGATTGCGCCGGCTCGGAGGTGATCGCCGTAGGAGAATCCCCCCGGGATCACGACCACGTCCGCGGCGCGTAGGTCGCGCTCGGCGTGCCAGAGAATGACCGCGTCGCCAACGCGCCTGGCGGCTTGGAAGGCGTCGACGTCGTCGCAGGACCCGGGGAAGCGGACGACGCCAAACCTCACGGGCGCTCGGCTCCCTGATCGGGAACGCGGTGGTCGTCCTCGATCTCCCAGTCCTCGATCAGCGGGTTGGCGAGAAGCCGCTCGCACATTTCGGGCAACCGCTCGGAGTCATCGAGCTCGAGCTCGATCAGCCGGCCCACATGTACGTCGCGTACGCCCGCGAAGCCGAGCGCCTTGAGCGCTCGTTGCACCGTCTGTCCCTGCGGATCGAGGATCCCTTCCTTCGGTCGCACGAGGACGCGCGCGCGCATCAGCCCCGTGTGAGCTTGAGCCACTCCTCGAACGGCTCGCCCGTAATCCGCTCGTAGGCCTCCACGTACTTCTCGCGCGTGCGCGCGACAATCTCCTCGGGAATCTCGGGCGCCGGCGGGTTGCGATCCCATCCCGTCGAGGACGCCCAGTCGCGCACGTACTGCTTGTCGAAGCTCGGCTGCGATCGCCCTGGCTCATAGCCGTCTACCGGCCAGAAACGCGATGAGTCGGGGGTGCAGACCTCGTCGCCCAACACGAGCTGGCCATCGCCGTCCAGGCCGAATTCGAATTTGGTGTCCGCCAGGATGATCCCCCGTTCGCGGGCGTGGTCAGCCGCGGTGGCATAAGTCTGGAGCGAGGCGTCTTGCAACCGCTCGGCCAGGGCACGATCGCCGATCAGCTCCACCGCGCCCTCGAAGTCGATGTTCTCGTCGTGGCCGACGGTGGCCTTGGTCGACGGCGTGAAGATCGGCTCCGGCAGCTTGTCGGACTCGCGCAGCCCTGCCGGGAGCTCGATGCCGCAGACGGCGCCCGTGCGCTGGTAGTCCTTCCAGCCCGAGCCGGTGATGTAGCCGCGCACCACGCATTCGACGGGCAGCATCTTGAGCTTGCGCACGACCATCGCGCGCCCGCGGACCTCCTGCGGAACGTCTTCGGTCACGTCGATCATGTGGTTGGGGACGATCCCCCCCGTGTGCTCGAACCAGAACGCGGACAGTCCGGTCAGCACCTCGCCCTTACCCGGTATGGGGTTGGGGTGGATGACGTCGTATGTGGAGATGCGGTCTGAGGCGACGATCAGCAGCGTGTCGCCGGCGTCGTAGATTTCGCGGACCTTGCCCGAGGCAAGCAGTGTGAGATCGGTTAGAGCAGTCATGGCATGGAGAGGTCGGGGAGGGCGGCACCGACCGCGACGACGTCAGTCGACGGCGGTCACAGTTCGATCCTAGCGGGCGTCTCCGACAACTACCGGGCTACAACGCCGCCCGAGACGCCCGCGCCCACCGGCTCGAGTCCGGAAGGCGCGATCGCCTCAAGACGGCCGACGATCTCCTCGGCGTAGCGCACGAACGGCTCGTAGTCGAAGATCTGATCGAGATCGAGGCCGGCGGCGGCTTTCTCGGTGCTGACCAGGTCCCGCATGTGAATGCGCTCCGCCAGCGCTTGCTGGGCAAGCCTTTGCACGATTCGGTAGGCGTCGTCCCGGCTCAGTCCCGTCTCCACGAGACCGAGCAATACTCGCTGGGAGAAAAGCGCGCCATACGTCAGATTGAGATTGGCCCGCATCCGGTCGGCGTCGACCACCATGCCTTCCACCAACACGATCGCGCGCCGCTGTAGATGGTCCAGGAGGGTGGTCGAGTCCGGGATGATGATCCGCTCGACCGAGGAATGAGAGATGTCGCGCTCGTGCCACAGGGCCACGTTCTCGAGCGCGGCCTGGGAGTTAGCGCGAAGCACTCGAGCGAGGCCCGAGACCTGTTCGGACTTAATCGGGTTGCGCTTGTGTGGCATTGCGCTTGACCCCTTCTGTCCGCTCCCGAAAGGCTCCTGGACCTCTGCCACCTCGGTGCGGGCGAGGTGTCGGATCTCCGTCGCGAGCCGCTCGAGGCCCGCACCGGCGAGCGCGATCGCCTCGAGCAACTCCGCGTGCCGGTCGCGGGCTACGACCTGGGTCGAGACCGGCTCTGCCGCCAGCCCCAGCCGGTCGAGTACGCGCCGCTCAAAGTCCGGAGACGCAGATGCGTAGGTGCCGACGGCTCCCGAGATCGCACCAACAGCCACCTGGGTGAACGCGTGCTCGAGACGCTGCGCGTTGCGCGCCGCTTCGAAGGCGAACGAGGCCAGCTTGATGCCAAACGTAGTCGGCTCGGCGTGGACCCCATGCGTGCGGCCCGCGGTGAGCGTGAGGACATGTTCGCGTGCCCTGGCCGCGAGCACCTCCACGAGTCTCCTGGAGTCGGGCAGCACGAGCTCGCCGACCTCTCGCAGCTGCAGCCCGAGCGCCGTGTCGAGCACGTCGCTGGAGGTGAGACCGTAATGCAGCCACCTCCCCGCCGGGCCCGCCGATGCGGCCAGGACGTCGACGAACGCTGCTGTGTCATGGTCGGTCACACGTTCGCGCTCGGCGATCGCCTCGACCGTGAAGGTCGCCGCGCGGATGGCTTCAAGCTCTGTCTCGGTGGGCCCCTCGAGTTCCTCGCACGCGGCGACCTCGACCTGACGCATCGCCTCGAACCGCGCCCGGTCCGACCAAATCTTCGCCAGCTCAGGTCGGGTGTAACGAAGGATCACCTGAAGCGTCCCATGTCTCTATCTCGGAGCGTAGCCGAGCGGCCGTGTCGAATATTTCGGGGTCGACACATGTGTCGACCCCCCGGCCGAGCATGCTCGGCCGGCGGCGGGGCGCATGCGCCCCGCCGATCAAACTCTGGCAAGCTTCCCCGATCAAACTCCGCAGGAACGGCATACAGCAACCCACCACCGTTCGCCGTCACCTGGTCCCCAGCATCGGTGTTCACGACATGGCGATCGATCTGGGCACGGCCAACACGCTGGTGTACCTGGCGGGCAGGGGAATCGTCGTCTCAGAGCCGTCGGTGGTCGCCTCAGATCTGGAGAGCGGCACCGTTCACGCGGTTGGCTTCGACGCGGAGCGGATGATCGGGCGCACCCCGGCCACGATCTCGGCCACTAGGCCGCTGCGCCACGGCGTGATCGCCGACTTCGAGGTCACCGAGGAGATGCTGCGCTACTTCATCCGCAAGGTGCTCGACCGCCGCCGGGCCTATCCCCGCCTGATCGTGTGCGCCCCTTCCGGCGTAACCGAGGTGGAGAAGCGCGCCGTCGAGGAGGCATCGCTTGCCGCCGGTGCCCGGCGGGTCCACCTGATCGAGGAGCCGATCGCGGCGGCCATTGGTGCGGGGCTGGAGATCGAGGAACCGGTGGGGCGGATGGTCGTGGACGTGGGCGGCGGCACCAGCGAGATGGCCGTGATCACGCTCGGCGGCATTGCCGTCTACCGATCAGTTCGCGTCGGAGGATACGAGATGGACGACGCGATCAGCAACTATCTGCGCTCGGTCCACAAGCTGGCCATCGGCTCTCGCACCGCGGAGACGATCAAGATCGCGATTGGCTCGGCAATGCCGCAGGAGACCGAGCAGACAGTCCAGGTCAAGGGCCGCCATCTGCTGACCGGGCTTCCGACCCAAATCGAGCTCTCGAGCGGAGAGGTCAGGCACGCGATCGCGCCGACGCTGCGCGAGATCATGCAGTCGATCCGGGACACGCTCGAGGACACCCCGCCCGAGTTGGCGAGCGACATCGCCCGTGACGGGATCCTTCTGGTCGGGGGCGGGACCCTGGTGCCCGGCTTCCCTGAGATGGTCGCCGCCGAGACCGGAATGCCGGTGGCGCGCGCAGAATCACCGCTGACGTGCGTAGCGTTCGGCTCGGGCGCCGCGCTGGACCACTTCGATTCGCTGACCCGCGGTCCTCGGCCGGCGCGAACCGCGCTCATTCCGGGCGAGTGGCGCGCCGGCTGAGTAGCGAGGCGGCAGCCGACACCACCGTGCATGCGGCCAGCATGATCAGGTAAGGATCGATCGGAGAGCGGAACCGCGGCGTCTGGGCGTTGACGAGGATGACGCTCAGCGTGAGGAGGATCGGGACCCCCCACAGCCACGGGGGCGCACGCCGCGCTCGGCGGGTGAAAAGGCCCGCCGCCGCCAGGAGGGCGACCAGCCAGAACGAGTACACCGCTACCTTCATCGTCCCGCCGTCCAGACCAATGTCATAAGCGGATGCGCGCCAGGCGAACGACCCCTCCAGCTCCAACAGCCGGCGAAGGTTGTGATACGCGGCCTGCGCCGGCGACAGCGGATGTTGGCCGATGTAATGCAACGCGGCCGAGGTGAGCCTGCTCGACAACTCCGGCTCAGTGAGATGCAGCGACGCGCGTGCGGTCGAGGCGAAGCCGGGGATGTTGCCGTAGTACTTCCATCGGTACGGGATCTGGCGATCGTTGGCTGACGAAGAGTTGTAGGTGCCTGCCAGCGTTATTCCCATCTCGTCGGATACCGGGACGAAACGGTGCAGCACGACCGCGTTGCGGATGGTCCACGGAGCGATCGTTAAGGCAGCACACGCGAGCAGAACAACCGGCCCCACCACCGCTGTCAAAGCCGGCCGGCGCGTCGATACGGCACGACTCCCCTCCGGCCGACTCGCCGACCACCGGCGGACGCTCTGTAGCGCGCAGAAGATCAGCGGGAGGACTATTACCACCCCGTTCTGGTGGGCCAGGGTGGCCAGGCCGGCGAAGACCCCACTCAGCGCGAGCAGGGGCCACGGATTGGCAGCTCGCTGCGACCGTAGGCCGGCCCATACCGCGGCGAGCTCCAACGCGATCAACAGGTTCTCCGAGTACGGCGTCCCCGAGAAGACGACCAGCGGGGGATAGACGGCCGCGATCAGCATCGCGACCAGCGCCACAGCCGGTCCGAAGGCCTCAAATGCCACGAGTCCCAGCACGGCGACGGAGACCGCGCCAAGGGCGGCGGTCGCCAGACGGACGTCCTCGAGGGCCTGGCTCCCCCCCGAGGGGTGGCCATCGAGGAGGTCGACGCCCGCCAATAGGTAGGGGTACGCCGGAGGGAAATAGGCGGTGGGCCCGATCGAGCCGCCGGCGCCTGACCGGGGCGCGTCGCTGTTGAGATAGTCGCCGCGGTGAGCGACCTGGGAAGCAAGCGCGAGATATGACCGGGCGTCGTTGATGGGGTGGTAGGGATTGGTCCGCTCCACCTCCCATACGCGCACGGCGAGCGCGAGGAGCACGATCGCCGCCGCGACCAGCCAGGTGCGCCGCTCCATCCGCCAGCTCCCTCGGCTCACGCCCGGCAGATTAGGCGCGACGCTGTAAACGCGAGCTAATGAATTCCGAGTATGCGGGCGCAGTCCCAGGCCTGCCAGCCTGAGCCGGCCCAGATTCGCGAGGCGATCCGATCCTGCTCTGCTCTGCTCGCGAGGTAAGCCGCCGGGCCCGTGCCCCCGTACTCCTGCCAGGTGCTGGGGATGATCTGGTAATAGCCCGAGGCGCCGGCGGAGTTGGGAGTCAGGTTTTGCCCGCCCGACTCGCAGGCCACGATCGCGGCCGGAATCACCCAGCCGCCGGACACCTGCGGCCCGGACGGCGTTGGAGTGGACGTCGTCGCCGACGCTTGCGGGGCGGAGGTCGTCTGAGACGCGCGCGGCTTCGGGAGCGTCGGCGTCGCTTGCGCGGCTCGTTCGGCGGCTGCCTGCTGGGCCCGGGCGCGCGCCAGCGCCGCCTGCTGCGCCTGCACTCGGGCGATCTCTGACTGGAGCGCCTGGCCCCGAGCCTGAGCCGCGGACAACGCCGTGGCTTGCGCGGCGCGGGCCTGCTGGAGAGCCGACTCGCGCGAGTTGAGCAATGAGTTCATACCGACCAGCGCCTGTTCACGCTGAGCGGACGCCAGAGTCATCTCCTTGTAGGTCGCCTGGAGCTTGGCCAAGCGGATGGTGGCCGTGTGCACCTGGTCGCGGGCCTGGCGGGTGATCCGGATCTCGCTCTTCTGTTCCTGCTCGGCGTGGCGTATGTAGGTGAGCTGGTTGAGCAACTGCGAGAAGCCGCTGGAGTCGAGCATCACCGTGAGCAGGTCGGGGTTGTCGCGCTCGTAGCTCGACACAAGCTGGTTGGCGAGCACCGACTGTGCCCGGTGCAAGCGCGCGATAAGCCGCCTCAGGGTCCCCCGCTGACGGACGAGGGCGACCGTGGTGTGCTGCAGCGAGGCGCGCTCGCCGGCGAGCTGCGCCTGCACCGCCGCCTCGCGCTGCTGTACGAAGGAGATCTGCGAGCCCAGCGAATTGATCATCCCTGAGAGCTGGGCGACTCTTCCAGATAGGGCTTGAGCCTGGCCCTGCGCGGCGTCGAGGCTCGAGTGAAGCTGGCCGAGGCTCGGGTCCGCGTTGGAAGCCACCGGGAGGACCGACGCGAAGCTGAATATTGTCGCGACCGTGACCGCAGCGACGGTAATGCGAGCGTGGACTATGCGCTTCAGTCTCGTCATCCGTATCCGCGCCTCCGGGGTTAGCTGTCGGGCTCGCGCTAATTGCGCTACGCCACCATCAGGTGGCGACTCGCCCCGGGTTATGTGGGTTCCCCGTTCCCCCGCGATTAGCAGGGGTTTCGGCGCGCCGAGCACTCTACCGGATCCATTGCCGGCATGCATCTCGGTATGCGACGCTCGAATTTGGGCGGGGTCGTGCAGACCCCGCCCACGCACGAGTCGTCCGCCTGGTTACCGCGTGAACTTCACCAGGATGACGTCACCGTCGCGCACGCGGTAGTCGCGGCCCTCCAACCGCAGAGAAGCGCGCTCGCGCGCGCCCGCATATCCGTGCGCCGCGACGAGCTCCTGCCAAGGGACGACCTCGGCGCGGACGAAGCCGCGCTGCATATCCGTGTGGATCATTCCTGCGGCGTGCCATGCGGACAGGCCGTCGCGCATGTGCCACGAGTGGGCCGGACGACCGCTGTCGCCCGTAAAGAATGCGATCAGTGAGAGCAGGGAGAACGCCCCGCGCACCACTGCCTCCACGCCCGACTCCGCGGTTCCGAATTCGGCCCGGATGGCCACCGCCTCCTCGGGCGAGAGCTCGCTCAACTCGGCCTCGAGCCGGGCCGAAAGCGCGACCGCTGCGGCCCCCGCTCCCGCCGCATGCTGTTGCAGCTGAGGGGGCACCTGTGCGCTTCCCTCCTCGACATTTGCCACGTACAACACCGGCTTGGCGGTGAGCAGGGAGAGGGCTGAAAGCGCATCGGGCAGCCGATCGGAGCTGTACAGCGCGGAGGCCGGTCGGCCGGTCTGGAGCACCTCGATCAGTTCGCCCAGCAATCGCTCCTCGTCGCCGGCGCTGCGATCTCCGCCCCGGGCCGCCTTCGCCACGCGCTCCAGCCGGCGCTCGGCCTGCTCGAGATCTGCATAGATCAGCTCGGTCTCGACCGTTTCCAGGTCGGCGAGCGGATCGACGCGGCCGTCGGGGTGGACCACCTCTGGGTTCTCGTGAACGCGGATGACGTGGACGATCGCGTCGGTCTCGCGAATGTTTGCCAGGAACCGGTTGCCGAGACCCTCTCCGAGATGGGCGCCCGCCACCAGCCCGGCAATGTCGTGAAAGGTGATCGTGTCGGGCACGACCTCGGAGGCCCTAACCGTTTGCGCGACCGCCTCCAGCCGCTCGTCTGGAACCGGAACGACCGCCACGTTGGGCTCGATCGTCGTGAATGGGTAGTTGGCCGCCTGCACGGACACCCCCGTCAGGGCAGTGAAAAGCGACGACTTCCCGGCGTTGGGAAGCCCGACGATCCCGATCCTCACCGCCGCGGCTCCGATGGGGGCCAGGCGACCGCAATCGCGGTTCCCAGCAGCGCTCCAGCCACCACGTCGCTGGGGTAGTGAACGCCCAGATAGGGCCGGCTCAGGCCGAAGGCGAATGCGGGCACATATACGGCGGCCGCGGGTACCAGGCCGGCATACGCCCGCGCCGCGGCAAACGACGTCGTCGAGTGGGCGCTTGGGAAGGTGAGGCGAGAGACCGTTTTGGTGAGGGGCGGTAGCCCTTGAAGCTCGGGTCGCCGCCGCTGCACGATGACCTTGACCCCGTAGTTGAGCGCGTACGCGGCCCCGACGATGCGCACGCCCCGCAGCCAGCCGGCTCGGCGCCCTGGTCGCCCATCGAGGATCGCTCCGGTCGCACCCAGCAGGATCCAGCAGGCGCCGTGCTCGCCTAGACGCGAGTAGGTTCCGATCCACCGCTCGGCCCGCGCGCCATGCAGGCGGGTACGAGCCGCCACGAGCACCGCCCGATCCAGACAGACCGCGGCTCCGGCGACGCGTTTGAGTGGGCGGGGCACGGCGGGCACCGTAGAGGGTCTCGCGTGCTACCCGCGTTTAGACGTGTCGGTCCATCCATCTGGGTCCTCTGACTGGTAGGGTCTCGCGGCACGCGAAGTCGGCTGGAGAGGGTCTCGATGGGCGAAGCAATCGTTGTGGGCACGGACGGATCGGAGACCGCGAAGGAGGCGGTCAGCGAAGCCATTCGTTTGGCAAAAGCGTTCGGCGCAGAGCTTCATGTCGTGTCCGCCTACAAGCCACTGCGCGGCGCACACGTGTCGGGCGCGCCGGCCGGAGCGGCCAAGGTGTGGCAGCCGCTGCCGGATTCGCGGGTGGAGGCGATCCTGCAAGAGGCTGCCGCGGCGGTGCGGCTGCGCGACGTTCCAGTCAAGACCCACCTCAGCGAGGATGAGCCCGCAGACGCGCTGCTCTCGGTCGCCTCGGACGTGGACGCGAAGCTGATCGTGGTGGGGAATCGAGGGATGCAGGGCGCAAGACGCGTGCTCGGCAGCGTGCCCAACAAGGTCGCCCACCACGCTTCCTGCAACGTCCTGATCGTCGCGACTAGCTGAGGCGGCGACTAGCTGAGGCGGCGGGCGCGCCTCTCGCCGCGCGACGCTCGCGGCATGGGCTGGTCTGGATGCCGGACGGGACTCAGGTCCCGAACCCGACGCGATGCTCCTCGTGCTCGACGATCACGTAGGCGACCTTCTCGAGATCGATCGCGACCGTCCCGTCCTCGGCGGTGACGTCGTACCACCCGTCCGACCCGAGCGCGTCGCGCAGCTTCGTCAGTTGGTCGGGGGCCACGCGCGCCGCGACGGCCTGGCCGCCGGTGAAGCCGATGGTGATCCGTTGCGGTCGCTCGCTGGCCGCCATTGCTAATGGTCCTCCGCCGGCTGGACGATCTCGGTGAGTACGCCTGCGGCCGAGCCTGGGTGCACGAACGCGATACGCGAGCCGCGGATCCCTGTCCGCGGACGCTCGTCTATCAGCCGCATTCCAGCCTCCTTGAGCTCGCTGAGCGTCCGATCGATATCCCCCACTCGATAGGCGACATGGTGCAGGCCCGGACCGCGCTGGGAGATGAACTTTCCAATCGCCGACTCGGGCGTCAGCGGCTGCAACAACTCGACGTGGCTTTCGCCGACGTCCAGCAGGGCCGCATCGACCCCCTGCTCGGCGACCGTCTCGCGGTGGACGAGAGGTAGCCCGAGTGAGTCGCGGTAGACGGGGAGGGCCGTGTCGATGTCCTCGACGGCGATCCCCACATGGTCGATCGCACCCAGCATGCGGCCGGGAGCATAGCGGGGCGGGCGCTTGGGCCCGCTCTGTTCGGACGCTTGGGCCCGCTGTGTTCAGGCGGTTGGGCCCGCTGTGTTGGGGCGATGAGCCCGCTGTGTTCAGTACACGCGCTCGAGCCGTGGATTCGGCCGATAGGCTCGTCCGACCTTGGCCGCCGGCCGGCCGTCCATCAGGACGACATCGGCGGTGAAGTCGTTGCGTCCGCGGATCAGCGAGGAGCCGACGCCGTAGGCGTCGACCGGAACCCCGGCTGCTTCGAACTCTCGGATCCGCGGTGCGTCGAAACCACCGCTGGCCACGATCTTGACGTCGGTGAAACCTGCGGCGTCGAGTGCTTCGCGAACCTTCTCGGCCAACCTGGGATTGACTCCGGTTGGCTTGAAGCCGCCCATCTCCTCGTACAGCGAACGGTCCACGAGCAGCTCGGAGGTGTCGAGCCGCACGCCCCACAATTTCGGGCCGAGCGCCTCCGCGACCTCGAGCGCCGTGTTCACGGAGTCGTTGGCGAAGTCGACCAGCACCGTGATGCTCATCTCATCGTGGTAGCGGTCGGCAAACGCCACGGCCGCGGCGACCGTATCGCCCCCGTAGGCGGCGATCAGCCCGTGCGGCACGGTGCCCATCCCCCGACCACCCCACCACGAGGCCTGCGCGTCGGTGGAAACACCAATCGCCCCGGCAACATGGGCGCTCCAGCCATCTCCGGTCTGGACCAGCCAGTGGTCGTGGCGGGCCGGGAAGTAGAAGATCTGCTTCCCGCGCGCGGCCTCGACCACCTCGGCGACGTTGTGCATGATCAGAGACCGCCGGGCCATGCATCCCAGATAAACGGTCTCGAGGTGAGCGAAGAGGCTGTAATCGCCCTCGATCGTCATCACCGTCTCCCACGGCATCATGCGGTCGCCTTCGTAGAGTGCAGAGACCTCCAGTTCACCCCAGCCTGAGATCCAGTCACCGTCGGGTCCTTTTCGGCCCGCGCAGGTTTTGAGCACCGCGACCGCTTCGTCTACCCCACCCAGCACCGATTCCCGCTTCTGGAACACCTGCATCGTGACCCGCGGGTGGCGGTTTTCGGCCTCGAGTAGCTCCTTGGTGTAGACGAAGTAAGCGTCCGAGTAGTAACCCTCGCGGATGCGGTCGACCGGCAGCCGGAAGATCGCCGGGTCAAGCCGGGGGACTACCTGCGTAACCATGCGAAGACCTCATCCGAGCCCGGCAGTTTATTGGGGAAGCACCGCGCCGACGGGCGAATTGGCCCGATGTCATTCCACCGCTAAGCAGTTCCGCGCAGCGCCAACGCCCGCGCCAAGCGAACGAGCACGCGCTCGGGCGCCGTTACCAGCTCGCGTCCCAAGATTCGGATGACGAGGAAGCCCATCTGCTGAAGCACCGTGTCGCGACGATGGTCGCGCTCGAGTGCGGCCGGGCTGGAGTGAAAGGGGTAACCGTCAATTTCCACAATCACGCGCCAGCGGCGCCAGCAAAAGTCGACCTCGAAACGCCCGACTTTGGCGTTGACCTCCGGACTGGGGAGGTCCGCCTTGCGCACCAGCTCGAGGAACCGCTCCTCGCATTCTGAACGCGTCATGGTCAACGTGCGATGGGGTGAGGCTAGTGCTCGCAGGCGCGCTGCACCCGAGCGGCGCGGGTAGTCGCGCAGCACGGCGCGCACGGCGTTGAGAGTCGTCTTTCGGGTCGCGAGGGCCTCATCAAGCGCCCGCTCGAGTTCGCGACCATCGAGCGCGCCTGCGATATCCAACAGCGCCCGTGCCGGTGAGACGATACGGAGCCCAGCGTGGAGGCGCTTGTCGATCTGGGCCAGGTGCCGGGTGCGATGAATGGTTATCCCTGCCGGCTGTCGCCCCGATTTGCGCCCGACGATCGTTACTTCAATCTTTCGGGGCGGTCGATCGCGAAACCCCCAGATGGCGGCGGCAGTCCCATGGCTGAGGTAGGCCAGCTCTCCACATGCCAGCAAGGCGGCGCGCTCCGCCGCGAGCGGTGGCAAGGCCGCCGGCCCCACGACCGCGTACACCCCGGGATGCCTCGCATACAAGCGTCCCACCTGTAAGGCGTACTGGATAGCGCCGCGCCCGATTCCCAGCTCCAGCAATTGGTCGCGGGTGATCAGGGCGGCTTGGCGCTCGGCGATTGCCCCGACCTTGCGGTGGGGCCAACTTTTGCGCCGCTCTGTCACCCCGCCGCGGCGGCCTCCGCGCCCCTCCAAACGTGGAAGTTGAGCCACGCGACGCGGCAAAGATCGCCAATGTCCCGAAAACCACTCCCCACGTAGTTGATGAGCCACGCGCGATTTCCGAGCCCTCGCGTGGCTCCTAATTCACGTTTCCCAGCGGTCACCCGACGAGCATCCCACCACCGCAACCCACCTCACGAACGTTTCACAGAAAGGTTGCACCCTGACAGGAGTTCCAGCCCGCAACGAAAAGTGACGTTACATCGGTGCCCCTACCCCAGCAGCTCGCGCGCGATGTCGTGGTAAAAGCGCGCCGCGAAGCCCAGATCACGGACATCGATCCGTTCATCGGCGGAGTGCACGAGCGGGCTCGTTTGGAGGAGGTCCATGTGGCGCTGGGGGAAGAAGCCGTAGGCGACGCAATCGGGAAACGCAGCGCGAAACCAGCGCGAATCCGACCCGCCGGCAAGCACCACCGGCACCGTCCCGGCGCCGGCGTCGTTGTCTTGCACCCAGCGCGAGATCGCGTCCATCAACGGGCTCTCGACCGTCGACTCGTTGCCTGGGATGACGTCGATGAAATCCAGCTCCACTGACTCGAGGGTCGTGCCCAACGCCTCGGCTATCCGCTGCTGTACGCGATCCTGCGTGAGGCCGGGCGGCACGCGACAGTCGACCTTCACCTCAGCGCGCGAGGGAATCACGTTGATCTTGTCCGAGGCGTGGGCCATGGTCGGCGACAGAGTCACCCCCAACAGAGGTTCGGTCAGCGCCGCGAGTGCAGGATCCGTCTGCGCGATCCGGGCCACCGCGCCCGCTGGATCGTTCGGATCCTGGGCGAGTCCCTTCAGCAGCGCGGCGGGCACCGCGCCTACGTCGTAGGCCATCCCGGCCTCCCCGAACTTCGCCAGCACCGGCGCCAGCTTCAGCAGCGCATTGTCTCCCATCCGCGGAAGGGAGGCGTGGCCGGCCACGCCGCGGGCGGTCAATCTGAAGCGGAAGAGGCCCTTCTCCCCACAGCAGACGCCGTAGAGCCGGCGGCCCCCGTACTCGAACACCTCGCCGGCGCCTTCGTTGATGAGCATGTCGCAGCGGACCTTGTCGGGATGCTGCTCGCTCAGCCACCGGGCTCCGAGGCCGCCGCCGGTCTCCTCGTCGGATACGAACATCAGCCGCAGCTGACCTCGCGCCGGCCGCCACCCGGAGCTCGCAAGCGCCACGGCGCCGACGGCCTCGGCGGCGACCTGGGACTTCATGTCGATCGCGCCGCGGCCCCACAGAAATCCGTCAGCGACGTCACCCGACCACGGGTCGTGGGTCCACTCGGCGGCGTCTGCGAGCACCGTGTCGATATGGCCCAGGAGGCCCAGAGTGGGGCCGTCGGCGGCGCCCGGCAGCGTCGCGATCAGGTTGGGACGCTGCTCCTCCGCGCCGAGCAGCTCGGTCTCGAATCCGGCGGCGCCCACATACGAGGCGAGGTACTCGAGCGCGGGCCGTTCGTTGCCCGGCGGGTTCACCGTGTTGAAGCGGACGAGTCGTTGAAGGACGGACGTCGTCTCGCGCTCCAGGTTGCTCGTCATCGATTCCCGCTCGACCTCGGTCATCCCGGTGAGCCTAAACGGACCGCGTCCACGACGCACACGGCTGCGAGCACGCCCGTCACGATCGCGGCGGCGCCCCACGTCGCAATTGCGGGCGCCCAGATCCCCACCGCGAGCAGGATCAGCGCAGCAACGACCTTGAGCGGGTCAAAAGATCCGCCCAGGCGCCGGCCGGCCGCGAGGAGTCCGATCAGGTACAGCGCCACCCCGCCGCACAGCGCCAGCCACCCCGCGTCGCCCAGCGCGGTGCCCCCGACCACGAGCCTTGCGCCAACCGCGAAGATGATGATCCCCGCGATGATCACGAGGTGCAGGTAGCTGTAAGCGTCTGACGCCGCGAGCACCGGGTCGCGCGAGGAACGCAAACGCTCCTCCGCCATCCGCGCAAAGCGATCGAAGTAGGTCCACCACAGGCCCACGGTGATCAACAGGCATAGGGTCACCGCGACGATCAGGCGAAGGTCGAGCTCCGTCGTCCGGGTGCGCACGCCGACCGCCACGATCGACTCGCCCAGCGCGATGATCACAAACAGCCCGTAGCGCTCGGCGAAGTGAGCGACCGCGACTCGCTGCAGACCACGAAGGCGCGCCCGTGTCAGCAGCCCCGGGCCCGCGTAGTCGATCGCCGCGGCCACCCCCCACAAAATGACCCGCAGCCCCTCGGAGACAAACGAGCCCGCCAGCAGAAGCGCCATCCCAATCACCACTGTCACCGCAAAGCCGGCGATCGCGCTCCAGGACGCATTGCCCCGCCTGGAGGCGTCGGCGTAGAGCGCCAGATGGATGCCCCGCACCGCCGCGTAGGCGCCGGCGAACAGCGTCGCGTGGGCACCGAAGACGTGGGGGAGCGCGATCCCGGCGACAAAGATGCACGGGGTCCCAGCCAGTAGCGCCACCAGCAGGACGCCCGAGTCGGCCCGTTGCGCATTGGCGGCCCACACGAAGGCGGACCAGGCCCACCACACCAGCGCGAGCACCAGCATCGAACGGCCGAAGCCGACCCAGGTGAGGTCCTTGGAGAGCAGCGTCGTCACCTGCGTGACGGCGAACACGAAAACGAGGTCCCAAAGCAGCTCGACCGGCGTGGTGCGCCGCTCCTGCTCGAGCGCGGTCAGCGACTCGTCGGAGTCCGGGCCGGCGGCGGTTTCAGGAGTTGCGCCCACGTCGGGAGCGTACGATCACCCGCGGTGAACGACGACCTCTCCCTCGGGCTCGCACTGGCGGACGTCGCCGACTCGATCACCCTGAGCCGTTTCCGGGCCGATGACCTGCTGGTCGAGACCAAGCCGGATCTCACGCCGGTGACGGAGGCCGACCGGGCCGTCGAGGAGGCCCTGCGAGAGCGGCTGGCAGCCACCAGACCGGGGGACGCTGTGGTCGGCGAGGAGTTTGGCGGTGCCGCGGACGGATCCGGGCGGCGCTGGATCATCGATCCGATCGACGGCACCAAGGGGTACGTGCGCGGAATGCCGGTGTGGGCGACGCTGATTGCGCTCGAGGAGGACGGCGAAATCGTGGCGAGCGTCGTTTCGGCACCCGCCCTTCAACGGCGCTGGTGGGCCTCTCGCGGCGATGGCGCGTTCGTGCGCGATCCGGTCGGGGAAGGACCCCGCCGGCTGCAAGTCTCATCCGTCCGAGTGCTCGAGGATGCTCAAATCTCACACGGGGGTCTGGGCGAATGGACGAAGATCGACCGCGTCCAGCCGCTGCTCGACCTGATCGCCCGCTGTTGGCGGTCGCGAGCGTTCGGGGACGTGTGGTCTTACATGCTGGTGGCCGAAGGTGTAGTTGACATCGGGGGAGTCGAGCCGGAGGTGCGGCTGTGGGATCTGGCCGCTGCGCTCTTGATCGTGGAGGAGGCGGGCGGTCGATTCACGGACCTTCACGGAGTCAGGCGCGCCGACGGCGGCAGCGCCGTGGCGACCAACGGCTTGCTCCACGACGCCACGCTCGCCATTGTGGGGTGGTGAGACGCGATGGAGCGTTTATTCGGGGAGGAGCCGGGACGCGAGGTAGCGGACGCAATCCCAGGTCAGATTCCCCTCGCGACGCGGCTGCGGCCGCAGGCACTTGACGAGTTCGTCGGGCAGGACCATCTGCTGCGGGCCGGCTCGGCGCTGCGGCGAGCGATCGAGGAGGGCCACACGCACTCGATGATCCTCCATGGACCGCCGGGTACCGGCAAGACCACCCTGGCCCGGCTCGTGGCCGAGGCCGCCGATGCCGCCTTCGAAGAGCACAGCGCGGTCCAGGTCGGCCGCGCCGAGGTGCGAGAGGTCATCCAACGAGCGCGCGAACGGCTCTCGCTGAACGGCAAGCAGACCATCTTCTTCCTCGATGAGATCCACCGGTTCAACAAGGCCCAGCAGGATGCGCTGCTTCCCGCGGTCGAGGATGGGGTGATCACTCTGATCGGCGCGACCACCGAGAACCCCTACTTCGAAGTCAATTCGGCACTGCTCTCCCGGGTCCAGGTCTATTCCCTTGAGGCGCTCACGACCGACCAGATTCGGATGCTGCTCGAGCGCGCGCTGCAGCGAGGCGAGTGCGGCGACGCGGAACGTGTCGACCCGGCCGCGCTGGAGTTCCTGAGCGCGAGGTCGGGCGGCGACGCGCGCACCGCGCTCAACGCGCTCGAGCTCGCCTGCCAGGCGGTTTCGGAGGGACAGCCCGTAACGCTCGCGCATGCCGAGGACGCCCTTCAGCGGCGAGCGCTCCTCTACGACCGCGAGGCCGACTACCACTACGACACCATCTCCGCGTGGATCAAGGCGACGCGGGGCTCCGACCCCGACGCATCGCTCTACTACCTGGCGGTGATGCTCGAGGGCGGCGAGGACCCCCGCTTCATCGCCCGGCGGATGGTCGTGCTGGCCTCGGAGGACATCGGCAACGCCGATCCGCAAGCCCTCCAGGTCGCCGTCGCGGCCGCGCATGCCGTCGAGCACGTGGGGCTTCCCGAATGCCAGTTTTCGCTCGCCCAAGCGGCCATCTATCTCTCCCTGGCTCCGAAATCCGACGCCGCCAAGCGCGCGATCGGACAGGCCCGAGAACTGATTCGCGAACGGGGGGCCGACCTTCCCCCGCCCCATCTGCGCTCGTCCACCCGCAGCGACCGCAACTACGACAACCCCCACCGGCGTCCGGGGCACATCTCCCCCCAGGAGCTGATGCCCGACTCCGTCATCGGGCAGCGGCTCTACGACCCCGACGAGGCGGAAGCGGCGCTGCGCGACCGGCTTGAGGAGATCCGCCGCCAGCGAGGAAGGGCCGAGGGCCGATGACCGTCACAGCCGCCGAGCTCGAATCGTTCGACCCCGCCACAGGCGAGCGGCTCGGAGCGGTCGCGGTCACAGCGCCCGAGCAGGTCGACGCGATCGTGCGCTCCACCGCGCAGGTGCAGCCCTTCTGGGCCGCATTGACGCTCGCCGACCGCGCGCGCTACCTCGAGCGGATGGCCCAGGTGGTCATCGACGAGGCCGACCAGATCCGCGACCTGATCGTGCGGGAGCAGGGCAAGCCGCGCAACGAGGCGGTCTCGATGGAAGTGCTCCCCTCGATCGACGCGCTGCACTGGATCGCTCAGGAGGGCCAGCAGGTTCTCGCCGACGAGCGCGTCCCCATGCGCCAGCTCTACCTCAAGACCAAACGGGCGAGCTTGATTTACGAGCCGCTGGGCGTGGTCGGGGTGATCTCGGCCTTCAACTATCCATGGAGCATCCCGCTGGCTCAGATCGCCCAGGCGTTGATGGCCGGCAACGGCGTTGTGCTCAAGCCCGCCTCGTTGACGCCGCTGATCGGCGAGCGGATCGGGCGAGCCTTCGAGCGCGCGGGACTCCCGGAGGGACTGTTGCGGGTCGTCAACGGGCCGGGCACCGGCCAGGCGATCGTCTCCTCGGATGTGGCCAAGGTGTTCTTCACCGGGTCGGTGGAGGCCGGCCGCGAGGTGGGCCAGGGGTGTGCGCGCGCGCTGAAGGGCTCCGTGCTGGAGTTGGGGGGAAACGACGCCATGGTCGTGCTCGAGGACGCCGACATCGACCATGCGGTCGCGGGTGCCCTATGGGGCGGATTTGCCAACGCCGGGCAGAGCGGCGCCGGGATCGAGCGCGTCTACGTGATGCACGAGGTTTTCGAGCCGTTCATCTCAGCGCTGGTGTCGGGGGCGAAGCGGCTTGCGCTCGGCAACCCCCTCGGGTGGGAAACCGAAGTCGGCCCTTTGACCTCGCGCGAGCAGTTCGAGCGCGTGTGCGGCCTGGTCGACGAGGCAGTCGCGGACGGCGCCGAGCTCCGCTGTGGCGGCCCGGTCCAGCCGCCTGCCGGTCTGAGCGGCGCATTTTTCGCCCCGGCCGTGGTGACCGGGGTCTCGCAGCAAATGCGGATCATGCGCGAGGAAATCTTCGGGCCGGTGCTGGCGGTCGCCGCGGTCGGGTCCGAAGATGAGGCCGTGTCGCTGGCGAACGACACCCCCCTCGGCCTGGGGGCCTCGGTGTGGACCAGCGACCGTCGCCGGGGCGAGTTGTTCGCGCGCGAGCTTGAGGCGGGGATGGTCTGGATAAACGACCATATGTTCACCCACGCCGCCTGGCAGTGTCCGTGGGGCGGGATCAAGAATTCCGGGGTCGGCCGCACCCACTCCAGGTTTGGGCTGTACGAGTGCGTCGACGTGAAGCTGCGCAGCTGGGAGCCTTCGCGGTTTCGCGATCCGTGGTGGCATCCGTACGACGAGACGCTCGGCAGAGCCCTGCGCCAGACGGCGACGATGCTGTACGGGCGCCCGTCCATCCGCGCGAGCGCGTTGCGCCACGGTGCCGTGCCCCTGATGAGGTTGGGAGCGCGGCTGGCGAAGGACGCGATCAAGAAGTAGTTCGCCGGCGCACATGTGCGCCGGCTCCGGCCGGAACATGTTCCGGCCGGGGGGGGGGCCGCGCATGCGCGGCCCCCGGGGTCGGCACATGTGCCGACCCCCATTAACCTTTGGACAATGCCCGCACAGGCCTACACCGGCAAGGAATGCGTCTGCCAGCTGCGCAAGGGCGTCTGCGACCAGTCCTGCGTCGAGGGCATGCTCCAGACGCGCTTCTACATCGCCTGCCTGCGGCTGACCGGCCGACGGTGCGTGGTGGTGGGGGGTGGCGATGTGGGGCTGGAGAAGGTCGAGGGTCTGCTTGCGTGCGACGCCGATGTGACGCTGGTGGCGCCCGAGGCCCATCCCGAGCTGGTTCAGCTGGCGCTCGAGGGCTCGATCCGCTGGGAGCAGCGCGAGTACCAACCGGGCGACCTCGACGGAGCCTTGATCGCGATCGCCGCGACCGGCGAGACCGACGTGAACATCCGCGTTTTCGAGGACGCCGAGGAGCGCGCGATGCTCGTCAACGTGGTCGACGTCCCGCCCCTGTGCAACTTCATTCTGCCCGCGATCGTCCGCAGCGGCCCGCTGGCGATCGCGATCTCCACGGCGGGCGCCTCGCCGGCGCTGGCTAAGCGGATGAAGCGCGAGATCGGCGAACTCTTCGGCGAGCCCTATGCGGCGCTGGCGATCCTGCTCAACGAGCTGCGGGGCTGGGCCAAGGCGACGCTGCCCACATACCAGGACCGCAGAGAGTTCTTCGAGAAAATCGTCAACGGCGACCCCGACCCGGTCGCGCTGCTGCGCGAAGGCAGGCTCGAGGAGGTGCAGGGCCTGCTCGAGCGGGCCATGAGCGCGTATGCAACCGCCTGAGCTCACTCACCTCGACGAGCGCGGCCGGGCCAGCATGGTCGATGTGGGCGACAAGCCGGACACCGAGCGCCGAGCCGCGGCGCGCGCCGTCGTCCGCGTCTCGCCCGAGACGGCCCAGTTGGTGCAGCGCGGCGACGCGCCCAAGGGAGATGTGCTCGGGGTGGCGCGTATAGCCGGTATCCAGGCTGCCAAGCGCACCGCGGAGCTGATCCCGCTGTGTCACCCCCTTGCGCTGACCCACATCGCGGTGGAGGGGCGCATCGACGCGAGCAGCGGGACGATCGAACTCGAAGCGCAGGCCCGCACCACGGGCCCCACCGGCGTTGAGATGGAGGCGATGACGGCGGCGGCCGTCGCGGCGCTGACGGTTTACGACATGGTCAAGGGGGTCGAGCGCGGCGCGAGCATCGAGGAGGTCGCGCTGGTTGCCAAATCAGGCGGGCGGTCCGGTGATTATCGGGCCTCGACGGCATAGCAGCCCGTTCGCGGCGCTGGCGCTCACCGTTGGTCTTGCCGCCTGTGGCACCGCCACGACCCATACGACGGCGCCGGCGGCTCCAAGCGCGCCAGCCGGACGGGTTCCCGCGGACGTTCACGTGCTCACCGTGACGCGTGGGCATCCAGGGCGCAAGGCGTCGCTGGCGATGACCACCGCGTCGCCGGCCAAGGTCCGAGCGATCGCGGGGATGCTCGACCGGTTGCATCCCGCGCGGCCGGGAATCGTCAACTGCCCCAACATCCCGGTCGCCCCCACCGTCACCTTCAGCTTTCGTGCCCAGCGCGACGGCCCAGCGCTGGCGCAGGCGAGAACGCTGGCGAGCGGGCCGCACGGAGAGTGCCCCGGAGTCATGTTCAAGCTCCCTGGACGCGCGCAGCAGGACCTCACGGCACAGCCCGCCTTCCTACGACAGGCGCAGCGCGTGCTCGGCGTCGCGCTGATGACCAAGTAGCGTTGTCCTCCGTGGCCGTACTCACGAGGAGAACCACTTGAAAGCCGCGATCATCACCGTCTCGACTTCGGTCGCGGCGGGGCGCCGCGAAGACCTCTCCGGCCGCGCCCTGGCGGAACGTGCGCAGGCGGCCGGAGCGGAGGTGGTGGCGCAGGAGGTTGTCGCGGACGACCGCGCCGCGATCGAGCAGGCGCTGCGGCGTCACTGTACGCCGGAGAACCGAACGGCGGTCGTCCTGACCACCGGAGGGACCGGGCTGACGCCCGACGACGTCACGCCCGAGGCCACGAAAGCGGTGATCGACCGCGAGGTCCCTGGAATCGCCGAGGCGCTGCGGACCGAGTCGCGCAAATACACGCCGATGGGGATGCTGTCGCGAGAGGTCGCGGGGGTCGTAGGAGAGACGCTGATCGTGAACTTCCCCGGCAACCCGAAGGCGATCGAACAGCTGTTCAGCGTGATCGCTCCGGTGCTCGAGCACGCCGTGGCCCTGCTTGCACGCGAGCATGGACCCCGCGAGCATGGACCCCGCCATTGAGCTGCGCGGCCTGACCCGCCGGTTTGGCGAACGGGCCGCGCTGAAGAACGTGACGGTGGCGGTGCCCCCGGGCGCAACGCTCGCGGTGCTGGGGCGAAACGGCGCCGGGAAATCGACGCTGCTGCGGATCCTAGCCACGCTGCTGCGACCGCACGCGGGAGAGGTTTCCGTGCTCGGGCAGTCACTGCCGCGCCAGGCCCACGCGGTTCGGCCCAAGGTGGGTTTGCTCAGCCACGAGCCGCTGCTCTACCGAGACCTCTCGGGCCGCGAGAACCTCCGCTATCACGCCCAGCTGCATCGCGTGGCGCCCGAGCGCGTGGAACAGCTGCTTGAGGCAGTGGGCATGGGTCACCGCGCCGACGACCCTGTCCGCTCGCTTTCGCGCGGCTTGGTGCAGCGCGTGGCGGTCTGCCGCGCCGTCCTTCATGACCCCGAAGTGCTGCTGCTCGACGAGCCGCGGGCGAACCTCGACCCCGCGGCGGTCGAGCTCATCGAGCCACTGATCGGGAGGGGCAACGGCCATACACGCGTGCTGACCAGCCACGACCCGCGCTCGGCGCTGGACGATGCCGATCTCGTCCTCGGGCTGAGCGACGGCATGGCCGCCTTCGTGCAGTCCCCTGGCGAGGTCACCTCCGAGCAGCTGCGAGAGCTCTACGAATGAGGCCCGTTCTGGCTGTGCTCCGCAAGGACCTGCGGCTCGAGCTGCGGACCTTCGAGACGCTTCCCGCGATGGTTCTCTTTTCGGTGAGCACATTCGTGATCTTTCACTTTGCGCTGGCTCGATCGACGATTTCCGGGCAACTGGCGGCGGGCGTCCTCACGGTCACGCTGCTGTTCGCGGCGCTATTGGGGTCGGGGCGGCTGTTCGTGGCCGAGCGCGAGCAGGGAGGCTTCGACGCCTTCCTGCTGGCTCCGGTCGATCGCACCTCGCTGCTGCTGGCCAAGGCCGCGGCGATGTTCCTGTTTCTCGCCGTGCTCGAGGTCGTCGCCGTGCCGGCGTTTGCCCTGCTGCTGCTCGGGCCCTCATTGGGGCCGCGGCTGCCCGGCCTGATCGCGGTGCTGGCGCTCGCCGACCTCGCGCTGGCGGTGATCGGGACGCTCGTCTCCGCGATCGCGATCCACACGCGCGCGCGCGACATGATCTCGCCGATCATCGGGCTGCCGCTGCTGCTGCCCGCCCTGATCGCGACGGCACGCGCGGCGGCCGTGGTGCTGGCGCCGCACGCTGCCGGCACGCCACCGGGTAGATGGCTGCTAATCCTTGCTCTTTATGATGTCGTGTTCGCTCTGCTCTCCTACGCGGTGTTCGATTTCCTGCTGGAGGACTGACCTTTGATGAGTTACGGGCGCGGCCTGCGCGTCCTGTCGTTTGTCACGATCGCGACGATCACGCTGGCGCTGGCGCTGGTCTTCTTTTACGCCCCGCTGGACGTCAACCAGGGCTTCATTCAGAAGATCTTCTACATCCACGTCCCCCTGGCGATCACGGCCCTCTGCGGCTTCGTTTTCGGCGGGCTTTTGGCGATCGGCCACCTGCGGACCGGGGACCGCAAATGGGACCTGCGCTCGTACGTGGCGATCCATATGGCGCTGATCTTCGGCGTGGCGGGGCTCATCACCGGGTCGATCTGGGCCAAGGCCTCCTGGGGCCACTGGTGGGTGTGGAGCGATCCCACGCTGGTCTCGTTTCTGATCGTGATGCTGCTGTTCGCCACCTACCAGCCGCTTCGCTTCTCGATCGAGGATCCCGAGCGTCAGGCTCGGTACGCGAGCGTCTTCGCGATCGTGGCGGGCGCCTTCGTGCCGCTGAACTTCATCGCGGTGCGCATGGCTCAGGGATTTGTTCATCCCCGCGTGCTCACGCTCACGGGGGGCCACCTGCCTGGGTCGATGGGGCTCACGTTTGCGATCTCGCTGATAGGGATCGCGCTGCTGTACACGACGCTGTGGAAATACGAGATCGCGGCAAAACAGGCGCGCATGCAGTTGCGGCGACTGCGGCGGGCCGCCTTGGGTGAGGACGCCCTCCGGCCGCTGGGAAGGAGCGCGGCACCATCGTGACCAGCGTCCTCGCGGCGGCTCCCGCACTGCCCCTGCATACGGCGGGCCCCTACGTGGCTGCCGCCTACATCGTGTTCGTCGCGCTGATCCTGATCTACGTGGCGATCATGGCGCGCAAGCTCACGCGGACCCAGCGCGAGCTTCGAGAGCTCAGGCGAAACCTCGAAGTCAAAGAGGATCCCGAGCCCAGCGTCCACGAGACTTCGCAACGCAGCGAGCGCGCCCAGGAGCGGATCGCGTGACGGAGCTGCTCGCGCTCGGCGTCTCGCATAAAACGGCTCCGGTTGAGGTTCGGGAGCGTCTGGCCCTGCCGGATGCACGAGCGGCTGAGTTTTTGAGAGACCTCCGGGGGACCGCCGACGTGCGCGAAGCGGTGGCGATCTCGACCTGCAACCGCACCGAGCTCTACCTGGTGGTGGGCGACGCTGTCGAGGCCGAATCGACCGTCCTGGCCATGCTCTCCAGCCAAGCCGCCATCCGCCCCACCGCGCTCGCGCCGGCGATCTACTCGCACCGCAACTGCGACGCGGCGCGCCACCTCTACCGCGTCACGGCGGGGCTCGAGTCGATGATCGTGGGCGAGAACGAGGTCCAGGGGCAGGTCAAGCGGGCTTACGAGGCGGCGCTCGCGCAGGACATGACCGGCCCGCTCACCAACCACCTGTTCAAAGCCGCGCTCGAGGCCGGCAAGCGGGTCCGCACCGAGACGGGCATCGGCGAGCGCGCGCTCACGCTGCCAGCCGTCGCAGTGGCACTCGCGCGCGAACTGCTGGGCGCGCTGCGCGGCCGCGAGGTGGTGATCATCGGCACCGGCGAGACCAGCGAGTTGGCAGCGCGGGCGCTGGCCGACTCGGGCGTGCGCACAGTCTTCGTGGCCAGCCGCCGACGCGACCGTGCGGTTAGCCTGGCGCGTCGCTACGGGGGGTCGAGCGTGAGCTTCGACGAACTGCCTCAAGAGCTCGAACGAGCGGACATCGTCGTCTCGGCGACGTCCTCTCCGCATCTGCTGCTGGGCTCGGCCGAGGTGACGGAGGTGATCAAGCGACGCGCGGCGCGGCCCATGCTCCTGATCGATCTCGCGGTGCCACGGGACATCGACTCCGCCTGCGCCGAGATCGAGGGCGTATCGCTTTACGACATCGACGATCTCCAGGCCGTGATCACCCGCAACCGCAGGGTGCGCCAGGCAGAGGCGAGGACCGCAGAGGGAATACTCGAGGAAGAGATCCAGCACTTCGCGGCCTGGCTTGGCTCGCTCGAGGTGCTGCCGACCTTGTCGGCGCTGCGCGCCCGCGCAGACGAGATAGCCACCCAGGTGGTGCACGAGAACGAGGGCAAGTGGGAGACGGCCTCGGAACGCGACCTGGAGCGGGTCAGCGCGCTCGCCAAGGCCGTGGTCAGCCGCGTGCTGCACGATCCTACGCTGCGGATGAAGGAGTTCCGCGACGACCGCGTCCACATGCGGATGGCGCTCGTGCGCGAGCTGTTCGGGCTCGACGACGAGAAGCCCGCGGCGCCCGCGGAAGCCGCCCCTGAGGAGGCGCCGCTCGCACAGGTCCGCCGCCTTCGGCCTTGATCCGCGTCGGCACGCGCACAAGCGCGCTCGCGCTGACTCAGGCGCAGTGGGTGGCGCAGCGCCTGCCGGACGAGACCGAGCTCGTACCGATCAAGACATCCGGCGATCGCCCCGCGGCGGGCGGCGACAAGTCACGCTGGGTCTCGGGGCTCGAGCAGGCCCTACTCGCGGGTGAGATCGACCTTGCCGTGCACTCGGCCAAAGACGTGCCGGCGGAGCTCGCGCCCGATCTGTCTCTGGTGGCGATCCCGTCCAGAGCCGATCCGCGCGATGCGATCTGCGGCGCCCCATCGCTGGCGTCGCTCGCCCCGGGAGCGTCCGTGGGGACCAGCAGCCTCAGGCGGGCCGCCCAGATCCGCGCTTTGCGTGAGGACCTCGACGTCGTCGAGGTGCGAGGAAACGTCGATACGCGGCTGCGAAAGCTGGCGGACGGCGCGGTGGATGCCCTCGTGCTCGCGCGCGCGGGGCTCGAGCGACTCGGTCGGTTCGACGAGATCGGCGGTGTGCTCGACGAGCTGGTGCCCGCCGCGGGCCAGGGGGCCCTGGCAGTAGAAGGTCGAGACGGCGCCGTGCCTACGGCCGTCATCGACGCCCTGACGGACCCATCCGCGGCCACGTGCGTGGGCGCCGAGCGAGAACTCACGCGGGATCTCAACGCCACCTGCAACACGCCGGTGGGGGCGTTCGCCCGTGAGGTGGACGGTGGGCAGATTGAGCTGCGCGGCTGGGTCGGGCTGCCCGACGGCTCGCAGTGGATCAGCGACGTTCTGCGGGGCCCCCCCGACGGTCTCGGCACTGCTGTCGCGGAGCGGATGCTCGCCGCGGGCGCAGGCGAGGTTTTGCGCGCCGCGGAACGAGGGCTCGTCGGATGACCGTCTACCTGGCGGGAGCCGTTTACCCGGTGGGCGCGGCATGACCGTCTACCTGGTGGGGGCCGGGCCGGGTGATCCTGGCCTGCTCACGGCGCGAGCGCTCGAGCTGATCGCGACCGCGGACGTGATCGTGTACGACCGGCTTATCCCACCCGGCGCGCTCGACCATGCCCGCGCGGACGCCCTGCTCGTCTACGTGGGCAAGGAGGGCGGCGGCGAGTCGGTTTCGCAGGCCGAGATCGACCGGCTACTGGTCGAGCATGGCGCCGCCGGACGCACGGTCGTACGACTCAAAGGGGGCGACCCGTTCGTCTTCGGGAGGGGAGGCGAGGAAGCGGAGGTGCTCGCTGCGCAGCGCATACCGTTTGCGATCGTCCCCGGCGTGACCGCCGGCGTGGCAGCGCCGGCCTACGCGGGGATCCCGGTCACGCACCGAGAACAGGCGAGCGCCGTGGCGTTCGTGACCGGACACGAGGATCGCGCCAAGGACGGCTCGGCACTCGACTGGGAGGCGCTGGCGCGCTTCCCCGGCACGCTCGTGATCTACATGGGCGTTCGCCGGCTCGCAGCGATCGCGGCGCGGTTGCTGGAGGCGGGACGCCCGGCCGATGAGCCCGCGGCTGTGGTCGAGCGCGGAACAGACGCTCGTCAGCGCGTGGTCCGCGCTCCGCTGGTGAGCATCGCCCAGGTCGCCGTTGAGGAGGGGCTACGAGCGCCGGCGGTCACGGTGATCGGCTCGGTGGCTGCGCTGCACGAGCGCCTTGGATGGTTCGTGGCAGGGCCGTTGACGGGGCTCGCCGTGGCGGTCACCCGCGCGCGGGCGCAGTCGAGCGGCCTCGCGCACCGGCTCCGCCAGCTGGGCGCCGAGGTCGTCGAGTCGCCCGCCATCAGGATCGTGCCCATCGATGGTCCGGCGCCGGAAGTCGACCGCTACGACCTGGTGTGCCTGACCTCGCCCAATGGGGTGCAGCTCCTGTTTCAACGCCTCGCTCGTGCTGGGCGGGATGCCCGCGCATTGGCGGGCGCTCGCGTGGCCGCGATAGGTCCCGGGACGGCTGCCGCTCTGCGCGGGCACGGCGTGATCGCGGACGTCGTCCCGGAGCGGTTCGTCGCCGAGGCGCTGGTCGAGGCGCTTGAGACAGTGCCCGTTCGACGCGCACTTGTTGCGCGGGCAATGGGTGCACGCGATGTCCTGCCCGATGCGCTGCGCGCCCGCGGGGCAGAGGTCGATGTGCTCGAACTGTATGAGACGGTTGCGCAACCGCTATCTGAGGCGCAGCTTGCCGCGGTAAAGCGCGCCGACTACCTGACGTTCACCTCGTCCTCGACGGTCCGGTTCCTGATTGCGTCAGCCGGGAGCAGCGTCGCCGAGAGCGCGAGGATCGTGAGCATCGGCCCCGTCACCAGTGCCACGCTGCGAGAGCATGGGCTCGAGCCCGACGTCGAGGCGCGGCGTCACGACATAGACGGTTTGGTTAGCGCGTTGGTGCAGGACGCCGTAGCTCAGACCGCCTCGGCCTGAACGCCCACGGGCACAAGTCGCTCCAGTCCGGCTGGGACGTGCTCGTCCTCCTCGGAGATGTCCTCGAGGCTTCGGCGCGAAGTCTCCGGGAGCAGGAGCGTCAGCAGTGTGCCGGCGAGCGCCATACCTGCGGCGAACTCGAGCGCGCCGGTCAGGCCGAAAGCGCTGCTGATCTGCGGAAAGAGGTACACGCCCATGAAGGCGCCGAGCTTGGCGATCCCAGCGGAGAGTCCGTGCCCAGTCGTCCGTATCGACGTCGGGTAGCACTCGGCCGCTAACACGAACGTCGTAGTGTTGGGCCCGAACTCGGCGAAGAAATAGCTCGCGCCGAAGAGCAGGAGGAACGGGACGGTGGCGGCGGTCACGCCCGGGATCACCGCGATCAACAGGAACATCGCACCCATCGCGGGGAATCCGATCAGCTGCAAGCGCCGATGGCCGATTCGGTCCATGAACAGGCACGCCAGGATGTAGCCGGGGACGGCGGCGACCGAGAACACGATCAAGTTGAACAACAGCGACTGCTGCAGGGTCGCTCCGGCCCCCAGCACCTGGAGCACGATCTTCGGAGCGGAGACCGCGTTGCCGTAGTAGGCGTAGTCGAAGACGAACCAAGCTCCGGCCGTCCCAAGCAATGTCAGCAGCAGGCGGCGGTTGGACAAAAACCGGCTGAGACTCATCCGCTCAGCGGCGCGGGCCTGACCGGTCGCGACGACCTCGCCGCGGGAGAAGCTCTGCAGGCTCTGAGCCGCGCCGTTGCCGTCACCCTTGACCCAGGCCAGATAGCGCGGCGACTCGGGCATCCGCAGGCGCGCGTAGAGGACCAGGGCAGACGGCACCGCGCCGAGCCCGAGCAGGATTCGCCACACCAGGCCGTGGTCGACGCCCACCGACAGCAGCACCAGGCCCGCGATATACCCGGACACCGTTCCCAGCGCCTGCATGGCAAACACCAGACCGACCAGCCGACCCCGGTCTTTGCGGTTCGCGTACTCGCTCATCAAGACCGCCGAGACCGGATAGTCCCCACCGACCCCGAGGCCCAGGAGGAAACGGAAGCCCACCAGGAAAATGAAGCTCGGCGCCACCGCGGAAGCGAGCGCGAACACCAGCATCATCGAAGCGTCGAACAGGGCGATGCGCTTGCGCCCGATCAGGTCGGCCAAGCGGCCCAGCACGCAGGCGCCCAGGAAGGCGCCCAAGAGCGTCATCGAGTTGATGAGGCCGGTCTGAGTCGCGCTGAGATGCCACTGCTTGGCAATCAACGTTGAGGCGACGCCGATAATGAAGAGGTCGTAGGCGTCGGTGAAGAACCCCATCCCCGAGATAAGGATCGCCTTGGAGTGAAAACGCGAGATGCGCGCCTCGTTGATGGCGTCGATTACCTCCAACTAGAGCCTCCGGGTCCGTTTCGTGATTGAACCGTCGCCCAAACTCAAGCCCTGGTGCCCCATAACTGCAAGTCTTGCTGAGGGATCGGCGGACGCTGTAATCATTCTGTGAACGGGTTGTGAACCGGGCCCATCAGCGTGATCACCTCGAGCGGCCCGCGACCGGGCCTCCCGGAGCCGCCGCGTCCGGGCTCGGAGCCGCCGCATCCGGGCTCGGAGCCGCCGCATCCTTGCCTCCCGTGATCACGTTCCTGTCCGATTACGGAGTCAGCGACGACTTCGTCGGGGTATGCCACGGCGTGATCGCCACCGTCTGCCCCCAGGCGCGCGTGATCGACATCACCCATGGCATCCCCGCCCGTGATGTGCGGGCGGGAGCGGTCGTGCTGCGCGAGGCCCTCGCCTACATGCCCCGAGGGATCCACCTGGCGATCGTGGATCCGGGTGTGGGGGGCGACCGGCGCGCGGTCGCGCTGCGGCTCGCGGACGGACGGCTCCTGGTCGGTCCGGACAATGGCCTGCTCTGGCCTGCGGCTCAGGCCGCCGGCGGGCCGGAGCAAGCCGTCGACATCGGCCGGTCGCGCTTCGCGCTGGAACCGGTATCGGCGACGTTTCACGGTCGCGACATCTTCGCTCCGGTCGCCGCGCGGTTGGCCGGCGGCGCGGAGCTCGCCCAGGCGGGCGAGGCTTGCGAGTCCGGGGGGCTGACCCGACTTGAGCTGCCGCGGCCGCGGGTGGAGGCCGGCACGCTCGTCGCTCACGTGCTGTATGTGGATCAGTTCGGCAACCTCCAGCTGGACGCGGAGGACCGTGAAGTCAGCGACATCGCGGTGGGGCAGCGGGTCACGCTTCGCGTGGGCTCGCGTACGTGGGAAGCCCGGCGCGGGCGTACCTTCGCCGACGTCGACGCGGCCGAGTTGGTCGTATACGAGGACTCCTACCGCCGCCTCGCGATCGCGGTGAGGAACGGAAGCGCGGCGAAACGGCTCGCGCTCGCGGCCGACGGGGAGGTCAGGATCAGCGCCGTGGATAAATAGGTGAGATGTCGAACCGTTCGAGCGCCCGGGTAAGGCGGTCCGATTGACCATCGGTTTCCCCCGGGTCCATTTCCGCAGCGTGGATTCCACTAACGAGCGCGCGCGGCTGCTCGCCGCGGCCGGGGCGCCGCATGGGACATTGGTTACGGCCTCCGAGCAATGCGCAGGACGGGGGCGGCAGGGGCGCACCTGGAGCGCGCCGGCAGGACAGGCAATGCTCTGTTCGCTGATCGTGCGCGAACCCCCGCGCCTGCTGCCACTGGCGGCGGGCGCTGCGGTCGCCTCGGCGGTCGGCGCAGAGGCTGGTCTCAAATGGCCAAACGACGTGCTCGTCCGGGGGCGCAAGGTGGCTGGCATCCTCATCGAGGGGCGCCCGCTGCAACGGTGGGCGGTGGTCGGTATGGGCATCAACATCGCGGTCTCGATCGACGATCTGCCGGCGGAGATCCGCGAGCGCGCGGGCACGCTGGGGCTGCCGGAGACGGCGATCGAGGGCTGGCTCGGCGGTCTGGTTGAGCACCTCGGACACTGGCTCGAAGCGAGCGAGGAGGAAGTCCTGGAGGCCGTCCGCGCGCGCGACGCGCTCTTCGAGCAGCCGGTCAGGTGGGCGGGCGGATCCGGGACGGGCGGCGGCATCGACGGCGACGGCCGGCTGGTGGTTGCGACCGCCAGCGGCAGGGTCGCGCTCGATTCGGGCGAGGTGCACCTGGTCAGCGACCGTTAGTACAAGCGACTCTCAGCCGGGGGCGAGGAGCTGCAACCGCTCAAGCTCCGCCCGCAGCTGCGCGGGCGATTGAAAATGCAGCGCCCGCATTCCGAGGTTGCAAGCCGCCTCCACGTTGGCGGCTGAATCGTCGATCACCAGCGTGCTCGACGGCCGCAGGTCAAAGCGGCTCAACAGCAGCTCGAAGATCTTTCGGTCCGGCTTGACCACGCCCTCGAACCCCGACACCACCGCACCATCGAACCAGCTCAGAAAGGGGTACCGCGCGACGCGCCGTGGATAGGTCTCGCGCTCCATATTGCTCAGCGCGTAGCAGGCAACGCCTGCCTCGCGCAGTTCACGCAGGATCTGCACCGTCCCATCGATGGGTCCGGCGACCATCTCCTCGCTGCGGCGCCCCCATGCCCGGATCAGCTCCGCTTGCTCGGGATGCGCGACCGCAAGTTCCTCACATGACTCGGCGACCGGGCACCCGCGGTCGTGTCGCTCGTGCCACTCCATCGTGCACACCCGCTGAAGGAAGCGATCCATCGCCTCCTCGTCGTCGAACAACTTGCGGTAGAGATGGCGGGGGTCCCAGTCGAGCAGGACGCCACCGATATCGAAGACCACCGCCTCGACAGGCGGCCCGACACCTGAGCGCTGACGCCGCGGCCCGAGACCTGAGCGCTGATGACGCGCGCCTACAGCCCGGTGCCCCCGAAGCTGACCTTCTCCGGCGCGATCACCGGCTTGCCGACGTCCAGCTGGACCTGGGTGTGGCTTCCGAGCGGAATGTCACGTGGGTTGTCTTTGTAGACCTGGCCGTTGTAGAACGCCGTCACCTTGCCCTTGACGGGTCCAACCTGGTTCGCCGAGAGGGGCTGGTGCCAGATATCGAAGAAGTTCCCGAGCGTGTAGGTGCGCTTCGACGGCGACTCGATGTGGACGATTCCGTCCGCCGCATGGGTGTGCAGCCAGTAAAAGCAGGAGCCGCCGGCAACAAACGGCCCGCTGGCGGTGTTTTGGACCTGGCGTGGCGGCACGATGCCGATCCCGTAGGGGATCTGGCGCTCGGCGCCGTTGACGAAGATGGTCAAGTGGGTGTGAACGTGGTAGACGAGCTTCTCGCCCGCGTTGCACTGGATTCCGTCGATCGTGTTTCCTGTCGCCGTCGAGGAATTGGAGGCCAGCGGCGCTGCGTTCTTGGGGATCGGGATCCCCTCGGGCCCAAGTGGCCCGGGCGACGGGGCCGGCTGCACCGACGCCAGCGTCTTGATGGGGACGGTCGCGACCTTGGGCGCACTGGAGCCACCGTTGCCGCTCGCACCGCTGCTTCCGGATCCCCCAAGGACCACCAGGACGACCACGATCGCTGCCACCACCACAGCGACGGCGCCTCCGCCGTAGACCTGCAGCATGCGGCGCCTGCGCGAGGCCGCCGCGAGTTCGCGCTCGCGCGCGAGCCGCTCCTGGCGAAGACGTTCCTTTTCTGCTTTACGGCTGGCCATCGGCCGTCGAGGGTAGCGAAGCTATGCGAGAGGCTCGCCACACAACTCCCCCGCGGCGGCCGCCTTAGACCGCAGTCCAACCGAGACCTAACGAACCGTGACTTCGCCGGGGCCGCCCTCGACCAAGCGGCCGATGATCACGCCGGGTAGCTCCGAAGCGCGATCCGCCGGCACGGCGACCAGCAGGCCGCCCGAGGTCATCGCGTCGCACACCAGCCACCTACGCACCTCACTCACTCCGGGAGCAAACGAAGCGTAGGTCTGTGCGTGTTCGTGGTTGCGGCGTGTGCCGCCCGCGAGCGCCCGATCGTCGGAGAGCAGCTCGAGCGCACCGGAAATCGCCGGTACCTCGTCGGCGTCGACCTCGGCGGCAGTCCCACTGGCCCGGGCCAGATCGTGCAGGTGACCCAGAAGGCCAAAGCCGGTGACATCGGTAACCGCGTGCGCGCCAACCGCCCGCGCTGCCGCCGCCGCCGCCGCGTTGAGCTCGGTCATCACCTCGACCGCTGCTTGGACGGTCTCGGCCGGAGCAAATTCCTTCTTGAGCGCCGTCGATACCGCGCCGGCACCCAGGGGCTTGGTCAGCACGAGCGCGTCACCCGGTGCGCCCCCTGCGATCGTCAACTCCTCGCCGGGATCGACGATGCCGGTCACGGCCAGACCGTATTTGGGCTCGGGGTCATCGATCGTGTGCCCGCCGAGGACAGCAGCGCCCGCCGAGGCAACCACCTCTGCACCCCCGCGCAAAATGTCGGCCAAAGGCTCAGTCCCTAGCTGCTCGACGGGCCAGGCAACCAGGTTCAACGCGGTCAACGGGCGCGCGCCCATCGCATAGAGGTCGGAGAGTGAGTTGGCTGCGGCGATGCGGCCGAAGTCGTAGGGGTCGTCGACAATCGGCGTGAAGAAGTCCACGCTCTGCACGATCGCCAAGTCGTCGCGCAGGCGATATACGCCGGCGTCGTCTGCGATCGCCGTGCCGACCAGCACGTTGGGATCGGTTGGCCTCGGTAGCGCCTCAAGCAGCGACGCCAACTGCGCCGCTCCTGCCTTGCACGCTCAACCGGCGCCGTGTGAGAAAGAAGTCAGTTTGAGATTGGTCACGCGGCCGATCATCGCAGAGGGATATCCTGTATCCAGGTCTCGACGGGCAGCCGCATCTGAGGATCGCTGGCGTGGACCTCGTCGGGAAGGCCACACTTGGACCGAGCGTCCAAAGATGACCAGAGACCGGACGCTGACAGAGTCAAGGTTTGACGGACGGATCCAGATCGACTGCTGGCTCCAGCACGCAGACGAGCGCACGCTCGCGAAAAATGTCCGCAGCGGGCTGACCGCTCGCCGCAAGCATCTCCCGCCCAAGCACTTCTACGACGCACGCGGCTCGAAGCTGTTCGAGCGCATTTGCCGGCTGCCCGAGTATTACCTGACCCGGGCGGAGCGTGAGATCCTGGACAAGCGTGGCCCGGAGATCATGTCGGGGACCGAGGCCGGCGAGCTGGTCGAGCTGGGCTCAGGAGCGCCGGACAAGGCTCGGTTTCTGCTCGACGCGATGCGCGGCCACGGCACGCTTGCGCGCTACGTGCCGGTCGACGTTTCTGAGCACGCGCTGAGGGACTCAGCGGAGCAGCTCGCGGCAGCCTACGCGGAGCTCCGTATACACGGGGTCGTGGGGGATTTCGAGCGCCAGCTCGATCGGGTTCCACCCACGGACGGCATACCTCGGGTCGTGGCGCTGCTGGGCTCGACGATCGGCAACTTCACTCCCCACAGCAGGCAGGCGCTGCTTGCGCGGATAGCCACGCTGATCGGACCCCAAGATCGGCTGCTGTTGGGCGCCGACCTCGTCAAGGACCCGGCGGTGCTCGAGGCGGCCTACAACGATGCGCAAGGGGTCACCGCCGAGTTCAACCGCAACGTGCTGCACGTGGTCAACCGCGAGCTTGGCGGCGACTTCGATCCGCTCTCGTTCGAGCATGTCGCGTTCTTCGACCGACGACGGGAGTGGATGGAGATGCGGTTGCGCGCGCGGCGCACCATGCGGGTCAGGATCGCCGACCTCGATCTGGATGTTGACTTCGCCCGCGGCGAAGAGATGCGAACCGAGATCAGCGCGAAGTTCACACGCGCGCGCCTGCGCTCAGACCTGGCTGCCGCCGGCCTGCGCCTGGACGGGTGGTACACGGATGCGGGAAACCGGTTCGCGCTGGCCCTCGCTCGCGGGGCGTAGGGACTACCTGGCGCGTGCTCGCGGAGCGTAGGGGCTACCTGGCGCGTGCGTAGGTCGCGACGTCCTGAGCGAGCGTCCCCTCGCTGACGTACTGGCCCGTGTGGACGTAGAGGACTTTGCCGGTCGTCCCGAGGAAGATGGTCATGGGCAGTCCTTGGAGCCCCGTCATTGGGCTGAGCGTGGCGGCCGATGCCTGATAGCTGGGGTAGCTGACGGGGTGCTTCTCGAGGAACGCCTGCGCCGGGCCGGCCGAATCTTCGGTGTCTGCACCCAGGAACGCGACGCGGCGGCCGTAGCGGGCGGAGGCGGTGGCGAACAGCCCGAACTCCTGCTGGCATGGCGTACACCACGACGCCCAGGCGTTGACCACGATCGGGTAGCCTCGTAGCGCCTTGATCTCACGCGTCAGCGAGGCGCTCGAGCCGAGCAGTTGTCCTGCCCGGCGGTGCAGAGCGGCGAGCGCCGGCGGCGACCCCTTGAGCTGCTGGAGTGCGCCCGCGAGCCCTTTGGCCTCGGCTGGCGCATGACTGAGCGCGGCGCGGACCCGACTCTTCAGCGAGGCAACCGCCGGCCAGCCGTTGGTCGACACATCCGTGTACCAAAGCAGGTGGCCGCTGGGGGAGATGAGCACGAGCCAGGGCTCGTCCTGCACGCCGTAGCCGTCGGCCACCCGGCCCGAGTGGTCGATCGCGACCGGATAGGAAAGCGGTTTGCGCAGCGTGCGCATGAAGCGCGGCAATGCAGCGGCCGAGGGCTCCACGCTGGCCTCATCCACCGCGGTCAACTCCGGCAGCTTCTCGCGAGACGCGGCGCGCTGGTAACCGTCGAGCTGCTTGAGCTGTCCGGCGAGGTTCATGACCTCGGAGTCCCAGCTGGCGAAGAACAGGTACAGCCGCGGCGACGATCCTGGGCCGAGGCTCACCGTGCCACCGCCGTAGCGTGGAAGCGTCGTCGGCGTCGAGGGACGGACACCGGGAATCGGCTTGTAGGAAAGCCCGGCATTTACGGGCGGATGATTGGGCAACAACCGCGATGCCTCCTGCGCCAAGAGCTGTCCGGCCTGGTCCACCGTCGCGTATGACATCTGGGTGAGGTAGACCTCTCGCAGCCGGCCCCTTGGGTCGATCTCGAACAGCGCCGGCGTGTGGTCGATCTGGCCGTGCTCGACCTCGGCGGCGATCCCATATGCCTTCCATATCCGCCTCAGTTGAGGCAGAGGAGCGGTGAGGAAGTGCCATTCGTGCATCATCCCGTGGACCACGGAGTAGTCGCGCACATCGCTGACCCGGGTGGCTTCTGGATTGGCGTCGATGCCGACGAGCGCGACGTGGGACGCGGCAGGACCGAGCAGCCGCCTCGCTTGCACCATCGAGGTTGTGGTGAGTGGGCAGACCGTGGTACAGCGCGAGTCTTCGAAGGCGAGGAGCACCACCTTGCCCCTGAACTGGCTCAGCGAGACGCGGCGTCCGAACTGATCGGCCAGGGTGAAATTCGGGGCAGGTTTGTGAAGCACGGTGCCGGGATCGAGGTAGGGATTTCGCTTCAGGCTCTGGCCCGAGGAGTCAGAAGAACGCACCAGCGCGCTGACGCCCTGGGTCACCCCGACGATGAGCGCCACGGTGACGACGAGCAGGGCGATCAAAACCCATGGCTTGTCCGAGATCGTCTTCTTCATCACCGTCCTGAAAACATGATGCCGAGTGCCGGTTGCCTGATCGGCTGAGGTCCTCGCTGGTCTACGATCTTCCCGTGGTTGCAGCGATCTCGAGCGATCCCGCGAGCGGGGTCACGGTGCTCGCCGCGGTAGCCGCCGGTGCAGTCTCATTCCTTTCGCCGTGCGTGTTGCCGCTTGTCCCAGGCTATCTCTCAACGGTGGCGGGAGTAGCACCGTCCGAGTTGAGAGGGACGCACAAGCGGCGCGTGCTCGTGCCGAGCCTGCTCTTCGTTGCGAGCTTCTCGGCGATCTTCGTGGTCCTTGGGGTCGGCGCGGCGCTGTTCGGCTCGGGCTTTGCGGCGGACCGGGAGGTGCTGGACAAGATCGCGGCCGTCGTGATCATCGCGCTCGGCGTCTACTTCGTGATGAGCTCCGTGATCACCCGACTGAACCACGAATGGCACATCGACGCACTCATGCAACGCGCCGGCCGAGGGGGACCGCTGGTCACCGGAGCGGCCTTCGCCCTGGCCTGGACGCCCTGTATAGGCCCCACCCTGGGGGCGATCCTGTCTGCCGCGGCGATCTCCACCTCGGCCCTTCACGGCGCCGTGCTACTCGCCTTTTACTCCGCGGGCTTGGCGATTCCGTTTCTGCTGACCGCACTCGCGTTCGAGCGCATGACATCTCTGTTCGGGGTCGTCAAACGCCACTATCAGGTTGTGATCGCCGCTGGCGGCGTGGTTCTGATCGCGATGGGAGTCCTGGTCTGGTCGGGTGAGCTGTTCCAGCTCAACATCCAGGCCCAACAGGCGCTCAACGCCCTGGGGATCAACTTCTTCAATATCTGAGTCTGAGGGGGCGTCGGCGATTTCCGAGTGCCGCGGCCTCGAATTCGCTGCGACGAGCACCTGCGCCCCGTGACCTGCGCCCCGTGACCGACCACAGGACCCCCCGCGGCCCAGGCCCCCCGGATCATGGACCCCCCGACCACTTCAGGGCCCGCCGATCCGATAGACGGTGCCTTCGTCCGGCGAGGAGACCCAGATCGCTCCGTCGGCTGCGACAACGTCGGAGTTGGCGTCCGAGATGAAGGCGTCTGACAGGTGCACAGTTCTCGAGACTTTGGCGGTGGCCGGCTCGAGCACCCCGGTCGAAGGTCCGTTGTCACTCGTGACTCGCAGAACCGGCCCTGCGTGGGTGACGGCATCGGCAGCCTCGTAGCTGATCCGTCGCACTACCCTTCGCGACTGGGGGTCCACGGCGACAAGTTCGCCGCTGGTGGTACATGCCACCCAGAGCTGACCAGCTGCATAGGCGAGTCCTTGGGGACCCGCACATGCCCGGATGCGCGCAATCACGCGCCTAGTACTCGGGTCGACCTCGACCACTGAGTCGTCGCCAAAAACCGACACCCAGAGATGACCGCCCGCCGCAGTCACCTGCCGCGGCTGATAGCCGACGTGGATGCGCTCGGTGGGGCGCCTCTGCTGAGGGGCGATGCGGGCGAGAGAGCCGTTGCGCTCGGAGACGACCCACAGATCGTTCCCCAACGCGACGATCCCTTCCGGCTCGGGACCGACATGGATCGTGGCCGCTCGGCGAGGCGGAGAGACCGACACCGCGCTGACGGTGCCATCCCCCCAATCCGTCGACCATATCCTGCCCTTTAGACCCGCCAGGCGCAAAGGCGTCCTGCCGACGGGCACCTCGGCCGTGACGCGGCCGGATCCAGGTTCAAGGCGTAGGACGCGATTGCTCTTGGCGTTCGCGACCCACACCTGCCCACCGAAAGCAAGCAGCCCAATAGGTGCGCCGCCGACGTGAATCTTTAGAACTGAGGTCTTCTTCGTCGACTCTCGCGACGTGCTGCCATCGTGCGCTGTCCCGCACGCGGTACTCGCCAGCAAGCAGCACGCCGACGCGAAGACGGCAGCTCGCTGGCGTGCCGGGATCAGGCCGCCGCCTCGGCGTCCTCGTCGTCGACCGTCACCTCGGCGGCCTCGGCGTCGCCCGTCACCTCGGCGTCCTCGTCGTCGACCGTCACCTCGGCGGCCCGGTCGCCGCCGGGTTTCTGTTCGCCGCCGGCGTCGTCCGTGAGCCCCTCCGTCGAAGCGTCCTGCGCCAGTTCCTCCACCTGCACGGCCGTCGAGCGACCGGCCACCTCGCCGTTGCCCTCGGCGTCGGGCCCGAAGCCCTTCTTGCGCCGGCGGCCGCGGCCGCGGCGGCCCTTGGGGAAGTTGCGCAGGAGCTCGCGCGCCAGAGCGGCCGGCTTGCGGGCAAGCCGGGTGCGGGCGCCGCGCAGGGCCTCCTCGGCCTCGGGGGTGTGTGCGAGCGCGGCGGCCAGCAGAGCCGCCGACAGACGTCTGTCCTCCTTGCGCGCCGCGTGGACCAGTCGTCGCGCGTTGCGGGCGTGCGCGGGCCCGCTCGAGTTGACCAGCAGCCCCAGCAGCCGCTTGGTCTCCGGCCACCGCTGGGTGGCGTACTCCTCGTGCACGTCGCGCGTGTACTCGGCCATGCGCCAGATCCAGGCGTTGGCCTGGTCGCGGCGACCGATGCGGCGCTCGGCCAGCGCTTGAAGCATGATCTTGACTCCTTCGCGGCGCTCGTCTCGCGGCCAGCCCGCCATGATGTCGATGGCGGTGTCGAACGCCTCCGGATCCTTCGATGCGGCTATCTCCTGGAGCGCGCGCAGCCGCAGCTGGGAGTGGCGGTTGCGCTGCAAGGCAGTGATCAGGAAGCGTCGCTTGAGCTCGCCCGAGCGGTCGAAGTGGAGCATGGCCTTGGCGCGGCGCCAGCCGTTCGGCGCGACGCGCGCACCGGCAAGCGCCGCCCATACGTGCTGCTCGCCGTAGTCGAGGTACTCGACCGCGATCCGCCACAGCTCCCGCTCGAAGACCGCCGCGCGCCGCTCGGGATCGGGAGTGACCGGCAGCACGCGCCGCTCGACGCGGACTCGGCGGCCACGGCCCCGGCGCACGGGGCCGACCACGATTGCCCCGCCGCGATAGACGTCGCGGTCGAGCAGGGAGTGAAGGGTCACGACGGGATCGTCGTGCTTGGTGGCCGGGTGGACGAAGTCGACCACGATGCCGGCCTCCTTGCCCGGATGGCGACGAGTCACGCGACCGACCCGCTGCTGGTACACGCGTCGCGAAGCCGTCGGGGCCAAATGCATGCACAGCGTGGCGCGAGGAGAGTTCCAGCCCTCGGCGAGCAGCATCGCGTTGACGAGCACGTCGACCTTGCCCGATTCGAACTCGGCCAGGATCCTCGCGAGCTGGCGCTTGGGCGTTTCGCCGGAGACCGCTTGGGCATTGATGCCGAGCTCCCGGAAGGCCCGCGCCACGTTGTGGGCGTGACGTACCCCAGCCGCGTAGACGATCCCGGGGACTCCATTGAAACGGGTCCTGTAGAGGTCCGCGACAGCCATGTTGAAGGGCGTCTGGTCAAGCAGTTCAGCCAGCATCTCCTGATCGAACTCTGTGTCCACCTCGCCTCGCCTGAGCGGCACCTTGGCGATCGTGCGCACGCCGGGGCCGGGCGGGATGCGGACACAGCGAAGCGGCGCGATCACTCCTCGCCGGGCGGCCTGAGCCAGGTCAAAGCGCGAGGTCTGCGTCGGGAAGAGGTCGGTGACGTGGCGCGCTATCAGCGCCCCGGTCGCAGTCATGCCGATGAAGATGGGTCCCGACCAGGCGCGGATAGCGCCGGAGGTCTTCTCTCCCAGGGCCGTATGGGCCTCGTCGCAGATCACAATCGTGTAGGCATCGGAGATCTGCCCCGCGTTTCGCACGAACCACTGGTAGGTCTCGACCGTGACTGGCCCGATCACCTGCTCGGGTGTCGGGGCCGACCCGTTGGTGGTGAGCAGCGGCGCGTGAATGCGGTCGCGGTAACCGCGGTCGCGCAACTCGCCGTTGAACTGATCGACGAGGTTGCGTCGGTGCGTGAGGATCAGGATGCCGCCGGTGCGCGAGGCATCCACGAAACCCAGCGCGGCGACGGTTTTGCCGGCGCCGGTCGCATGCTCGAACCAAAAGCGGCGCGCAGCGTTTGGATCCTCGGGCTGGTCTAAGAGTTGGACGTCCTCGTCGAGCTCCCGCTCGTCGGTCCAGTCGCGGGGCTCCTCATCCTCGCGCTCGTCGGTCCACTCGCGGTCTTCCTCGTCCTCGCCGTCCTCGTCCGGACGCTCGAGCTCGCGGGGCGGCTCAGCCAATTCCTGGCGACCGTTTGTGGCCAGCGCGCCGTTGCCATTGCGCTGCGCCTCGGCCAGCAACGCGGTGAGCGTGCCCGACAGCGCGTCGACCTGGTGGGCCGAGAGCACTGTCCCGTCGGCGAGATGGGGCTCTTCTTCGGAGAGCAGACGCTCCAGTCCCAGGAGCAGCGAGTACTTCCGGCGCCACTCGATGGAGGGCTGCTTGGCACCCGCGTCCATCTCCTCGAGCGCAGCGTCAAGCGCCCGGCGACGGGCGCCGCCGGGGGTGAGCGCGTCCTCCAGCGCTTCGCCGTCATAGACGAAGCGCTCGCGCGTAAAAAGCTCTGCCCGCGCAATCGCGGGAGTCGTCGGAAACGGGCTAGATCCACCCATGACTTGAAAAGGTCTTACGTCCGAATATGAGTCGCGGCAATACGTCGTAGCGACTCAGGCGACCCGGTTGACCGAGCCTGCGAGAAGTCCTCAGAAGCGGCTACCTCCGCACCCCTCTGGATTGGAGGATAGCTGTATTTAAGCAGAAATGAGCGGGGGCGCGTGTGCGCGTTCACGCTTGCCGCGCGCGAGCGGGACGGCGAGCGGGCAGTCTGGCGCGCGGGCCAAAACGTGTGCCAAGCTGTCCCGATGACGGTCGCCTCCTACCAGGTTCGACGGGCGCGATCAGCGGACGAGGTGACCGCGGCGGTCGCGCTGCGGCACCAGGTGTTCTGCGTGGAGCAGGGCGTCCCCGAATGGGAGGAGCTCGACGGGCGCGACCCGGACGGCATCCATCTCGTGGCGGTCGCAGACGGGGAGCTGCTCGGCACCTGCCGCCTGGTCCGCATCGGCCGCACGGTCCAGTTCAGCCGCCTGGCGGTCCGCTCCGACGCTCGACGTCTGGGGATCGCCACCGCGCTGCTCGCGCTCGCCGACGAGGAGGCCCGATCGCTTGGCACCAAGCGGATCGTCCTGCACGCCCAGACCTATGCGCTGCAGCTCTATGAGAACGCTGGATACCGTCCGCGCGGGCGTTTCTTCGTGGAGGCCGGCATAGAGCACGTGGCGATGGAAAAGCCGGTTGGCTGACAGTCCGTCGGAAGGCTTGATGCCCGAGCTTCGCATCGACCCGCTAAGCGGACGGCGCGCGATCGTCGCCGGAGCCCGAGCCGGGCGCCCGGGGGGCGAGCTCCGCGCGGCCCCGCCGCCGCCCATCGATCGCGAGAACGACCCGTTCGCCGAGGGTCACGAGTCTCGGACGCCGCCGGAGATCTACGCGCTGCGCCCTGATGGCGGCAATCCCGATGGGCCGGGGTGGCGGGTGCGCGTTGTGCCGAACCTCTACCCGGCGCTCAACGGGCCCGGTGAGCATTTGCCCCAGGAGCCCCAGCCGCAGCCGGGGGCGAATGCGAGCCGCGATCTGTTCTGGTCGGCGCCGGCGCTCGGAGCCCACGAGGTGATCATCAACACCCCCGAGTCGGTCAGCACGCTCGCCGACGTTTCGGACGACCAGCGCGCCGTGGCGATGGACGTCTGGCGGGAGCGCATCCGCGCTCACCCGGGCGCCTCCTACGTCCATGTGATCGTCAACGAGCAGGCCGAGGCCGGAGCCTCGCTGCCCCACAGCCACGCCCAGCTGTACGCGCTTGACTTCGTGCCCGCCGACGTGGCCCGAGAGCGCGAACGGTTCGGCGCCTACGTGACCCGCACGATGGGCGGCAACCTGCTGGGAGACCTCGTCCAGGAGGAGGTGCGCAACCGCGAGCGCATCGTGTCAATCGACGACGAAGTGGTGCTGATGGCGCCGTACGGGGCGCGCTTTCCCTACCAGCTCATGATCGCCCCGCGAGTGCCGCGGATGCGCTTCGAGGACGACGGACCGACCGGCGCGAGGATGGTCGGCGAAGCGCTCCAGCGGCTCACCGTCCGCCTCGGCGCGAGCCCGCCCTTGAATCTGTGGGTGCGGACGGCACCCCGCGGCGCCGAGCACTTCTGTTGGCGGATCGACATCCTGCCGCGGCTGACCCACCTGGCTGGGCTCGAGCTCGGGGCGGGACTGAACCTCAACATCGTCGCGCCCGAGAAAGCTGCCGCCGAGCTGCGTGAGGCCCTTTAGGGCGTGCGGGCGCTTGTCCAGCGCGTCAGTCGCGCCGCGGTGGCGGTTGAGGACCGCACCGTGGCGTCGATCGGGCCCGGCCTGGTGATTCTGCTTGGGGTCAGCCGCGGCGACACGGCGGACGGCGCCGACTGGCTCGCCGACAAGGTGCGTGCCCTGAGAATCTTCAGCGACGACGAGGGCCGCATGAACGAGCCGCTTGGGCCGCGAGAGACGCTCTGCGTGAGCCAGTTCACCCTCTACGGCGATGCTCGTCGCGGCAACCGGCCCAGCTTCGTGCAGGCCGCACCGGGGGAACTGGCCGAGCCACTGTATGAGCGCTTCTGCGATCGCCTGGGGTGCAAGCGAGGGATCTTCGGCGCGGTGATGTCGATCGAGATGGTCGCGGAGGGACCGGTCACAGTGCTTGTCGAGAGCCCGCGCCGGGCGTAGAGCCATGCGCGACTACTACGAGGAACTGTGGGCACGGCTGCCGCAGACGCTGGACCCGCCGCACTTCGACCTGCGCAGGCGGTTTCTGCGCGAGCACGTCCGCCCCGGCGATCACGCGCTCGACCTGGGTTGCGGCGACGGGAGATTCACCGGTCTGCTCGCGCAGGTGGGCGCACACCCGATCGGCGCTGATGTTGCCGAGGCCGCTCTACGCCGCGCTCGGGAGGCCCATCCGGGCATCGACTTTGTCCTCGTTCCGGTCGATGGTGAGCTTCCGCTCCAGGACGGCTCCTTCGAGGTTGTGTGGGCGAGCGAGGTGATCGAGCACGTGGCCGATACGGCGCGCTGGCTTTCGGAGGTTCGGCGCGTTCTCCGCCCCCGGGGCCGATTGTTGCTCACGACTCCGAACCACACCCGGCTGGCGATTGCTGTTGGTGGCTTGGAGCGCTACGCGGACCCGCTCTCGGACCACCTTCACCTGTACACGCGGCAGTCTCTGCGGCAGCTCCTGGAAGACTTTCGCTTCGGCCATGTCGCGCTGGAAGCGGCCGGCGGGCCGCCGCTCATGAGGCAGCTGTTGCTAGCGAGTTCGGTGCGCTGAGCCGCCGTGAGCTGCGCCGTTCGCCGGGCTGACCGCGACGGCCCAGCACTCCACTTAAAAGCGCATCTTGCGGCCACGGTTGTTAGCCGACCGGCAAGCTTTTTACTGCTTGAGCGCAATATCCAAGCGCTATTCTTGGCCGTGACAAGGAAGTCGTTCCGGCCCGCGGGCATCGCCCCCTAACCCGCGGGCCTCGGACGGCCCCCAGCCCTACCAGGGTCGTCCTTGGCCGCACCCGTGCCGCCCTCGCGGCGCGGGTCGGCCCGTGCTCGGACAGATGTCCGCGCGGTGGCGGGGGAACGGGTAGCCGCCGCCGCGGGGAGCAGGTAGCTTTCGCCCCAGTGAGGGCGCTGCCGACGCAGCTTTCAGGGCCGCTGCTGATCGAACCCCTGGTCCGCGGAGACGAGCGCGGGTTCTTCCTCGAGAGCTACCGAGCCAACGCCATGCAAACGCTCGGTGTCGCCGGCGAGCTGGTCCAGCACAATCACTCGCGCTCGCGTCGGGGCGTGGTGCGCGGAATGCACTTTCAGCCCGGGATGGGCAAGCTGGTGCGCTGCCTGCGCGGAGCGATCTTCGACGTCGTCGTGGATATCCGACCCGGCTCTGAGACCTTTGGGCGGTGGGAGGGCTTCGAACTGGATGACATCGCCCACCACGAGCTGTGGTGCCCGGACGGATTTGCGCACGGCTTCTGCGTCCGCAGCGAGGTCGCGGACGTGGCGTATGCCTGCACCGCCTATCACGACCCGGCGGCGGATTTCGGCTTTCGCTTCGACGATCCCGAGGTCGCGATCTCCTGGCCGAACGACCTCGAGCTGATTGCGTCCCAACGCGACCGCACAGCGCCTTCCCTGGCCGAGATCGCGGCATCGCTGCATTGACCGCCACCGCATCCTGAGGGTGCTGCGAGCTAGAGTGACGGCGTGGCAACCTTCCAGCGTGAGGCCAAGGTGAAACGACGCCTCACTGTCACGCCCGAACAGTTTCGTCTGGTCGCGTACGTCGCGCTCGGCGCGCTGTTTTTGATCGTGCTCACGGGGGCGGCCGTGCGGCTCACGGACTCGGGGCTGGGATGTCCGGACTGGCCCAGGTGTCACGGGAAGGTCTTGCCGCCGCTGTCTGGCCACGCGCTGATCGAATTTGGCAACCGTGCGCTTTCAGGAGCCGTGGGCGTGGTCGTCGTGGTGGCCGCCGTGCTGGCGATGCTGCGCCGCCCATTCCGCCGCGACCTGGCCGTGCTCGCGTGGCTGTTGCCGCTGGGGGTCCTCGCTCAGGCCGTACTGGGTGGTTATACGGTTCGCGAGCATCTGGCACCCGGCTTCGTCATGGGTCACTTTGGCCTCTCCATGGTTATCTTGATCGCGGCGGTGGCGCTCGCCTGGCGCGCCGCGCACGAGCCCGGCTCGCGTCCGCGCTCCGTCGACCGGCTCTCGGTGTGGTCGGTGCGCGCGCTGGCGCCGATCGGTGCGCTGACCATCTTCGCCGGGACCGCCGCGACCGCCGCCGGTCCTCACTCCGGCGGCCTGTCCGGCCAGCACATCCACAGGCTGTACTTCAAGGGCGCGGACACGCTCACGTGGGTGGTTCACCGTCACGCCACCATCGCCGCGCTGTTCGGCGTTATCGCGATCGGAGTGTGGTTGCTGCATCGCCATCGCGGCTCTGGAGAACGGGTGCTGGAGCCGCTCATGGTCCTGTGTGTGCTGCTGGCGGCCGAGGGGCTTGTAGGAACCGTGCAGTACGAGCTCAAGCTCCCAGCAGACATGGTCTGGGTGCACGTGACGCTCGCCACGTCAATCTGGATCACCGTCCTATGGGCGGTAGCGGCCGCGGGACGGCTCGCTCCGAGGACGGTCCCGGCCTTCGCCGAGGAGCGCGCGCCGGCGCCGCGTGGGCTCGAAACGGCAGGAAGAACCGGCTAGTACAGGGCACGCTACCGCTACGATCGTGGCCGATGGCGGTAGACCGCCGGACATCACCTCCTCCCACGCCCCCCGGCGCGCGCACCACAAGTGCATCTCTGAACATCCTGGTCGTTGACGACGAGTCCGACCTGCGCGAAATGCTCACCCGGTCGTTCTCGCGCGAGGGCCACCGGGTCCTGGCGGTCCCGGACGGGCGCTCGGCGATCGACCGAGCGACCACCGACCACTTCGACATCATCCTGCTCGACGTTGCCCTCGGGGCGGGACCCGACGGATATGAGGTCTGCCGCACCCTGAGGGCGCGGCGGAACGTCGTCCCGATCATCATGCTGACCGCGCTCGACTCCGAGGCCGACGCCGTGTTGGGGCTTGAAGCCGGGGCCGACGACTACGTGACCAAGCCCTTCGGCCTCGCCGAGCTACGCAGCCGCATTCGCGCGGTGCTGCGACGGGCCGGAGGGCGCACTATGGGCGACGAGGTGCTGACCGTGGGGCCGATCGCGTTGGACCGCTCGCAGCGCGAGGTGACCATGGACGGGGAGCCAGTGCGCCTGACCTTCTCCGAGTTCGAGCTGCTCGACGCCCTCATGGCCGTGCCCGGGAGGTTGCTCAACCGACAGGAGTTACTGCGCGCCATCTGGGGAGACAGTGCGTATCGCGACCCACGCGCGATCGACGTGCACATCCGCCACCTGCGCGAGAAGCTCGAGCCCGAGCCCGATAAGCCCCGCCACATCCTCACCGTACGCGGGGCGGGCTACCGACTGCGGGGGGCGTAGCTGTGCTACGGCGACCGCGCCTTCGCGCCCCCGGTCTGCGCGGTCGGATCGTCGGGCTGGTGCTGTTCACGACCGTGGCCACGCTGGCGGTCGCAGCGGCTGCGCTGCTCGGGCCGTTGGAGAACTCGCTGCGACATGCGGCGGTCAAGACGCTCCAGCAGGAGCTCCGCGGCTACCACGCGCAAGAAAGGTTTGCGGGCATCCAGCCAAACTTGGTGCAGTACGCCTCCGAACCCACCGGCTCCGGCGCTGGCAAGGCGCAGAAGAGGCAACGCAACGAGGGCATTAGCCAGCTGAGGATGCTCAATGCGCAGCTGGCATACATCGACTTCAAGGTGGGCGCCGCCGAGGCCAGCCTCGTGCAACGCAACCCGTCCTACAGCAGCGGGGTGGGAGTGATCGGGAGCTGGCCGTCCGATTCCGACCTCTCGCAGGACGACAGGTACGACGATGTCGCATCGGCCTACACCAAACACCATGCGGTGTACAGCTTGGGCAGCATCAACGGCACGGAATATGTGCGTGCCGCGCTGCCCTTCCAGCAGGCCGGCGGTCATTGGTGGGTGATCGCGATCCGCAAGCGGATCGACGAGATTCCCGCCGCCGTCAATGCGGTGGCGAAGGCCTTCCTGGTAGCGGCACTGGCGGGCCTCGCGCTCACCCTCATCCTTGGCATCCCGTTGTCGGCGACGCTCGTGCGGCGGCTGCGACGGCTGCGCCTCGCTGCGGTCAGAGTGACCCGCGAAGGGCCTGGGGTCGAGGTTCCCACCGACCGCGCGAGCGACGAGGTCGGCGATCTCGCCCGCACGTTCGCGGTCATGCAGGGACAGTTGCTGCGCCAGGAGGAGGCTCGGCGTGCCTTCGTCGCGACGGCCTCGCACGAGCTGCGCACGCCGCTGACCTCGCTCGACGGGATGCTCGAGTTGCTCGACGACGACCTCCACAGCGGAGGGGCCGATCTCGATGAGGCACGGGCTCTGCTTGCGCGAGCTCGCGTCCAGTCGCGGCGGTTGGGCCGTCTCGCCGCCGATCTGCTCGATCTGTCGCGGCTCGACGCCGAGGTCAAGCTGCGCTCGGAGCCCGTGGAGCTCGGCGAGCTGTGCCGCGCGGTCCTCGCCGAGTTCGAGCTCCCCGCCGAGGAGCGGGCCATCGCGCTGACGCTCGAGGTCGCCGACGAGCCGGCGTGGGCGCTCGGGGACCCCGGCAGCGTGGCTCGCATCGTGCGCATCCTGCTCGACAACGCGGTCCGCGCAAGCCTGGCCGACAAGGAGATCAGGGTGATGATTCATGGCGGCTCACCCGTGGCGCTGAGCGTCTGCGATCGGGGGCCCGGAATCGTGCCCGAGGACCGCAAAATCATCTTCAGGCGCTTCCAACGCGGGCGTGACACAGCCAGCGGAGGCGGATTCGGGCTCGGTCTGGCGATCGGCCGTGAGCTGGCCGAGCGGATGAGCGGCGAGCTTTCGCTTGACCCGAGCTACGGGCCCGGTGCCAAGTTCACGCTCAGGCTCCCGGCCGCGCGTGCGCCACAAGAGCAGCCGCTGGCGGTGGGCTGATCATGCTGTTGGCCGGGCCGCATGCGGCACGGCCCCGGCCGAGCATGCTCGGCCGGCGGCCCGGCACATGTGCCGGGCCGGTCCTATCGATTAGTCCTCTTCCGCCGCTAGTTCGAGCGCGCAGGAGTTGATGCAGTAACGCAGGCCCGTGGGCTTGGGTCCGTCGTCGAACAGGTGGCCCAGATGACCGCCGCATCGACGGCACACCACCTCGGTCCTGGCCATGCCGAGGCTGCGGTCCTCTCGTAACTCCAGGTTCTCTGCCGCGGCCGGCTCGTAAAAGGACGGCCAGCCCGTGCCCGAGTCGAACTTCGCGTCGGAGCTGAACAGGACCGCGCCGCAGCCTGCGCAGCGGTAGGACCCATCCTCCTTGGCGTGGACGTATCTGCCGGTGAACGGCGGCTCGGTCCCGCGCCGGCGCAAGACGTCGTACTGGGCGGGCGTAAGGCGCTCGCGCCACTCGGGATCTGAAAGGTCAATCTTGTTTTCGGTCTCCATGGGATCCACCTTAGCGGTCATGGATAGAAGCGATCCTTGACTCTTGCCGCCAGGGGCCCGGGAAGCGCTCCCAGCGCCCTGAGCGCGTAGGGCATGACTCGCAGCTGCGCGGCCGTGAGCGTGCTGGGCACGCGTGCCTCGATCAGGTGGGGGCCGGGCTCGGCCACGGCGTGCTCGATCGCGCCCACCAGCTCCTCGGCGTTTTCAACCCGCCGAGACGGGACGCCGAAGGCGCTCCCGATCTCCACGAAGTCGATGTCGGGGCGGCTCAGGTCCAGCTGCGACTTGGCCTCGGGGCCGGCGTTCTTTGCGCCGACACGAGCGAGCTCCAGGTTGAGAATGGCGTAGGAGCGGTTGTTGAAGATGACCACGGTCAAGTTGAGCTGCTCGCGCGCCATCGTCCACAGCGACTGGATCGTGTACAGCGCCGAACCGTCGGCCTCGAGCGCGAAGACCGGCCGATCGGGGCAGGCCACCGCCGCACCCACGGCGACAGGGAGCCCCTGCCCGATTGCCCCGCCGGTGAGCGCCAACCAGTCGTGCCGCGGCGCCCCGGCGGTCTCGGCGGCAAGAGAAACCCCCGAGGTCTGCGATTCGTCGGAGATGATGGCCCCCTCGGGGAGCGCGGCGGCGATTGCCTGACACACCTTCTCGGCCGTCAGCGAGCCCGTGGGGGGCGCCGGTCTCGAGGGAGCTTGAAGGGCTGTCTCCGCGCCGCTTTGCCCCAGCGCGGCGAGCACCTGGTCGAGGGCGGCGAGCACGTCGGCCCCGGGAGAGGCCAGCTCGTGGACCTCGCAACCGCTGGGGACAAGATCGCTATCCCTCCCGGGATAGGCAAAGAACGACACGGGCGCCTTGGCGTCGACCAGCACCAAGTGCTTTAGCCCGCGCAGCTGAACAGAGGCGAACTCCGGGACGTAAGCCAAGCGCTCCACGGCCGGCAGTCCTGCGCCGCGCTCCCAGCGCGTAGGGAACACCTCTGCGAACAGTCTGGTGCCCGCCCGAGCAGCGATGCGTCCGGCCTTCTGTAGGGCATCGGCGCGTAGGGCTCTGCCTCCCAGGAGCAGCGCGGCCCTGCCTCCGGTCCGCAGCGACTGCGCCACCTCCGCGAGGCGTTCCTCGGAGGGGCCAGAGGGCGCCTTTTGCTGGACGGTCTGCGCCGGCTCCCCGCCATCCCCCCAGGCGACGTCTGCAGGCACGATCAGGGTTGCCACTCGTCCCGGCGGGCCGATTGCGGCGGAAATGGCCTCGCCGGCGTCGCGGCCCAGCTCCGCGGTGCTGCTCGAGGTACGCACCCACGCGGAGACATTGCGCGCCACGGTTTCGATGTCGGACTGCAGTTGCGCGTCGTACTTCGTGTGGTACGTGGCGTGGTCCCCGACGATGTTGACTACCGGCACCTTCCCCTTGCGCGCGTTGTGGAGGTTCGCCAGCCCGTTGCCCAGACCCGGGCCAAGGTGCAGAAGCGTGGCCGCGGGGCGACCGGTCATCCGCGCATACCCGTCTGCGGCGCCCGTCGCCACGCCCTCGAACAGCGCGAGCACGGCCTTCATCTCCGGCGACGAATCCAAGGCCGCGACAAAGTGCATCTC
>Ga0070741_10001970_pt1 | contig 57828 bp, 45 predicted proteins | sample Coa_R1_4_FD_66440 | JGI IMG/M metagenome (GOLD analysis project Ga0070741, IMG submission 66440) | Surface soil microbial communities from Centralia Pennsylvania, which are recovering from an underground coalmine fire - Coalmine... | ecosystem: Environmental > Terrestrial > Soil > Unclassified ... | reverse complement strand
CAACAATGGCACAGTGGTGCCCGCGGACCAGTTCGTGGCGGAGCTGTGGACTTACGCCAACGAAGTGCCCATGCTGGAGCATCCGTGGTTCCAGGGCATCTTGCAGCGCCCCGGGAGGTGAATCGTGACAGCGGCCAACAATGGCACAGTGGTGCCCGCGGACCAGTTCGTGGCGGAGCTGTGGACTTACGCCAACGAAGTGCCCATGCTGGAGCATCCGTGGTTCCAGGGCATCTTGCAGCACCGCTGGACGCGGGAGCAGATCGTGCTCGGCGAGGTGCAACACTACCTGCGCGTGCGCACGAACCCGATCTTCTTCGGCTACATCGCCATCAACGCCGTGGAGGCCAAGCAGTACGGCCTCATGGACACGGTGCTCGACAACTTCATGGAGGAGCTGGGCGGCGAGCGCACGCACGTCGACATCGTGCTGCAGTTCCTGGAGGAGGGCGGCATCACACGCGAGCAGGCCGATGCGGCGGACGCGGCCCCCGGCACGATGGCCGCGATCGAAATGATCGTCGGCGCCTGCCAGCGGCGCTCGGCGCTGGAGGGGCTGGCGCTGCTCGCGTTCGTCGAGCATCAGCACGGTGGCCGCAACGGCGTCGCGGCGCAGGTGTACCGCGAGCTAACCGGCTACTACGGGTTCTCGCACCGCGCGGCCGAGACGTACTACATCCACGCGGAGCAGGACGACAGCCACGGGGAGCACCAGATCGAGGCGATCTGCCGCTACGCCACCGACGCGGCGACGCAGGAGCGGGTGCGGCGCGCGGTGCAGCTCGGCGTGACGGCATTCACGCTGGAGTGGGACGGGCACGTGCAGGCGATCACGGGCCGGCGCGAGTTCTGGGCCGGCACGGGGCCGCTGCACCTGCGCCAGCCGGCAGTGCGCCTCCCCGCGCCCCAGCGCGGCTAGCCGGGGCGCCGGCCGCCGCGGCCGACGCACTGGGAGCGCGGGCGTCTCGCCCGCCCGGCGCCGATACCACCGGCGAGGCGCCCGCGACCTACAGCGGCCAGTCGGCGGGCAGGGCGGCGCGGAGGGACTGGTACTCGGGGTCGTCGTGGTAGTCACGGCGAAGCCGCTCCAGGGTGTCTAGCAGCTCCTGGAGGTCCATCTTGATCGCGCTCGAGACCATACCCGTGGTCTCCTCGAAGTCGCCGCTTCAGTTGCTGTATCAGCCACGCATCCGCTGCATGACGTAGCGGTCGCGCTCTGGCAGGGCCACGGCTCGTCCCTCCTGTGTAGATTGCCGCCATTCTACTACCTACCGCGAGAAGCCGATGGGATGCGTCGTGATCAGCTCGACGCGGTTCGTCGGCGCGCGGCTGGCATCCGCGGTAATCAGCAGCCGCACCAGGATGCGCCACGGCTCGTCGCCCCACGAGACGCGCAGGATGACGAAGGCGTTCTCGACGGCCGTGCCCGGCGCCTCGTCGCATCTTGCGAGCATGTCGAGGCGGGCGCTCTCGCCGGGAGCAAGACGGATGGGCGGCTCCAGCGTCCGCTCGGGCGCGCGGAAGCGGCCGTGCGGCAGCCAGGCGGCGAGCAGCGTCAGGGACCGGTCGCCGCGGTTCTCGATCTGCCAGGCCACGCGCCACTCCGTCGGGCTCGGCCCCGGGGCGGGTGGCGCCGGCTCGACGTGGACGCGTGGGCCGCTATCAGGCGGCCCGGACACAGTACTGCCCGCGCCGTCGGTCCGGCAGGGTGCTCTCCGCGATCATGGCGGCGTCAGGGCGCAACCTGCACCACGAACGGCGCCACGATCACGTCGCCGTCGCGGCTGAACTGCCCCCAGACCTTGTGCAGCCCTGGGCGGCGGAAAGTCAGCGTGAAGCTCACCTCGGGGCCGAAGCGCGCGTCGGGCGGCGCGGCCGTCATGTGCGCGTGGTCCATGTCCGCCATGTCCCCCATCCCGCTCATGCCGGCGGGCATTGCGGCGTTGCTCGGGTGGGTGTGCACGAACTCCTGAAGGTCCTGGCTGACCGCCACCAGGTGCCCGGCCACGCCCAGGTACGGGCCGAGGTCGCTCAGCGGCTGGCCGTTCTGCGACAGGCGGAAGCGAAGCTGCACCGGCTGGCCGACGCGCGGCGCGGCCGGGTCGGCCGTGAAATCCACCTGCGCGCCGTTGGCGTTCACCGACGTGGCGCCCGGTGCGAGCCCGGCCGCGGCGGGCGTGGCGCCGGCCACCGTCAGCGGCGCGGCCAGCGCCTGCGGCCCGAGCGAGGCCGAGTGGAAATCGGCGTAGACGTGATAGGGGCCGGCGCTCGGGAACGTGTAGGTCAGGCGGAAGGTGCCGTCGCCGGCCGGCGTGGGGTGCTCGTGGCTGAACAGCGCCAGGTCGTCGGAGACGACGATCAGGTGGACGAGCCGCTGGTGCTCAAGCTGCACGTCGGTGAGCGGCGCGCCCGTCGCCGCGTTGCGCAGCGTGATGGTCAGGTCCGCTGGCTGGCGCGGCTCGACGGTCGCGGGGTTGGTCGTTACCTCCAGGCGCGCCGCAGCCTGCGCGGGCGGCGCGGGGGCGGCCTGGCCGGTCGGTACGTTGCCTGCGCCCGCGTTCGCGCCGCCCTGGGCGGTCCCACCCTGGCCTGTGCCGGGGCCCATCTGCATGCCACCCTGGCCTGTGCCGGGACCCGTCTGCATGCCACTCTGACCTGTGCCCGGGCCCATCTGCATACCGCCGTGATCCATCTGCGCGCTGGCGAGCGGCGGCACGCTCGCCACCCCTAGCGCGAGCGCCACAAGCCACGACCACCGACGCATCCCCTGTTCCTCCCCGTGTGCTGGGCTTCTCTCGCGCTTCCGCGACCAGCCCCTCGGATTCTCGGCCACTTCCGAGCGTTCGGTCAACTGATTTGCGCCGCCCCTGGCCGGGACGGCAGCCACGCGTTCCGCATCCGTTTATGGTGCGGTGCTGGGGCCAGCGAAGGGGGCGAGGCGCTCGGCGTTCTGGTGGGCGATGCGGTCGGCGGTAGCCGGATCGAGCCGGCCGAGGAGCGCGCGGTAGTAGCCGACCGTGTCCTGCAGGTAGGTCAGGCGATAGTGGCCGGCGGCGAAGAGGTCGAAGCCGATCAGGAAGCGGTCGGGGTAGTCCGCGAGCAGCGCCGCCCACTCGGGCTGCAGCGAGCCGTCGGTGCGCGTGAGCACCGTGCCGGGGCCGAGCCAGGGCGTGCGGGCCGAGAGGTCGGCGTACAGGTTGGGGTAGCGCGCCAAGAGCGGGCGCAGCGTCGCGGCGGGGCCGTGGCCGGCGTGCGCCCAGACGAACGTCGTGTTCGGCGACGCGCGCACGGCGCGCTCCAGCTCGTCGGCGTAGGCGGCCTCCTGGTGGACGACGACGGGAGCGCCGTGGCGGCCGGCGACCGCGTAGGCGGCCAGCAGCGCCGGGTCGTCGGCCGCCACGTTCACGGCCGGCCAGGCGCCGCCGCCGACGGCCTCGCTCAGCCGAAACGGCGCGTGCCGCAAGATCATCTCGCCCAGGCCGCGCACGTAGCCGCCGCGCAGCAGCTCGTCCAGCCCATCCGGGTTGCGGTACGAGCTAGCGGGACCGAGCGTATCGGCGTACCCCTCGGCCAGAAAGGGCACGACGCGGTCGGGGAAGCGTTGCCAGGCGTCCGTGGCCGCCGACCAGGGGGCGCCGAACAGCCAGGCCCCGCGCACCCCCACCGCGTCGTAGAGTGCCAGCAGCAGGTCGGCGCTCACCGGCGTGGCGGCGTCGAGATGGGCGTGCGCGTCCACCAGGGGGCCGGCGTAGGGCGCGGCCGGCGGCTCCTGCGCGCCGGCGTTCCGCGGCGCGGGCGCTGCCGGCAGGAGGGCAGCCAGGCCGACGGCGAGGAGTCCGGCCAGGAGCCGCGCGGCGCGTGGCGGGCTGGCGCGCACGGGGCTAGCTCAGCTTCAGGAGCTTGGCCGCGTTGTCGTGCAGGATCTTCTGGCGGTCGGCGTCGGAGAGGTTGACCTTCTCCAGTTGGCCGAGCGTGTAGGCCAGGCCGACCTCGGGGCCGGACACGGGGTAGTCGCCGCCAAGCACGATGCGGTCGGCGGTCATGCAGGCGAGCGCGCAGGTGATAGCGGCGGCGTCGGTGCTGTGGGTGTCCACGTAGAACGCCTGGCAGTAGTCGGCCACGCGGCGCTCGAGGTACTGGGGGCGCGGCTTGCCCTCCTGCTCGCACAGGCGGCGCTCGAAGAAGAGCTGCTGGTCGAAGCGGCCGATGGTGAACGGCAGGAAGCCGCCGAGCTGGCAGAAGACGAACTTCACGCCCCACCAGCGGTCGAACACGCCCGCGGTGATCATCTTGATGATGCACAGCAGATCGTCGAGCAGGAAGCCCACGCCGCTATTCAGGTAGCGGTTGCTCAGGCCCAGCGCCTCCTGCCAGCTCCGCGGCACCAGCCCCGGATGGATCCATAGCGGCATGTCCCAGTCGCGGGCGCGGGCGAAGATGGGCTCGTAGGCCGGGTCGTCGAGCTGCCGCCCGTCGATGTTGGTAGCGAGCGAGATGCCGAACAAGCCGTGCCGCTCGACCGCCTGGTCCAGCTCGCGCATCGCTTCGTCGCCGCCGAGGGGGTCCACGGCCGCGGCGGCGACGAAGCGGCCGGGGAACGCCTTGATGGCGTTGGCGGAGTACGCGTTGACCAGGCGGACGGCCTCGACCATCGGCAGGCCCGCGGCCTTGGCGGCGGTCGGGATGAACGCGCCGTACTCCAGCACCTCGGTGTCCACGTTGTAGCGGTCCATCAGCTCGACGTGGCGCTCGATCTCGGTGAAGCCGGGGTCGGACCACATGTACTTGCCGAAGTAGGTGCTGGCCGTCAGCGCGCGATACGGGTCCATCAGCGCGGGCGGCATGAGGTGCGCGTGACAGTCGATCAGGCCCACGGCTCCTCCCGAGCGCTCAGTGCCAGGTGCTGAGTGCCAAGTATGCAGCGCTGAGATGCCGGCCCAGGCTGGCCCGGCGGGCGCTGGGCCATTATACCCGGGTATACAGGGCGGCTCGTAACGGATGCTGGGGTCCCGGCGCCGAGGACTCGGCGCTCAGCACTCACGGCTCGGCGGTCAGCTCGAAGCCGTGGTCGCGGAGGAGGGCGCGGTAGGCGGCGGCCACCGCCTCCAGGCGCTGGGCCTGCTCGGCGAGCTGGGCGAGGCGCGTGCGGCGGGCGCGCGGCGCCCGGATCGTCCGCAGCTCCTGCGCCACAAGCTGCAGCCGCGCTTCCCAGTCGGCCGGCACCGCCGGCAAGCGGCTGTAGCTGGAGGCCACGCGGCCGCGCGGGCTCGGCAGGCCGAGCGCCACCAGCGCCCGGCGCAGCGCCGACTCGCCCCCATCGGCGAGCGCGCGCACCAGCGTCGCCACCTTGTTGGCGGGCACCTGGTGCGCCAGGATCGCGCGGATCACCAGCACCTGCCCCTGCGGCGGCAGCACCACGACGGGGCGTAGGTGGCGCTCGGTGAGGCCCGTCGCCAGCTCGCGCGCCTCGGGGCACAGGCGGTTGAGCTGCCGGAGCTGGTAGTAGCGCCCCAGGGAGAGGCCCGTCAGGCTGAGCACGTGCGCGCGCACCTCGCCCTTGTGCGCCTCCAGCGCCGCGCGGTCGGGGAGGGGGGCCGCCCTCACTCCAGCCCTCTCCCAGGCGGAGAGGGAGTCGGTTTCGCTCGCCGCGTGGGTGGCGGCGCCGTTCGTCGCGCCAGGGCCCGCCGGCCGGGCGCCAGCCGCCATGCTGGCAGGCTCGACGCTGGGCTGGCTCCATCCCTCTCCCTCGCCCCCTAGGCGAGGGCCGGGGTGAGGGCGCCCCTCCCCCTCTCCCCCTAGGCGAGGGCCGGGGTGAGGGCGCCCCTCCCCCTCTCCCCCTGGGAGAGGGTCGGGGTGAGGGCCGTCCTCCTCGTCGCCCTCGAAGAGGGCGGCGAAGGTTGGCTCGTCGGGGGGCCAGCCCTGGCGCAGCCGCAGCTCGCGGTCGGCCTTCGCCATCAGGTCGCGCAGCCAGGCGGCCTTCTCCAGCGCGGAGAGGTCGGCGCGCTGGTCGTTGGCCACGAACTGCCGCGCGGCCAGCAACAGCTCGGAGGCGCTCTCCGCGACCACCGCGGGCAGCCGCTCGAGGCCCGCCAGCAGCGCTGCCAGCGACCGCCGGTGACCCTCTTCCAGCACGTAGCGGTCGTCCACGCGCGCCAGCCGGATCGGCACCAGCACGCCGTGCACGCGAATCGTCCCGGCCAGCTCGTGCAGCCCTTGCAGCGTGGCGGCGTGGACCGAGCCCGGCTCGGCGGCTAGGCGCTGCAGCTCCGCGAGCAGCGCCGCGGGCTGTGCGCGGTCGGCGGCGATCAGCGCGTCGAGCACGGCGTCGGGCACGAGCTTGCGCGGCTGGTGGCGCAGCCAGAGCTCGGCGATGGGCACCTCGCGCAGGCCCGGCGCCTCAGGGAGCCCGGCCGCCAGGTGGGCGTCGAGCCGCTTCAGCGGCCGCGCGGCGCCGCGCGTCCCGAGGATGTCAGGCCGGCTGGGCGACATACAGCACCTCCCGCGCGAGCCGCCGGAAGGCGTCGGTGACCTCTCCGTTGCGGTCGTACTGGGTGATCGGCACGTTGCGGGCGTAGGCGTCGGCGAGCTTGATGGTGCGGCGAATCACGGTCTCCGGCACGGCGTCCGGATAGTGGGCGCGCAGGAGCTGCAGCACCTGGCGGCAGTGAAGCGAGCGGGAGTCGTACATCGTCGGCAGGATGCCCAGGCTGCGCAGGTCGGGGTTCAGCCCCGGGCTCCGCGCGAGGTCAATGCAGGCGATAAGGTCCTGCATCGCGTCGAAGGCCGTTAGCTCGCAGTTGGTCACGATTGCCACGTCGTCCGCGGCGACGAGCGCGAGCATCGTCAGCTCGCCCAGCGACGGTGGGCAGTCCACCAGCAGCAGGTCGAGGTCGCTCGACGCCTGGAGCTTCGACCGCAGCGCCGTCTGCCAGAGGCCGACGCCGCGGAGCGCGCGCTGCAGATCGGCCGGCGCCACGGCCAGGTCTACGGTGGCCGGGGCGACGAGCAGGCCGCAGTCAGTGGGCTGCAGCACGTCGGCCAGCGCCACCTCGCGGCGCACGACAAGGTCGTAAGTGGTCGGCTGACCCTCGGCGACCGGCCGAGCGAGCCAGCGCGTGAGGGTGCCCTGCGGGTCGAGGTCGACGAGGCCGACGCGCAGCCCCTCCTCGGCCGCGCAGGCGCCGAGGCTGACGGCCATCGTGGTCTTCCCGACGCCACCCTTCTGGTTTGCCAGCGCGACTACCCGCCCCACTGGTGCGCTCCTCTCGCTCGCCGCAGCGAGCCCCGGGATTATGGCGGGTCGGCCCTTCGCTGGGCCAGCGCCACCGGCGACCGATCGTGCGCAAGCGGACACTGTTACCGTTTTGTGACGCCGACCTGTCGGGCGCCTATACCCGGGTTTACCGCCCGGGCAAGCCGGCGCGAGGGCGCCGGGTGCGCGCCGCCCTCGCGCCGGCCTCCATCTGCTGACCTTTTGTCCACCAGATTTCAACAGCACCTCCATCCCACGGCGCTAACCTGAAGCTTGGCGGATACCGACGACGGGAGGGACCTTCCCTAGCAGCAAGGAGCCCGAGATGATGCAGGGGTTTGACGCAGCACTGGGCATGTTCCGTGAGGAAGGCAAGCCGGTTGACTACCGACGGCTCCGGTTTCTGCGCTGGCTCACGGTGCAGGGCAGGCTAGAGCATTCCCCGGTTGGGCCGCCGAGCGGACCGTTCGCCGAGCGGTTGGCGGAGCACGGCCTTCCAGTGGAACCGCGTGCGGCGACTGCCGACCGACCGGTCAGCAGCCGCCGGCGTTAGGCTGCAAGGAGGTCCAGAGAGCAATGTTGCACCAAGTTGACGTCTCCTCACGGTCGTTCGGGGCCTACGCGCGCCTGATCCCCGACTCGATGCGCGGCGAGATCGCCGGCCTCGCGGCGCGGCTGCGCGGCCGCCGCGTCGTCCACATCAACGCGACGCCCGCCGGCGGCGGCGTGGCGGAGATCCTGCACTCCCTCGTGCCCCTGCTCCAGTCGGTCGGCGTGGACGCGCGCTGGTACGTCCTACCGCCGGACGACGCCTTCTTCGAGGTCACGAAGCGCTTTCACAACTGGCTGCAGGGCCACCCGGGCCGCATCACGGCGCGTGACAAGCGGACCTACCGGACGTACCTGGAGCGGCGCGCCGCCCGCATGCGGCACCTCGACGCCGACGTGTGGGTCGTCCACGACCCGCAGCCCGTGCCCCTGATCGCGCTCGCCCCGCTCAAGGGGCGCACGATCTGGCGCTGCCACATTGACTGCTCGACGCCGAACGGGCACGTGCGCGAGTACCTGCTGCCGTGGATCCAGCAGTACGATCGCGCCATCTTCAGCATGCCCGAATACGTGCTTGGCCCCATACCGGCGGAGCGGGTGCGCATCGTCTACCCGGCCATTGATCCGCTGACGCCAAAGAACCGGCGCCTGCCGCCGATCCGGGCGCGCGCGATCCTGGCCTCGCTGGGGATCGACCCCCAGCGCCCGCTCGTGACGCAGGTGTCGCGGTTCGATCCGTGGAAGAACCCCTGGCAGGCCATCGACGCGTACCGCCTGGCCAAGCGTGAGGTCCCCGCGCTGCAGCTCGCGCTCGTCGGCGTCTTCTCCGCCAAGGACGATCCCGAGGCGCCGCGGATCTACCAGGACATCGCGCGCTACGCCGGCGGCGACCCGGACATCCACCTGTTCACCGACCCGGTCCGCGTCGGCCCGCGCGAGGTGAACGCCTTCCAGACGGGTTCCGACGTGATCCTGCAGCGGTCCGTGCGCGAGGGCTTCGGCATGGTGGTGGCCGAGGCGATGTGGCGCGCCCGACCGGTGGTCGCCACGCCCGTGGGCGGCATCACGGTCCAGATCCAGGACGGGGTAAACGGGTTCCTGCCCGGGGACGCCGCCGCCTGCGCCGAGCGGATCGTTACCCTGCTGCGGGACACGCGGGTGGCGCGGGGCATCGGGAAGTCGGCCCGCGCCACGGTGCGCGACCAGTTCCTCATGCCGCGCCTGCTGCGCGACGACCTGCGGCTGTATGATGAGCTGCTCAGCGCGGAGGAGGCTCCCGCCGCTGGCGCCGAGACGGCCCAGGCGGCTGCTCTCGACGGGGCCCACCCGCCCCCGGCACGCGCGGTCTAGCCGCTGGACGCCCCCCCAGCGGTCGCGGGCGCGGGCCACGTACCGAGTGGCCCGCGCCCGCCCCCCCGCGCCGGGCTAAGCGGGCTGCGCGGCCAGCTCGCGCACGGGCAGCTTGTAGAAGGCGGCGGCGTTCTCGCTCAGGATGCGCCGCTTGCTCGTCTCGTCCAGTTCCGTGCGGGCGCGCAGCTTGGCCACCGAGCGCGGCCAATCGGCGTCCCAGTGGGGGTTGTCCGACGAATAGATGAGGCAGCGGTCGCCGAGGTGGCGAATGGCGTCGGGGATGGTCAGCTCCTCGCACTCGACGCCGAAGTAGCAGCGGCCGCTCTTCACGTACTCGCTCGGCTTGCGCGGGCACAGCGGCGCTTCCACGTCGCCGCGCTTCTCCCACTCCTCGTCCAGCCGGTCCATCCAGTAGGGCACCCAGCCGACGCCGGCCTCCATGAAGCCGACGCGCAGCCCCGGGTAGCGCTCCAGCACGCCGCCGAAGATAAGCTGGGCCATGGCGATCATCATCTCGAAAGGATGGGCCACGGCGTGGACCGCCAGGAACTTGTCGAAGCGGTCGGTGCCGGCCGCGTCGCGGGGCTGCGTGTGCAGGCCGAGCGGCACGTCAAGGCGCTCGGCGGCGGCCCAGAACGGGTCGAGCGCGCGGTCGGAGAGCTTGCGCCAGGCCACCCAGGTCGGCACCTGCACGCTGACCAGGCCGAGGCCGACCAGGCGCTCCAGCTCCGCCACGGCAGCGTCGGGTTCCTGCAGCGCGACGATGCCGACGCCCTTCAGGCGGTCGGGCGCGGCGGCGCAGAACTCGGCTAGCCAGTCGTTGTAGGCGCGGGCGAGCGCGACCGCGAGGTCCGGATCGCGCACGTTGCCGATGCCCAGGCCCGAGGTGGGGAAGAGGACCGCGACGTCGATGCCCTCGGCATCCATGTCGGCAAGCTGGCGCGAAGGCTCCGTCACGCGATGGCCCATGCGGCCGCCCAGGCCGCGGTCCCAGCCATCGTGCGAGTAGAGCGGCCGGGCCGAGCGGTAGGGCTCGGGCAGACGCGCGCGGTAGATCTCCTCGGTCTCCGTTACGTGGCCATCGCCGTCGATCACCGGGCAACCGATCATGCTCGCCTCCTCTCGGCTCAACGCTCCCTTGCCTGATGGCGGCGACTGTCTCGCGTGACGCCGCGCCCGCACACGGCCGCGGCGGCCAACCGCCGGGCGCGGCCGCCTTCCCGGGCTAGCCGCGGGTCCCGGTCGGCCCTGGCGGCGCGGTCGCTTCCGCGTCCAGGGCCGCGATACCGAGTACGGGTAACAGTTGCCCGCCAGACCGGCCGCCGCCCCGGCGGTCAGTCGTCGCTTCAGCCGGCGGGCAGCTTGCCGGCCGGCTCGTCCGCCGGCGTCCACAATATAGCGCCATTGCCGTCGACGATGCGGCGCGCCTGGCTGAAGTGGGTGAGGTACCAGCCGGTGCGCGGGTGCTCGGTGACGCCGCCGAAGGCGGCGTGGCTGTCGATGACGGTGTTCTCGTCCACGTAGAGGACGACGTGGGAAACCTCGGAGCGGTCCTCGCGGAGGATGAACAGCAGGTCGCCGGGGGCGAACGGCTCGTCGGGCGCCAGGACACGGCCCGGCGCGAGCGGCCCGTCAGCCTGCTGCTGGACGTTGCTCGTGAAGCGGATGCCCAGGCCGTAATTGTAGACCCAGGCGGTGAAGTTCGAGCAGTCGAGCCCGGTGCCGGCCGCGGTCAGCCCGACGAGCGCCGCCGGTGGGTCCCAGCCGGGGATGTGGTGATGGCGGTAGCCGAGGCCCAGGTAGCGCCGCGCCACGGCGACCACGCGCGCCCGCTGCCAGGCCACGCGGTCGCAGCCCACCGGCGCCAGCACGGCCGGATAGCTGGCGGCTTGGGGGCCCCAGCCGCCGTTCCACGCCTGCTCGTACCAGCGGCTCGGCGACAGCGGCGATTGCGGCAGCAAGTCGCGCTCCGGCCAGTCGGCGGCGAGCGTGGCCGGCCCGCAGGCCGCGGCCTGGGCGACTGCCGCATCGGGGCGGGCGCCGGCCGCGCCGGCGAGAAGCGCCGGCAGCAGGGCGAGGGCGAGGGCGAGCGCGACGGCGCGGAACGCGCGGGGGACACCAGCGTTGGCTCTGCTCATCGGTCGGCGCACGTCCTGGCGATGCGTGGTGGGCCGGCCGCTGGCGCCGGGGGGCAGTCACCGGCCGCATGCTGCTCGGAGGTCCGCTGAGGGAGCCGCCCACGCGGAGCTGCTCGCCCTGCCCCGTCGGGTGCAGTGTACGGGGACCGGGACCACGCCGGCTAGTTCCCGTGGAGCGCGCACGGGGCGTCCGTTGGCTGGCCGTGGGCGGCGGGTGGTACGCTATTAGGTAGAGTTCCACTGGCGATTCACCGCCGGGCCGCGACCAGGACAGGGCGCCCGCCCCGCCGGCGGCCGTGGCACGCGGGCCGCGCGCGGCACACATCACGCGAGGAGGCGCGATTCATGGAGGCGAAGCAGCCGAAATTCCTGACCGACCCCTACCTGGAGTGGGCGGCGCGCGAGAACATCCCGATCGTCGAGGGATTTGGCGTCAACCTGCTCGCGGTCGAGACGCAGCCCTGGGCGCGGATGGGCGCGCGGGGCGCTTTCGTGCACTGTGTGGGCCGCGGCGACTTCCTGAACGTGTACGTGTGCGAGATTCCCGGCGGCGGCCACACGGACCCGCAGCGGCATCTGTTCGAGGAAGTGATCTACGTGCTGGACGGCCGCGGCAGCACGGTGGTCGAGTCGCCGGACGGCAAGCGGCACCACTTCGAGTGGGGCACCGGCAGCCTGATCGCAATCCCGCTGAACGTGCGGTACCAGCACTTCAACGGCCAGGGCCAGGCGCCCGCGCGCTTCGCCAGCACCACGAACCTGCCGATGATGCTGAACGCCTTCCACAACGAGGCGTTCATCTTCGATAACCCGTGGAACTTCCAGGAGCGCGTCGGCGACGACCGCTACTTCCGTGGCGAGGGCGAGTTCATTCCGATGCGGCCCGGCCGCCACATGTGGGAGACGAACTTCGTGCCCGACCTGCGCACCTTCAAGCTGCACGAGTGGAAGGAGCGCGGCGCCGGCGGATCGAACATGATGTTCGTGCTGGCAGACGGCACGATGCACGCCCACATCTCCGAGATGCCGGTGGGGACCTACAAGAAGGCCCACCGCCACACCGCCGACTTCCACATCTTCCCCGTGACCGGCGAGGGCTATAGCCTGTTCTGGTACGAGGGCGACAAGGACTTCGACCGCTTCGACTGGCAGCACGGCTGCGTGTACGCGCCGGCCGACCGGCAGTTCCACCAGCACTTCAACAAGAGCGCCCAGCCGTCGCGCTATCTGGCGGTGGCCTACGGCGGCCTGCGCTACCCGTTCACGGCCGACAAGCGCGCGACGTTCATGGGCATGGACGTGAGCGTGAAGGAGGGCGGCCGCCAGATCGAGTACGAGGACGAGGACCCGCGCATCCGCGAGATCTTCGAGGCCGAGCTGCGGAAGAACGGCGCGGAGAGCCGCATGCCGCCCGTCCCGGTGCGCGCCTAACGGCGCCCGTCGGTCCACACTTGTAGTCGCGCAACGAGAGCGGCGGCGCCACGCGGCGTCGCCGCTCTCCTGTGTTCGGGGCGGCGGGGGGCCGGGGCGCGCACGCGTGCTCCCCGGCGCCGTCCGGCCGGCGTGGGGGCCGTAATACCGTTGTGATATCGCAATGCGTGCCAGCCGCGTCCGGGCCGCTGCTATACTGACTGCAGGCCGAGCGATGCGCGGGGCGCCGCGGCGCGAGCCCGCTGCCGCGAAGCGCAAGCTGCCCGGCGTCGCGGGCAGACCAGTTCCGGGCATTGCGGAGGAGGCGGTCGTGAAGCTCTCCTGCTTGAAGAGCAACCTGATGGAAGGGCTGAACGTCGTCGGCCGGGTGGTGCCGTCGAAGAGCACCCTGCCCGTGCTCGGCAACGTGCTGCTGGCGACGGACCGCGGGCAGCTCAAGCTGGCCGCCACCAACCTCGACATGGCCATCAGCTACTGGGTTGGCGCGCACGTGGACGAGGACGGCGCCGTCACCCTGCCCGCCCGCCTGCTGGCCGACTTCGTCTCCTCGCTGCCCGACGACCGCATCGACATGGCGCTGACCACCCGCGGCTACACGATGCACCTGACCTGCGGCCGCTTCTCCGCCAACATCAAGGGCATCGACGCCGAGGACTTCCCGCGCATCCCGGGCGTGGCAGACGCGGTGCCCTACGCGCTGCCCGCCGCGATACTGCGCGAGTGCATCCAGTCGGTCGTGTTCGCCGCAGCGCCCGACGACAGCCGGCCGGTGCTCTCGGGCGTGCTGTTCACGCTAAAGGACGGCCAGCTCACGCTCGCCGCCGCCGACGGCTTCCGGCTCGCCGTGCGCAGCGCGGAGCTGACCGACACGCCCGTCGAGGGCGGCCAGCCGTCCGTGCCGCTACAGATGATCGTGCCTGCGAAGGCGCTCACCGAGGTCGCCCGCGTGCTGACGGACGGCGACGCGCAGGTGGAGATCGCGGCCACGCCGAACAAGAACCAGGTGCTGTTCCGCCTGGCGACGGCCGAGACGAAGGCCGAGATCGTGTCGCGGCTGATCGAGGGCCAGTTCCCCGACTACCACAAGATACTGCCCAAGCAGTACAGCACGCGCGCCGTCGTGAACACGAGCGAGTTTCTACGGGCCACCCGCGCCGCATCGGTGTTCGCCCGCGACAACTCGATGATCGTGAAGCTCGACGTGACGCCGGGGCCCGAGGAGCTGGTGCCTGGCCGGCTGAACGTGACGGCAAACTCGGCCGAGGTGGGCGACAACGCCGGCGAGGTGGACGCGAGCGTGGACGGCGGCGAGGCGCAGATCGCCTTCAACGGCCGCTACCTGCGCGACGCGCTGGAAGCGCTGGGCACGGCGCAAGCGGCGCTGGAAGTGACCGGCCCCTCCAGCCCAGGCGTCATCAAGCCGGTCGGCGAGCAGAACGGCTACCTCCACGTCATCATGCCGATGCAGGTGAGCGGCGGCCGCTAGACCCGCCAGGCCGGGAGCAGCGGTCGCGGGGCGCGTTCGGTCCTCTGGCCGGCGCGGCACGTTTCGCTGGCGGCCGTCACGAGAACATGTAGCGGGCGTGGAGCACCTCGCGCATGTCCCAGGCGCCGGGCGGCGGGCAGGCGGCCCGCAGGCGCCCGTGGAGCCGCTGCGCGAGTGTTGCTGCCGCCGGCCCCCGTCGCTCCGCCACGGCCGCAAGCTGCTCGTCCAAGAACTCCTCCAGCAGCGGCTTACTGTGGATCCGCACGAACTCCGCGCGCAGCACGTCGAGCATGACGGGTATGTCGCAGGCGTGTACCGCGTAGCTGTCGTGGATCACCGCGAACGACGTCAGGCCATGCTGCTGGCGCAACTGGCACACCGAGCGCATCATGTGGGCGGCGTCGAGCGAGTGAATGAAATTCGGCGCGATCGTGCCCTTCTGCCGGTTCGCGTCGATCCCGACGGTGTCCGGCTCCGGCACACGGAGGGCGAGCTGGCGGCGCTTAGCCGAGCCGGGCGGGGTCCAGGAGACGCGAATGGTGCGCTCGTAGTAGTGCTCGACGACCACGGGGAAGCCCGCGGGGCTCGTCCAGGCGACGCCGAGGGCGCATTCCTCGGCCAGCGTGCGGGCGACGAGCTGCAGCCAGCGCATGATCGCCGGCGCCGTGCGCACGGTGCGCGCGATGGCCAGCCGCAGCCGCGGCGCCAGGTAGCTGGCCGCCGCCCAGGGGTCGGCGAACTGGCCCGGGTAATACTCCTCGACGTGCTCGCAGAGCTGCCGCCGCAAGCCGTCGAGCGTGATGCCGTAGGGCGTCGTCATGACGCCGCGCTTCACGGTGCGGCGCGTGATCTTGCCGAGCCATTGCGCGGCCCGCGCGTCGTGCTCCACGCGGGCCGCGTGCTGGACCTCCGTGGCGAGCACGTCCGCTACCTGCTGGTAGATGTCGTGCGGCCGGTTGCGGTCGCACAGATTGGTGGCCTCGGCCCCGGCCGGATCGCGCGCCAGCGCGCTGAGATGCTGCAGCCCGTTCGCCGAGGCGTCGAGCGCGATCGGCAGATGCGAGACGAACCCGGGCGCGTCGTGGTTTGCCCACTCGATGCAGGCGGCCAGAAAGACCCACGGCTTGTCGGCCTGCGCCCAGAAGTCCTTCAGCTCGGGCGGGAGCCGCTCCAGCCGGTCGAGGGCCGGCTCCCCGTCGGACGTGACGAGGCCGGCGAGCGCCGCGATGGCCGCCTGGTGGTCCGTTACCCACTGGATGCGCTCCTCGAAAGGCACCTTGTCGTACCCGTAGCTGTCGGCCACGTGCACCGCCAGCCAGAACTCGCCGGCGGCGTCCAGCGGTTTGCCTGCCTGAAACTCCAGCAACGCGCGCGCCGCGTCCGTGCCCTGCGGGTTGAGCGTGGCGACCATCGAATAGGCGCGCCCGCGATAGTCGAGCTGATAGGGGAAGTAGAGCGCCTGCGGGGCCGGATCGAGCGCGAGGAGCCGCTCGCACATCGTCATGAGCGTCTGGAAGCTCACGAGCTGCGAGAACAGCCGCTCGCGCTCCTGCTCGAGGGGAAACAGCGCGGCCCGCGCGGCCCGATAGGCCGCCCAGGCGCGATCCAGGGCCGCTTGCGTCTCCGCGACCGGCGGCTCTGGCCGAGCGCCGGGGGCAGCCACCGCGTCCGGCGCGGGCGGCACGCCTGGCGCGGGCTCTTCCGCCAATTGCTGGCGCCCCAGGCGGCGCTGGCGCGCCCGCAGGGCCGCGTGCTGGGCGTCGAGCGCGCCGAGTTGCGCCTGCAAGGCCGCAAGGCGCTGCCAGGCGGGGAGGCCGGGCAGGTCGAGCTGGCGCTGCCAGGCGTGCCGCATGAGCGCGTAGAGCGGCTTGTTGAGGCGCCACGCCGTGGCCTGCAAGGCGTTGACCGCCTGGTAGACGCGCTCCAATTGGCCGGTCCGCGCGGCCGCCTCCAAGCGCCGCAGGTGCCGGGGATGGCGGTGGTGTTTGACCAGATCGCCGAGGTCGGGATGGCCATCGGTCGTGAGAAACCCGCCGCCGTGGAGATCGGTCCAGGGGCGGGGCGGCACGATCATCGGCAGGTATTCGGGACCGAGCACCAGGGTCAGCCCCTCGTCCCCGCTAAGCACGGCGGCCTGCCGCGCTAGCGCCTCGCTGAGGTGGACCCTCCGCAGCGTGTGGCCGGGCGCCCCTTCCACCTCGTAGGTGACGAAGTGGACAATGTCGAGCTCCTCGGCGAGGTCGAGGAGCCGGCCGCCAAGCGCCGGGCCGAGGTCGGCCGACCAGTCGCGGCGCTCCAGCTCGGCGGCCTGGGCGTCGGCTCGCCGCCTGGCGTGGCGGCTGCGGTTGCGCGCCAGGAGGCGGGCGCTCAGATCGGGGAGCAGCGGCACGGGAGGCTCGGCGCCCGACGGGCCTGACGGCTCGGCCGCGCGCTGGCCCCGCGCCAGAGGGCGGCGCGTTCGCCACTCCCAGTAACAGGCTTTCCCGATCACCACCGCGAGGTCGGAGACGCTCGGGGCGTCCCCGTCGTCGTCGCGAAGCACGCGGTTGTAGACCGTCCGCAGCGTGACCAGCGCGAGCGTCGTGTGCTCGAGCGCGAGCAGCGGCAGCGCGTACTTCTCCAGGCGCCCCCGGCCCGCGCCGATCGCCTCCTGGTCCGCGCGGACCGCCTCGGCGAGCGGCAGCACCGTGCGGCGCAGGAACGCCATCCCCGGCCGCTGCTCCGACGGGGCGCGCGTCCGCTGCAGCTCGCGGTAGCGGCGCTCGGCCTCCAGGATCGCCTCGCGCTCCAACCGCTCCTGCAGAGCTTCCAGCGCCATCAGCCGCCTCCGTGCGCGGTCCCCCCACTATAGGGCAAGCGGCCGGCGCTGTGACAGAAACGTGTCGCTACTGGAGGGACGCGCCAGTGTGGGAGGCGCGCCTGGAGTGGAGGGCTAGCGACGCTTGGAGAGGCACTTGGCCAAGGGGTCGCGCTGGTACAGCGCTCGGTTGCGGCAGGAGGTGGTGGTACAGCACGTCAACGAGGTCTGCGTCCGCTTCCGCTTCGTGCGGTGCCCGGTGGGGTGTAAAGACCGCCTTTACACGTTGCCCATCGAAACGTTCCGGCGGCGGTATCGGCCGGTGCCGGTACCGCTGCCCTCCGCGGCCTGAGCCGCTCTCAGCCACGTGCATCGTCGAAAGGAGTGCCTATGCCGTTCTTTCCGCGCCGCGCCACCCCGCATCCCCATCAAGCGTGCCGTTCCGTGCTGCAAAAGGCCGTGCGCCGCGGCCACGTGGAGCTAACGCGGCAGACCGCGCACCATCTGCTGGCGGCGGGTGACACCGCGTGGCTCAGACAGCGCGTCGGCGTGATCGTGTTCGAGGAATGCTGGCCGCTGGCGGCCGATCTAGACTGGGGCCCCGCGCCGGCGGCGATCGTCGAGCGCCTGGTCCGAGTCGCCGCGGCGGTCAAGGTCAAGGATGCCACGGGCCTGGGGTCGTTGGCCTATGCGCTCACAAAGGGAAAGGAGAGTGTGCTCGCGTACGAGTGGGCCGCGCGCCACGTCGAGCGCGTGGCGGCGGCGATCCGGGAGCCGAGCGCGTTCTGGAGCTGGGCGCGCGAGCGCGCGGCCGACGAGCGCGGACGCGCGGTGGTCGAGGCCGCGCGGCAAGCGTACCGGCGGGGCGGCTGGCCGTGGGACCAGGCATTCATGCTCGCGGCGGCATGTCTGGCTGTCAGCGAGGACGCACCCGCGGCCCAGCGTGCCGCGCCGGTGCGCGCGGAGTTTCCGTTCTGGGTCGCGCTGGACCGCCATACTCCGCGGGGCAAGCTCGTGCTGCGCGAAGTGGCGCGGCGGGAGGGCTTCAACCTGAGCCAGCTTCGCTGGACGAGCTTCTACTTCGAGGGGGCGCGGACCAACGAGGCCGTCCCGAGCGCGTGGTGGGACGCCGAGGTGGAGTGGCGCTTGCGCCAGGTGGGGCTCGACCCGGTGAGCGGGCGCGAGTTCTGGGACCGGGCACGGCCGGCGGTGGAGGCAGCGCTCGCGGGGGAGGCGGCCGCGCTGCGCGAGCACGTGCTGGCGCCCGCGCCGTGCCCCGCGCCCGGCGCGCGCCCTGGAGCAGGCCGCCGGGGCGCGCGCGCCCTGGCGCTGCTGCAAGAGCGGCGTGGCGCGAGGGAGCAGCGCCAGGCCACGATCGCCGCGGCGGGCCAGTTGGCGCAGCGGGGCGGACGGGGCCGTGACCCAGTAAGGTGGGCGAGGGAGAAGCGCGCGGGCTGAGCGGAGGGGCGGATGAAGGTCGTCGAACAGCTCGTGAGCTACCTCGACGGGCGGGGGCGGCTCTCGCCAGACCAGCTCGCCTACTTGCGCGCCGAGGGCTACTGCGCGCGCCCGATCGCGGCCGAGGGGGAAGCCGACTCCCTGACCGGCCCTGATCTCCTGTCGGCCGGCCACGCGGGCGCCGGGAGTGGCAGCCTCGCCTCGGCGCCTGACGACGAGCGCGACGGGTACCCGCTGGAGGACGAGCCGGCGCACGCGCGACGGCCGGCGGTCACTCCCCGGCGCGCGCGGGGCGCGGCCCAGCGCGAGCGCCGCGCGCGGGCGCACGCCGCGCTGGCCGCCTATCTGGCCGCCCGCCTGCCGACCTGGGATGAGCCCCTGCGCGGACTCGTCTGTCTGGCGCGGCGCCTGGCGCCGGTCGCTAGCTGGCAGGATGCGGCCCGCGAGCTGCGGAACGTGGGGAGCGCGGCGCTGGAGGGGGCGCTCGCCGATGGTTTCCGCTGCCGCCAGCCGGCGCTGCCGCTCCTGTGGGAGGCGCTGAGCTTCGACGGCTACCGCGCGCCGGACGGGCTGCCGCGCGCGGCCCGGCACGCCTACGCGGCCTGGCTCGACGCGGCCGGGCGCGGCGCATCGGGCGGGGCGGTCCGCTTGCCGCGCGGGCGCGAGGTGGCAACCGTCTGCAACCTGGTCCAGGCGCAGCGGCGCGTGCTCGCGGCGTGCGGCCGGCTGTACGACCGCCAGCCCGGGCTGATCGCCCAGGCGCGGCGCCGCGATCACCACCCGGGCGCTTACCTGGTGTTCCTGCTCGTCTACCGAGCGCGTAAGGCCGCGACGCCGCCCGCCACGACCGCGCCGGACGAGCACCGCCCGCGCCGGCCGCTGCCCGATGGAGCCGCCTGGCCGCGCGCCTGGGAGCAGGCGCTGCTCGTGGACCCGCGCCACGTGCACCCGTTCTATCGGGCGTGCCAGGGCGCGGGGACGGCGGCTCACGGCGGGCCGGCCGGTGCGGCACTGGACCTGGTGTGCCCGGCCGAATGGGACCGCGGCTACCTGCCTGCCTGGGCAATTGCCGGGCTGGCAGGGCGCGGTGAACCGGAGGGCGGCCTGAACCCGAATAACTGATGACGAAACAAGGAGGGTGAATGAGCCTAACCGCCGACCGCCTCACCGAGACGGTCACGCTCGGCCAGGCGAAGGCGCTGATCACGGCGATGGCGCACGAGCAGAGCTTCTTGCTGCTCGCGCCGCCCGGCATCGGCAAGTCCGCCGTGATTGCGGAGGCGGCCGCCGAGGCCGGGCTGCCCTGCCGCTCGCTGCTCGGCACGCAGATCGCGCCCGAGGACGTGAGCGGCATCCCGCGCATCGTCGGTGAGCGCGCCGTGTTCTGCCCGCCGCGCGTGCTCCTGCCGGAGCAGCCGGAGCGGTTTTGCCTGTTCCTCGACGAGCTGCCGTCGTGCGCGCCCGACGTGCAGAAGGCGCTGTACTCCCTGTTGCTGGAGCGGCGGCTGGGCGAGCACGTCCTGCCGCCGGGCACCTGGGTGGTCGCGGCGGGCAACCGGGTCGAGGACCGCGCGCTCGTGCGGGCGCTCAGCAGCGCGCTCGTGAACCGCGTCATCATCCTGCACGTGCGCGTGGACGTGAAGGAGTGGCTGCGCTGGGCACGCGGCAACGGCGTGCGCAGCGACGTCCTCTCGTTCATCAGCATCATGCCCGACGCGCTGATGCGGCCGGTCCCGGCCGAGCCGGTGCCGTTCTCCACGCCGCGCACCTGGGCGTCCCTCTCCCGCGCGCTCGACCTGGCCGAGCAGGCGGGCTTGCGCGACCCGTCGGTGCGGCGGGCGCTGGCCTTCGGCCGCCTGAGCGCCGAGGACGCGGCGGTGTTCTGCGCCATGGCCGAGGAGCAGATCGACGGGCTGCTGCCGCTGGAGAGCTACATCGAGGACCCGGACCTGCTGCCCCAGGCCGACGCCGCGCGCTGGCTGGTGCTGCACCACATCCGGGCGATGGTGCAGCGCGGCGAGCTGGAAGCGTTCGATCCCGCCACCATCAACAGCTTCCTGCTCAGCCTGCCACAGGAGCATCGCTTCGCCGTACTCGTGGACCTGGTGGAACAGTGGGGCGCCCTCGGCGCCGACGACGCGCTGCTCGCGGCGCTACAGGAGGTCACTGGCGTATGACGATAGAGAGCGCTCCCAGCCCCGACGAGCGGGGGCTGGAGGCGGTGCAGAGCGCGCTACGGCTGGTGTGCGTGTCGCTGCCCCACCTCGCGGGCCTCGCGCGGCTCGTGCGGGTGGAGCTGTCGGCGCGCGTCGCCACGGCGGCGATCTTCCCGTCCGGGCGCCTGGTGGTGAACCCCGCGTGGTTCACGGGGCTAGACCGCGGCGACGCGACGTTCGTGGTGGCGCACGAGCTGCTGCACCTGGCGCTGCAGACCGCCCGGCGCGCGGCGGGCACGCACCGGCGCCTGTTCAACTGCGCGCACGACTACATCATCAACGACATGCTCAGCCAGGCGCTGGGCCGGCCAGTGCCGGCGGGCGGCCTGGAGTGGCCCGGCGCGCGCGAGCTGGCGGCGGAGAGCCTGGTGCAGCAGCTCGGCACGGGGACGCGGGCCGGCTATGCCATCTCGGCGCGCGCCTGGGCCCACGGCGGGCCCGCGGCGCCGGACACGGCAATGGCCGCGGCGCTGCGGGCGGCGGGGCTGGTCGGGCCGCCGGGCAGCGAGGCGGATGCCGATGGCGACGTGCTCCCCGACGATCTGGAGGACGAGTGGTTCCCGGCGGCCGATCCGACCGAACGGGCGGGGGCGCGGGACGCGGTCGAGCGGGCCGCCGCGCGCGCCGCGAGCCTGGACGCGCTGCGCGACGCGGCGGAGCGCCTGCTGGGGGCACGCGAGGGCGAGGCCTCCCCGGGCAAGACGGCGCTGTACGGGGGCCTCCGCACGTCCTACGCGCCGCCCTGGGAGCTGGCGTTGCAGCGCTGGCTGGAAGGAGTCGCGGCGGGGGTACGCTCCTACGAGCGGCCATCCCGCCGAGCCGTGGCGCAGTCGGACGTGGTCCTCGCCGGGCGGCGGCGCGAGGGCTGGACGCTGCACATTGTGCTCGACACGAGCGGCTCGATGCAGGACGAGCTGTCGCGCGCGCTGGGGGCGATCGGCGCTTTCTGCGACAGCGTGAACGTCGGGGCGGTGCGCCTGCTGCAGTGCGACTGCGAGGTGACGCGCGACGACTGGGTAGCGCCGGACGCCCTCGCGGGCTTCGAGATCGCGGGGTTCGGCGGCAGCGACCTGTCCCCGGCCCTGCTGCGGCTGGCCGAGGACCCGACGGTCGAGGCGGCGGTCGTCATCACCGACGGCGAGATCGGCTATCCCGAGGCGCCGCCGCCCTACGCCGTGCTCTGGGTGCTCACCGCGCCGAACGAGGAGTTCGCGCCACCCTACGGCGCGCTGCTGGCGCTGCCCCCATTGGCGCCTGCGGTACCCGGCGCGCGACGCGGGCGGCGGGCGCGCCCCCGCCGCCGGCGCTAGGCGCGCCGCGGGCGCCAGGTGCTGGCCGTCAGAGAAACGCAACCGCGCATCAGAGGCATCAGAGAAGGAGGAGCAATGTTCAATCGAGCCGCTTACGAGAACTCGCGGCCGGATGGCGTGGGCGTCCTGGAGATCGTGCGTGGGGAGGGTGAAGGCCAGGCGCGCCAGTTCGTGCCGCTGAAACGCACGACGCTAAGCGGCGAAGTGACTGGCCCGCTGGCGGCGCTGCGCGTGACCCACGTCTACGGCTACGCGCGGGCGCAGTGTGCCGAGGCGCTGGAGGCGGTGTATCGCTTCCCGCTGCCCGGCGACGCGGCCGTGACGGGCGTCCGCGTGCATTTCGGCGCGGTCGAGATTCGCGCGGCGCTGGCGGAGCGGGAGCAGGCCGAGCAGGAGTACGCCGCGGCCCGGGAGGCCGGCCGCCAGGCGGCGCTGCTCACCCGCGAGTCGCCCAACGTGTTCACGCTGCAGGTCACGGGCCTGCAGCCCGACGAGGACGTGACCGTCGAGACCGACTACGTGCAGCTCGCGCGCGCCGAGGGCGCCGGCTGGTCGCTGCGGGTACCGCTGACGACCGCGCCGCGCTACGTGCGGCGCGACGAGCTGGCGACGCGCCACGCGCAGGGACAGCCGCTGGCCCTGCTGCGCGACCCGGGCCACCGCTTCGCCCTCGACCTGCAGCTTCGCGGCGCCGCGACGGCCGCCAGTCCGACACACGCCCTTGCCATTGAGGAGGCGGACGGCGACCTGCGCGTGCGCCTGCTGGCGAGCGAGGTGCTGCCGGACCGCGACTGCGTGCTGGTCTGGGAGCCGCGCGGCGACGCCACCCGCCCCACGCTCGACGCCTGGCTCCACGCGCCGGCCACGGCCGGGGACGTGTACTTCCTGGCCCCGGTGACGCCGCCGGCCGATGGCGGCGTGGCGCCGCGCGTGCCCCGCGAGGTGATCTTGCTGGTGGACCACTCGGGCTCGATGAGCGGGCCGAAGTGGCAGGCGGCCGACTGGGCGGTGACGCGGTTCCTGGGCTCGCTCAGCGCCGAGGACTCCTTCGCGCTCGGCGTGTTCCACAATACGGCCACCTGGTTTGCCTCGCGTCCCGTCGCGGCGACGCCCGATGCCGTGGCGCGGGCGGGCGAGTTCCTGGCAGGCCAGACCGACAGCGGCGGCACCGAGCTGGGCGTGGTGCTGGAGCAGGCGCTCGCCCTGCCGCGCGCGGCCGGCGAGCGCGCGCGGCACGTCCTCGTGCTGACCGACGCCGAGGTGAGCGACGCGGGCCGTATCCTGCGCCTGGCCGACGGGGAAGCGGCGCTCCCCGACCGGCGGCGAATCAGCGTGCTGTGCATTGACGCGGCGCCCAATGCCTTCCTCGCCGAGCAGCTCGCCGAGCGCGGCGGCGGCGTCGCGCGCTTCCTCACAAGCGCCCCCGAGGAGGAAGACATCACGACGGCGCTTGACGCCGTGCTGGCCGATTGGGCCGCGCCCGTCTGGGCTGGCCTGCGCCTCGGCGTGCAGCGGCCGCAGGCCGAGGCGGCTGGCCGCACGGTGGCCACGGGGACGGCCTGGAGCGAGATTGACGTGGGCGACTTGCCGGCCGGGCGGCCGGTGTGGGTGGCGGGCCGCGTGCCGCGCGCCGCGGGCCCCGATCTGGCGCTGCGCCTCACCACGGCCCGCGGCGAGGAGCTGGCCGGCTGCCGCCTCGACCTGGCCGACGCGCCCGCGCGGCCGGCGCTGGCGGCGCTCTTCGGCGCGCGGCGCGTGGCGGCCCTGGAGGGCCTGATGCACGCGCGCTACGCCGAGCTCGAGCTGCGCGCGCACCTGGCGGGGCTGGGCTACGCGCCTGACCGCGTGCTGGCCCCGCCAGCGGGCGCGCCGCCGCGGGTGTACGCCGAGAACGCATATGCCGATGCGCGCGCCGCCCTGCGCGGGCTGCTCGTCGCGGAGGCGCTCCGCTACGGGCTGGCGTGCGCCGAGACGGCGTTCGTGGCGGTACGCACGGAGGCGGGCCAGCGGGTGGCCGGCAGGGTGGCGGTGGCGAACGCGCTGCCGGCGGGGTGGTCGGACGACCTCCTGGCCGCGCCAGCCGCCGCGCCCGCGCCAGCCCTGCACCGGCTGGCGATGGCGACCCAGCCGCCGGCAGGCCCGATGTTCAAGCTGGCGGACCGCCCCGACTCCGCGCGCGACACCATCCAGGCGGTGCCGGGCGCCATTCGCGGCTGGGTGCAGCGCACGTTCCACACGGGAGGCAGCCCCGCCGCGGCGCCCGTGGGGTCGCCTAGCCCGTCGCGCCAGGTCGCGCCTGCGGCGGCGCGGGTGTACCGGGGGACGCCGCGGTTCAGCCACGGCGAGGCGGTGCTGTTCGACGCGGCGCAAGCCGGGGCGGCCGGCCTGCCCGCGGGCGGGACGATCGCGCGCCTGCTGGTCCGGTTCCCCGACGGCGCGCCCGCTCCCGAGAGCCTGGGGCCGGACCTGGCCCTGCTCGTCTACGTGGACGATCTCGCCGCGCCCCGCGCGCGGGTGGCGCTCGCCGACCTGGTGCGCCAGGGCGGCGAGCGGCCGCTCAACCTGCGCTGGCGGCCGGGGCAGCTCCTGCGGCTGGTGCTGCGCGACCCGGCGGGCGTGTGGGCGCGCGGCGCGCCCACGCTGGAGGTGAGCGTGGGCGGGTAGGCCCTACCACCGGCCCAGGACGTGCAGCAGGATCTGGCCGGCGACGAGCGCCAGCAGGGCGGGGCCGAGCAGATCGCTCCCGCTCGCCCGCGCTGCTCGGCTCGCCTGGGCGCGCCAGCACGTCTGGCCCGGCCAGGCGAGCCACGTCGCCAGCGCCGCCACGGAGAGCGCGAAGAGCGCCTGCTGCCACATCCGAGCCCCCACATCGGCGCGTCGCGGGCCGCCCGACAGTGAGGCGGTCCGCGACGCGCCGATCAGAGCATACACCCCACGGCCTGGTGGCCAGCGCACGACGGACCATATCATCCCTCGGCATGGCGCGCTCGGGATAGTGGCGGGCTCGCTCGACCACCCGCCGCGGTGTAGGGGCGCTGCTGGCTGTGTCCAATCGTTCTGGCAATGGGGTGTGTTCTGGCAATGGGTCGTGTTGTTGGGTTGCTCCCGCGGTTGGAGGAGGCGACCGTGACCGGGCTACAGGCGATTACGCTCGATCTGTGGGGGACGATTCTCCAGCCGCGCGACGCCGAGGCGAAGATCGAGCGCCGGCTGGCGCTGCTGCTCGAAGCGCTGGCCGAGGCGCGGTGTCCGGTCGATGCGGCGACGCTGCGCGAAGCGTACCAGGCCGCCGAGGCCATCCTCGAAGCCAACATCGGGACGCAATGCCGCGACATTGGCCCCCTGGGCTGCTGGCGGGTGCTCGCCGAGCGGCTCGGGCTGCCGCCGACGCTCGTGCCGACCGCGCGCCTCGTGGCTGCCTACGAGGACCTCACCCTGGAGTTTCTGCCCGGCCTGATGCCGGGGGCGGGCGCCGCCATCCAGCGTCTCGCGGGCGCGTACCGGCTCGCGCTGATCTGCAACACGATGTACACCCGCGGTCAGGTGCTCCGCGAAGTGCTGAGGCGGCACGGTCTGGCCGATTGCTTCCAGGCGTTTATCTTCTCCGACGAGGTAGGCTGCGTGAAGCCAGAGCCGCGCATCTTCCGCCAGGCGCTCGCGCAGCTCGGCGTGGAGGCAGCCGTGGCGCTCCACGTGGGCGAGGTGGAGGCGCTGGACGCCCAGGGGGCGCGCGCCGCGGGAATGCGGGCGGCCCGCTATCTGCCGAGCGGCCCGGCGCCGACCGGGGCCGACCTGGTCTTCCACCACTGGGACGACTTCGAGGCGCGGCTGGCGTCCTGGGCCGCGACGAGTCCTGCCCGGGGCGAGGTAGGTACGGTCCATGGGGGTTGAGCAGCACGTGTGACCGGTGGTCGGCCGTCTGGCCGAGGTGAGGTCGGTGGGGGAGGGGAGTCGAATGGGGCACGAGGCGCCAATGCTGCCCAGGCTGAGCGTGAGGGCGATCGAAGCCTATCTGGCGCGGACCGACCAGTGCCTCAGTCGCTCCGCCGGGTCCGGCAGCGCGGATACCAGCACGAGCGCGGCGAAGCAGCCACTCCTGCTGGCGGGCGCGGCGCTCCAGCGGCGGGTGGCGCGCAATCGCCGCCGGGTCGCCGAGCTGATCGTGGGGCAGCGGCGGTGGTTTCCGACGACGGCCGGGGAGCACGTGCTCGTGCTCTGCGGCATCGCCCAGCTCGCCGGCCTGGGGCTGCTGCCGCGGGGGCTGTTCCGAGAGTGGCCCTATGATTGGGCGCGCTATGGCGTCAACTGCGAGCGGCCGCTGATGCCTCCCCACGCGATCCTGGCCGCGCTCGAGGAGTTGATGGGGACGGTCGTGAACGTGCCGACACTCTGCCCCGGTGAGCGTCTTGAATGCGTCGCGCGGGTCGAGTGGGAGCTGGGCATCGGGCCAATCCATCCCTTCTATGACGGATGCGGCAGGACATCTCGCTACTATTCGTGTCTCCTGTCGCTGTGGCTCGACGTGCCGCTGGCCGTCCACACCTCGCGCGCGGCGTATTATGCCGCGGCGAACGATGGATTGGACGCGTTCGTTGGTTACTTTCGGAGTGTTGCACGGTCGGCAGCTTGCCCCATAGATGAGGACGCGCTACAACTGCCAAGACGCTCCTCACTGTAGCTACAGCAAGGGCCCTGGCGCACCGCTACCGGCCGGGGACATGGAGATGTCGAGCGGCGCCCTGATGCAGTGCCCCGACTGCCAGCGGCCGATGACCCGAGTTGGCGCCTTCTGGGTGTGCGGCGGGCACGCGAGCCCCGTGGTGCAGCCTGTGGAAGTGGCGGCCGTGACGCCCTCGACGCATGCGCTCGGGCCGCTCGTGGAGCAGCTTCCGACGCCGCTCGCGCTCCCGGTTGCCGAGTACGCGGCCGCCAGCGCCCCGTTTGTCGCGCTGCACCGTCTCACCGATGCGGCCGAGCTGATCACGCGGTTCTTCGCTATTGTCGCACTCACGGACGTGCGACGACGCCTGGGCGCGTTTCCCGAGTCGCTTAAGAACCTGCTGGCCAGCACGTTTAGCCGCCCTACCTTCGGCGCGTGGCGGGGAATTGCCGATGCGGCCCTGAGGACGCTCGGGCCAGGAGCTGCGTGCTTCTTCGTCGAGCTGCCGAGCTACTGGACCGAGCGGTGGAAGCCGCTGATTGGCCGAAACGACGGCGACCCGGGCGGGCAGATCCTGGCCCTGCGTAACCAACTCGCCCACGCTGGACGCCTGCCTGATGGGCCCGCGGCGGCGCTGCTGGAGCAGCACCGCGCCCGGTTCGAGCAAACTCTGCAGGGTCTACAGTTCCTTGGCGAGTATCGCCTGATTGCCACGCGAGGCGAGGGTGAAGCGCCCTTGCTGCTGCGTGGGAGCCCGCGAGCGGCCGACTGGGCGCTGCCGCCCCTGCCGGCCGGCGACTATCCCTCCGGGCTGCGACCGCGGCGTGTTTACCTGCTTAAAGGCGACGCGAGCCTCGACCTGTTCCCGCTCCACAGCTATGACGTGGTCATGCTCTGGCGAGAGGAGGAGCAGGCCTTCCGCGAGGTGGACACCGCTGCGCCACAGCTCTATCTGCGCTACAACGACCGCCGGCAGATGCTGGAGTTCACCGCCCTCGCGCCGCGCACGTCGTTCGCCCAGCGGGCGGAGGAGTTCGCGCGCGAGTTCCTGGCCGTCTTCGACCTCGCCGGGTGGCGCCGCCAGCACGAGGCAACCGAAGCGCACCACGACGAGTGGGAGCGCTGGGGCTACGCCTTCGATGATCTCATCGCCGAGCTAACCGCGGGACTCGTCGGGCGCACGGGAGAGGATAGACCGCCCGGCGCCCCCGCACCGTCGCAGATCGACCAGGCGAAGTCCTGGGTCCGGGAACACTTGCCGACCGGGGGCGTCCTCTGGATCAGCGGCGAGCCCGGCGTGGGCAAGTCGGCGTTCATGGCCGAGCTGGCCAAACGGCTACAGGGGGACTCGGCCCTGTGCGTCATCCCCTACTTCTTCCGCAGCGGTGATGCGCGCTCGAGCGCCGCCCACTTTTACCACGCCGCGATGCTCCGCCTATCGCGGAGATTCGGCCTACCGCTCGACGCCGACGTGAGCGCGTCGGGACGGGACCAGCTCGTGAGTCTCCTAGAGGCGGTACGTGCGCGGCAGGAGCAAGCCGAAGGAGCCGCGCCGGTCCTGTTCCTGCTGGATGGGCTGGACGAAATCGCCGGCCAGCATCCGGAGCTAGCTCGGCTCCCGCTGGCGCTCCGAGAAGCGCGCCTCGTCTGGGTGTGCGCGGGGCGGCGGGAGCCGCCGCTGGCCGACATCTTCGCGGCCCCGGGGGTGGGCCAGCTCTGGGAGAATGGCGAGCTACCCCCGCTGACCAAGCACGACGTGCGCGCGCTGATCCAGCGTGAGTGCGACAAGTACGAGCTGTTCCGGCGGGATGAGCCGCAGGCTGGCGGCGGCTACCACAATCCCTTCGTGGAGAGGCTGGTCGAGCGCTCGGCCGGGCTGCCGCTGTATGTACGGCTCGTGATCGAGGACCTGAATGCCAAGCGACTGACCTTCTGGGATGAGGACGAGCTGCCCGCGCGTCTGCGGGACTACTTCGAGCGAATCCTGCAACGCCTGCAGGTGGGCGACCTCCCGCAAATGCTGACCGATGTGCTCGCGCTGCTCTGCTGGGCCAACGAGCCGTTGACCGAGGCGATGCTGCGCGACCTGCTACGGCCGCGGTATGCCACCGGGGGCGATTGGGAGAGCGTGCTGGCGTCGGCCGTGCGCTATGGTCATGTGCTGCTGCGGGCCACCGCGACACCGGAGGGGGCCTGGGGCTGGGCGCTCTACCACGAGTCCGTCCGCCAGCACCTCCGCGCCACCCCGACCATCCGCCTCGCCCGCGAGCGCGCCCACGAGCGGTTGCTGGACTGGTGTGCCGGCTGGCACGAGCACCCGCACCCGTACATCCTGCGGCAATACGCGGACCACCTGCGCGCGGCGCGGCGCTGGGAGGCTCTGTTTGGGCTGGCCCGCGACGAAGCGTTTCGCCTGGCCCAGGCCCAGGCCTTCCCCGACGACCCTGATCTCCCGCTGCGAACGCTCCGCACCGCTCTGCTCGGCGCGGCCGAGGCGGACGATGCCACGACCATGGCCGAGTTCCTGCTGGCGCACGCGCGGCGGGCCCTGCTCGCGGCTCAGGAGTCGCCGCTAGAGGCCGTGCGGCGGGGTAGCCTGGCGCGGGCCTGGGCGCTGGCCGACTTCTACGAGGTGGGCTGGTCCGTTCTCTGGCATCTGCTGCTCGTCTGGGAGTTGAGCGAGGCGGGCAAGCTCGCGGAGGCGCGGGCCACGCTCGAGCGACTGCAGAAAAAGGGCGCCCCGCGCCTGGTCGGCTGGCAGCGCGCTTGCGCGGATGCCCTGCTGGTCCACGCGCTCGCGGTAGATGAAGGGCTGTTCATCGCACTGCAGCAGCGGCTCGTCAGCGACGAGCGCGCCCTGTGCCAACAGTTAGCCGCGCACGGCCAGGTTGCCGCCGCGCTCCGGGCGGCCTGGGAGTGCGCCGAGGGAACCGCTCGAGCGGTGGCGCTGGGCGAGATCGCGCTCGCGCAAGCGCGCGCCGGGGACCGGCCAGCCGCAGGGAAGACGTTCGCCGACGCGGTGGCCGCGGCACAACAGATTGACGACACCGATCCGCAAGCGGTGGCGCTCCTAGAGCTCGCTCGACTGCAAGCCGAGGCGCAGGACTTTGCCGCCGCTCTTGCTACCGCCCGGGAGATCGGCGATCCGTACCGGCGAGCCGAGGCGTTGCGCAAGGTCGTGGCGGTGCAGGCGGCGGCGGGGGAAATCGCTCCGGCCGTGCAGACGGCGCGGGGGATCGAGGAGCAGCAGGAGCGGGCCAGGGCGCTCGGCGCGGTCGCGGAGGCGATCGCCGAAGGCGCCGCCACACAGGCGCGGGCGGGGGCGAGGACGCGCGCCCGGCAGGCGTTCGCCGACGCCCGCCGGATGACCGACGAGATCGAGGACCTCCTGACCAAAGCTGAGGCGTTGAGCGCGATTGCCGGAGCGCAGGCCCAGGCTGGCGACCGCACGGCGGCCGCAGCCGGCTTCGCGGCCGCCCGTGCGACTATCGAAGACTCGTTCGGCGCCTGGGACGACTACTTCGTGCTGATGCGCATTGCCATCGCGCAGGCAGCAGCGGGAGACATAGCCGCCAGCCTGGAGACCGTGCAGGAGATCAGCGACGGGAATCTTCGGGTAGATACGCTGGTCGCCATTGCCGCGGGGCAGACGCGGGCGGGGAATCGGACGATGGCGGCGCGGATCTGCGCCGCGGCGCGGGAAGCGGCCCTGGGGATAGGCGACCTATCGGGGCGGGACGGTGCCTTGCAGAGTGTCGTCGAGGAACAGGCGCGGGCCGGCTTGGTGGACGAAGCCCTCGCGACCGCCTCGGCCATCGACGATGAGGAGTACTGGATCGAGGGACTCGGGTGCATCGTCAAGGTACAGGCGCGCATGGGCAGCCTGGCGGTCGCCGGCGCGGCGCTGGCGAGGGTCCACCAGGCCCTCGGGGAGGCTTACTACGACGGCGCCAGAGGAGCAGCGCTCGGCGAGATCGCCCTGCAGCAGACGCGGCTGAGCGATTTTGCTGGCGCTCTGGAGACCGCTCGGGGCATTGGCCTCGCCTCGGCTAGAGCGAGGGCCCTGGCCGCAATTGCCAGGGCGTGGCGGCAGGCTGGCGACGGGGGAGCGGCGGAAACGGTCTTCGCCGACGCCCTCGATGCCGCACGGGAGGTCCATGACCCTTCACGGCGGGTCGGCGTGCTGCGCCTGATCGCGGCGGCGCAGGCGGCCGCGGGCGACGCGGCGGCTGCGGCGCAGACCTTTGCCACCGCTATCGAGACGACGCGGACGATCACGGATCCCCTTCTGCTGCTGGACGAGCTGCGTGCCATCCGCCTGGACATCGAGCGGGCGCCGGTGGGAGACTACGCTGCTTCCCTCCAGGCAGTCGCCGCGATCGAATCCGGCGTGATCCGGGCCGAGACGATTGCGACGATCGCCGCCAAGCAGGCAGAGGCGGGGGACCAGGCCGCGGCTGAAAGGACCTTTGCCGTGGCCCTAGAGACAGCCCGCCAGATTGACCGCGGCTGGGAAAGGGCGCAGGCGCTGAGCGCCATCGCCCCGCTGCAGGCGCGCGCGGGGGATGAGGCCGCCGCCGAGGCGACCTTCGGCGCCGCCGCGGCGGAAGCTTACCAAGGCGAGTGGACCCAGTTCTCTGATCTGAATGCGCAATTCCAGGCGCAGTCGCTGGCCAAACTCGCCGCCGCGCAGGCGAGGGCGGGGCGATTCGCCGCTGCTCTCGCAACGGCGCAACGGATTGACCGCGGCTGGGACAGAGCCGATGCGCTGCGCGGGATCGCCAGGGCGCAGGCGGCCGCGGGCGACAAGGCCGCAGCCGCCAGATCCTTCACCATGGCGCTGGAGGCGGCGCGGGGGAGCGGGATCGCCAACCACGACGCGGTAGTCCAGGGGATCGCGGCTGAGCTGGCATCGGCCGGGGAGTTCACGGCTGCTCTGGAGGCCGCCCGCAGCGTCCATAGCGCCGAGGTCCTGCGCCGCATCGCCGAGGCCCAGGCGCGGGCAGGCGAGTTCGTCGCGGCGCAGGAAACGGTTACGGAGATTGCCCACGAGGGGGAGCGCGCGACGGCGCTGCGTGCGATCGCCCAAGCGGCGGCGGCCGCGGGGCGCGGCGACGACGCGCTCCGGCTGGCCGAAGCGATCCTCGTGGACCGACAGAAGCACCTTCCGGAGATCGCCGCCGCGCTGGCCACGGCCGGCCACCGCGAGCCCTTCAAAGGGCTGCTCGTCCCATGCGCCTACTCGCTGGAGGGCGCCTACCAGATGTGCGGGCTGCTGGCCTACTTCTATCCGGAACAGGCGAGCGTGCTGCGCGCGGCGATTGTCGCCGATGGAACAGCGTAAGCCTCGCACCAGCCGCTGTCCGCGTTCGCCATGCGCTCGGCTGGGCAGCAGCGCCACCAGCCTCGACTAACGCCTGAACGCTACCGCACAGCCTCGCATCGCCCGCTTCTATCGCCCGGGTGCGAGCCGGCTGAGAACCAACAGTGGAGGGCGTCTTGGCAGAGCACAACGCGACGGAATCTCAGCATGGCAGTCTCGTGTTGAGCATCTCGGCGTCCACTCGGGGATCCACCGTCGCTATCACCGCCGTGCTGCGAAACGTAGGCCCACGGCCATGGGAGTACACTATCGGCGGCGATCTGCCCCCTGTGTTGCAGATAGCGGTGCGCGACGCCAAGGGCAACAAGCTTTACGGCTGGCAGCCACCATTCGCAAGCGCGTACTGGCGGAGCATCCGGTCCCTCGAGCCAGGCGCGAGTATAACGCAGACAGCCGAGGTCACGGCTCAGGGTGTCGTGTACGCCCGAGCGTGGGTGGCGCAGCTCGAAGGCTTTCAGACGGAGGAGATCGAAGTCGTGCTCCCGGGTCCCGACGCGAACGACGAGCCCTGAGCAGCCCGGCAAGCGGCTCGCGGAGACCCGGGAGGCGGGGCGGCCGGCGACTGGCGAGCCGGGTGGCGATCGGCCGGTTGCCGGCCGCCATGCCGCCCGGCGGATCGCCCCGGAATCGTCAGTCGTCGGGCAGGAGATTGCGCGACTTCGCGCGGAGGAGGTCGAGCAGCGGCCGCACGGTGTCGGGAACGCTCAACTGGTCGAATGTGACCTCGTGCGCGCCGCGATCCGTCTGCACGCCAAAAGTGTAGAGGCGTACGTCACGCGCGGCCTCCACGCGGGCGTCGCGCATCGCCAGGATTCCGCTGGCGGCCACCAGCCCCTGCAACTGGGCTGCTTCCTCGGCTGGGAGATCGTCCGTGTCCAGCTCGCAGCCACGGAAGATGGGCGCGAAGCCGCCCGATTCCCGGAACGTCACCTTCATGTCAGTCCAGCCATCCCTGTCTGGAACGGTAGCCGCAGTGACGGCACTGCAAGACGCTGTAGCGGCCGGCGGCGCACTCCTCCACGACGTCCATGTCCGGGTGCTGCCAGCACTGGCCGGTGGTCATCCCTGGCAAGAAGCCGCCGGCGCTCACGGGCGTGTCCGGATTGGGGCACGGCTGGTCGGCCGTGCAGATCGGTGCGGTGTATTTGCCGGCGCGCGGGATCAGACGCAGCGCGGCGCGTCGGGCGGCGGAGGCCGCTGCGTCAGAAGCGGCTGGTCGCCCGCAGTTCGGGCAAGCTGGCGCGTCGTCGGGTATCGGGCGGCGGCAGGCCGGGCACTCGGTCAGGGCCATGGGCGGTTTCCCACTCGTGCTATGCGCAGCGTAGCGGCTCCTCCTCGGGGTGTCAAGGCAACAGGACGGCCGTGCGCTGCCCCGGTGGGTCTGCCTGCTGGCGCCGGGGCGCGGGCTGGCACCGGCCCGGTATCGTTGGCCGCCGATCGGCGCTGTGCTACAACCATACCCACCACGCGGGCGGGCGCCGAGCTGCCCAGGCCCGCGGGGCGTCGTGCGTGGCGCGCGGCCAGCGGCGTAGGCGGCGCACGATGGGCCATCGTGTCAACGCGCTGGGCGGCCGGGCACGGACCGGCTGCTGGCGCGCTCGCCCTGGCGGGAGGTTCCATGAGCGAAGGAGATGGTGGCGACGGCGGGTACGGCGGCTATGGTGGCGACGGCGGTGATACCGGGCACGGCGGCGCGTTTGGCGGGCACGACGCGGGCTTCGACTTTGGGCATGGCGGCGCTTTCGGCTCGCACCACGGGGGCTTTGGCTTCGACGACGGCGCCGACCAGCACGGGCACAGCTTCAACGACTATCTCGGGCAGGCGCTGATCTCGGATGCGCTATTCGGCCTGGCCCCGGGGCTCCACGGCGCCGGCCACAGCTTCACCGACTACGTCACGCTCGCCCTCGCCTACGACGTCGTGCACGGCGACCACGCTGAGCACTACGCGCCCGGGATCTCGTCTGTCGGGGACGGTCCGCCCGCGGTCGGCCATGCTCACGGGCAGCACGTCGTTGACGGCCCGACCCCGCTGGGCGGCGTCAACATCTCGGGCATCGCCACCGACGACCAGCGCGTGCAAGTGCTGGTGTGGCCGCACGGCCAGTGCGACCCGCGGGCGGAATTCCGGGCGATCGCCGAGCGCCTGGGGCTGATCCGGCTCGTGGGGCACCCGCTGAACATTCCATCGCGCTACGAGAAGGCCAAGACGCTGCTGAACAGCATGCCGTGGTTTGGCCCGAACGTGACCACCGACAAGCCGAACGGCTATTATCCCGGCGCGCGCGGCGAGACCGAGGTGTGGACGGAACCCTGGCAGATCGCCAAGCAGCCGGCCTGGTGGGCCATCTGGGAGTCGCCGGGACCGGACCCCGCGAATTTCCACACTTGTCTCGTCGTGCTCGGCGCCACCTGGCACTATCGGAAGCCCGACGATTACGAGACCAAGCTACTCCTGTCGGTCTACTCCACCCCGTACGTGGAAGGCGGCGTCTGGGTGCCGCACCGGGCGCACATCCAGGCACACCGGGCCAAAGCCGAGCAGATCGGTCGGGAGCTGGTGCAGGCCTTGCAGCAACACCCGGTTTCCGACGCCGCCAAGCAGTTCCGCGCGCAACGCGCCCAGGCGGGGGGCCAGGCGTCCACGGGGACGTAAGGCGCCCCCTGGCGCGCGCAGCGGCGACCTCGGCATATCACCACAACAGGCTGTAGAAAGCGACATGAGGGACGGAGGCCCCAGGCGCGATGGCGAGGTCCGGCGGACGGGCCTGGAGTCCCTGGCCCAACGGGTGCTCGCGCGATTCCCGACCGTCGAGGATCCCATTCGGCTTGCGCGGCGGCCCTTCTTCGTGGAGCTGGCCGGCACCCCCAAGTCTGGCAAGAGCACCACGGCCGCCCGCCTCGCGCACTTCCTGCGGCGCAACCACTTCCGGGTGCGTCTGCTGCCCGAGCCCGCCTCGATCTGCCCGCTGGCGCACCAGGACCACCTGGCCTTCAACACCTGGGCAACCTGCACGACGCTGATCGAGATGCTGCAGGCGGTGGAGCGCGATGAGCAGATCGTGCTCCTCGATCGCGGGCTGTTCGACGCTCTCTGCTGGACGCACTGGCTGGCGCGAACGGGCCGCCTGAGCGCGGCGGAGCGGCGGACCGTGGACGAGTTCGTGGCGCTGGATTGCTGGCGCCAGTGGCTCGACCTCGTCTTCGTGTTCACCGCGGATCCTGACACGGCCATCGAGCGAGAAGTCGCGGGGCAGCTCACCGATCGAGCCGGCCGTATCATGAACCGGACCACGCTCCAGCAGTTGAACGAGTCCATCGCGGCGGTGCGCCGCGAGCGCGAGGGCGCCTTCCGGGCGATGGTCGCCATCGACACCACCGGCTCCGACGCGCGGCAGACGCTGGAGCAAGTCACCGCGGTCACGCTCCAGCACATGCAAGAGTTCCTGCGCGATCGCGTGCTGGTGCTGGAAAAAGACGCGCTGCGCGACCAGTGGCCCTCTGATGGCCCGTTCGTGGCGGCGCCCGACGCCATGGCGCGGGTGCTGCGGCTAGTGAGCACGGCGGGGCGCTTTTTGGACCGGGCGACCGCCGAGCGCAGCGCGCGCTTCGTCCAGCCCATCCCGATGGCCTATTTCGAGCACGGCGACCAGTACCTGTTACTGCGTTGTCGGGACCCTGATCTGGGAGACCGGGCGGGGGAGGAGTGCCTGCTCTGGGTCGGCGGCCATTTGCGGCCCGAAGACCACGAGGACGGCGACGCGGTGGAGCGCTGCCTGTTGCGGGAGGTGCGCGAGGAGCTGTATCTTCGCGAGCTGCCGCGGCCGGCGCCCGTGGGCTTGCTGCTCGACGCCCCAAGCCTAGCCGCGGCCCGCCATCTCGGCATCGTGCACGCGTTCCGAGTGGACCGAGTGGACGTGGCGACGGCGCTGGACCGGCGGGAATTCCGGGAGACACGCGGTCTTGCCGTGCGGGGCGAGTGGGCCACGCGCCGGGAGCTGGCGGCCCGCGCCGGCCGCATGGATGCCTGGTCGCGGGCGATCCTCGCGGAGTGCCTGGGGGAGACGCGCGCGAGCCGCTGAGCCGAGGCCCGGCGCCCCGCCTCCAGGGCCCCGTGGCCCGTCCCTCCACGGCGGGGAGGCTGGCATGCCCGTCAGGTTGCGCGTCCAGGGGACGGACTTCACTTTCACGGACCCGGATGGGCCGCGGAGCCTGCTGGGCTTGTTCGGCCTCGACTGGTTTACCGGCGAGGTCGGCGCGCTGCGCGAGCGGTCGGGCGGGGCCCTGAGCCCGGCGGCGGCCCAGCGGCTGTTAGTCTTGCTGGCCGAGCGGGAGGAGCTGTATCGCCTGAACGCTCGCCACGTCCCGGTCGTTCCCCCGCATCCGCGCAGCGTGAACGAGGCGCTGGTCTACCTGCACAGTCGCTACCTGGCGCTTCAGGAGTTGCTGCGCGCCGCCATCGAGCGGGACGCGCCAGTCCAGGTGCTCCCCGAGCCTCCTGGCGAGGCGCGATGAGGCGCCGGCTCACCCCGCCTACATTTGCTCCTTGCCTTTCGCCGCTCGCGGCGAGCTGGACTCCTCTTGTCGCCGCACGAACCATGGCAGCGCCTTCAGCACCAGGAACATCCCGACAATGATCGCGCCCAGCATGCCGAGCGCCGCGGCCCACCATTCGATCCCGTCGCTGCTGGTCGTCACGCCCCGCAGATTGATGCCGAGGAAGCTCGCTAGCAGCGCGGGCACGCCAATCGCGGCGATGATCAGCTCCAGCCGCTCGCGCTGCCGCCGCTCCGCCTCCTGCGCGCGCAGCAGCAGCTCGTTGTACATGTCCTGGATCTCGTCGCGCACTTCCTGATAGAGACGATCCAGTTGAAACCTTTCCTGCCACTTGGTGTAACAGCGATGGTGATGCTCCTGCTGCATGACCTGCGCGAAGTAGCCCCGTGCGGTGAACAGCAGCAGGGTGTCCCGAATACCCTCGAACGCCGACGCGCGCGCGCGCTCCTGGGACCAATTCTTGGCCACCTCGTCGGACAGGCTCATCAACGTGAACCGCTGGTGCAGGGCGAGGACAAACAGCAGGTAGTATTGGCCGCGCAGGTGGCTGGGGAGCTCTTCCCGGAAGAAGCTTGTGCGCGGCGCATTGCAGGCCACGAACGCCCCGCCGTCGAGCGAGAACGTAAACCACTGGTCATGCACGTAAGGGAGCAGGCCGGGGTGATCGTCTAGCCGCAGCTCCTGAGGGGATGGGTGAATCACCTGCTCCGCGTGGAAGAAGTTGCGCACGCGGTATACCAGCAGCGCCTTTTCTTCATCGGGCACCTGATCGGCATACAGGGCCGCGAAGGGGAGCATCTGGCCCGGGATGAACACCTCGCTCCACCACGGCGGGGACTCTGCGTCCCGTGCGCCGGTCTTCAGCAAGGCATCCAGCACATCCGCGAAGCACCCGCGGCCCTCGGGATGCTCTCGCTCTCCCCCCGCGGGCGCCGGGAAGAACGGTGCCCGCTCGTCCTTGCCGGTGCGCCGCTGCGCCGCGACGCTCACGTCTCGCTGCCCGCGCACGAAGCGGAAGTAGTGCAAGAAGTTGAGCCAATCGGCCACGTCGCTGGACGGTCGCCTGGGGTCGGCCGAAGTCGTCGGGCACACCCGCACGCTCAGGAAGCCCACGCCAGCGCAGAATAGCGCGAGCTGAACAGAGTCCAGGCTGAAGGACACCGCGCTCCGCTTGGGCAGCGCCAGGCGCCACTGGGCCGTGTTGCCCAGGCCCCCTGTCGTAGACTGCAGCGCCCCGCTGTCGAGGCCCCACAGACGAGCCGTTGGCGGCTCGGCCACGCCCGGGTTCAGGTAGCGCGCCACGTAGGGGAGCAAGTCTTCCGTGTGGAAGTCCTGCTCCTCCCACACCCTTAAGGGCCCCTCTCGCCCCGCCCAGCAGGCCGCGTCCAGGGCCGCGATGCGCGTTTCAAACTCGCGCGATTGGAACCGAAACGGGTAGACGAAGAGGGCAAACGAGCTAGTGCCGTCGACCTCCATGGATCACTCCTCGACCGGCTGGGTGGCGCCGGGCGCCTCAGCGCTCCACGTAGCGCCGCACCATCGAGGCCCCCGCCCCGAGCCGGCTATAGACTTCCTCACGCACGTCAGGCGGCAAGGTCAGCAGGCCCCCCAGCAGCAGTTTGCAGTCCTGGGCCAGGGCCGGCGGCGCCGTGCCGGCTTGCAGGTAAGGCAGGGCGTACTCCAGGCCGCGCAGCGTGTCGGCCGCGGCCTCGCTCCAACGCTCGAGGTTCAGCGACAACAGCAGGCGATCGCGAATGACGCCGAGCAGCGCCGGCAGCAGATCACGCGTCCCCGCCTGCACGCACCTTTCCAGGCGGCGCACTGCCTCGGCGTAGCAGGCGAGCGACTCGTCCATCCGCCCCCCGTTGCGGAGCGCCCCGCCCTTGTTGGATAGCGCCTGCGCGAGAGCGCGAGCTAGCTCGCCGCGCGCATCGCCGTTCGCCGCGCGGTCATAGAGGCCGATCGCTTCGTCGTAGCAGGCGATGGCCGCGTCGTAGTCGCCCTGACGGTTCAGCGCCACGCCCTGGTTCTGCAAGGCGCCGGCCAGCTCGTGGGCTAGCTCGCCGCGCCCCTCGTGCTCCACCAGGCGCCGGTAGGCGCCGATGGCCTGAGCAAAGCAGGCTGCGGCGTCGCCGTAGCGTCCCAGGTTGCCTAGCGTTCGGCCCCGGTTCGCGATGGCTCTGGCCAGGTCGTGGGTTAGCTCGGCGCGCCCGCCCTCCACCAGGCCCCGGTATAGCGTGGTCGCCTCGTCGTGGCACGCCAGCGCCTCGTCGTGCCGCCCCAGGTCGTCGAGCGCGTTGCCCTTGTTCATCAGCGCCATCGCCAGGCGATGGACCAGGTCGTGCCGCCCCTCTCCCTCCACCAGCCGCCGCCGGATGGTGATTGCCTCGTCGAAGGCGGCCACCGCCTCCCCGGGGCGGCCCAGGTTGCTCTGGAGGTTGCCCGCGTTCATGAGCGCCATGGCCAGGTCGTTCGCCAGCTCGGCGCGCCCCGCTCGCTCCACGAGGTCGCGGTACAGGGCCACAGCCTCGTCGAGGTACGGGACCGCCTCGCGGGGCCGGCCCAGGCCGGACAGGCCCAGGCCGAGGTTCATGAGCGCTTTGGCCAGACAGTCGCCCAGGTCGCGCCGGCCGCGGCGCTCCACCAGGTACCGGTAGATGCCGATAGCCCGCTCCTGGCACGCGCGGGCATCGGCCAGCCGTCCCAACATGTGCAGCGCCGCGCCCCGGTTTACGAGCGCGGCGGCCACTAGCTCGGCGACACCCTCGCGCGCCTCCGCGGGAAGCCGCTGGCCCACGGCCTCCGCTCGCTCGGCGCAGGCGAGCATCGGACGAAACTCCTGTCGCTCCCCAAAGTCAAACGACGCATCGCGGAGCACGGTCAACGCGCGCTGGGGCTCTCCCCGCGCCGCGAGCGCGTCCAGCAGCGGCCCGAAGCTGGCGTGCCCTATGCCGTGCAGCGCCAGGAGCACGCGCACCAGTACCGCTGCCGCCGTCTCGGCGTCGGCCGTGTTCAGCGTGTCGGCGAGCAGCGCGAGGTTGTCGGCCTGCGCTGCCTCGATCAGCAGCAACTCCACCGCGCCAGTCAGATGCTGGAAGGACTTCGCCTCGTCCAGCAGCGCGGCCAGGCGAGCCCCGGTCAGCCCCGGCCAGCCGCCCGCCTCGCGCAGGAGCTGCTCAGACAGCAGGTACTCGAATAGCGGCTCGAAGGCGAAGCGGATCACGTAACGAGTACGTGGCCGGCGCCCAGCCGTGTCCGTCTCCGGCGTCTCGAGCAGCACCCCCTCGCTGAGCAACTGCAGGTACGGCGAGTGGACCACCTCGTGCTCCAGCAGCGTGCGGCTCCAGCGCGGCGACAGGTCGTGCAGGTCGTCCCGGCGGAAGCTGTCGGCGTGGTACTGGCGCAGCAGGCCCACCAGCTCGTCTACCAGCCGCGCCCGTTCGGCGAAGCGCTCTTGCTCCTCGGGCGTGCGGCCGTAGATCTTGGCGTCGCAGTAGGTCTGCAGGATGTCGCTCGTCCACAGAGCGGCTGGCACCGGCTGGGCGTCGTAGGCTTCCACGATCATCCGCAGATACCAGGGGTGGCCGAGGATGCTGCGGACGGCGAGGCTGAGGGCGGTGAACGGCGTGGTGGGGCAGAAGCGCCGCACCCGCCCCTCGCGGTCCGGCTGGCCGGCGTAGGCGCGGTAGCCCTCGTAGAGCGCCTGCAGCTCGTCAGCGCCCACGCGCTCCAACGTGAAGCGGTACGTCTCCGTCGGTCGCCCTTGCGCCTCCACCACGTGCGTCTGGAACGCCACCGCGGGGAACAGGCTGGCTTCGTCACCCCCGCCGGCGAAGAGCGCCTGCAGCGTCTTCTGAAAGTACGTGGCGCGGAAAGAGAGCACTGCTTTAACGGCGGGACGCTCCGGCCCCGTGACAGGGGAGCCCGGGGCGTAGCGGGCGACGAAGGCGCAGAGGGCCTTGAGCAGCGCGGGCGCGTCCTCGTGCTCGTTGACGCCGTCCACGACCAGCAGGAGCTGGCGGCCCTCCCGGCGCAGGCAGGCGAGAAGCTGAGGGAAGTCGCCGGCCAGGTGCAGATCGCGCAGCAGGCGGGTCTCCAGGTCCTCCCCCGCCTGCAACTGGTGACCCGCGTAGAAGAGCACCGGCTCCCCGCGCGCCCGCCCGGCCTCGACCTGGTGGCAGAGCAGGTTCGTCTTGCCGATCCCCGCCTCGCCCAGCAGCAGGAACCCCGTCTTGTCCCCGCCCACGAAGCGCTCCAGCTCGGCCTCGATCTCGTGGCGAGGGTAGTAGACTTGCGGGATGTACCGGCGCGCGGCCAGGTTCTCGGCGAGCCAGGTCTCGCTCTGGCGGCGGGCGCGCTCGTACAGCGCGGGGTAGGACAGGTGCGACAGCGTGATCGGCTCGAGCGGGACCTCCTTGTCCGCGTAGAGCGCGTCGAGGCGGGGCTTGGGCGCGCTCATCGGGCGCGGATGACGCACGCCGATGTAGGCCACGTAGCGCCGGCCCTCGTCGCCGTTGAACAGGAAGACTTCCTGGGCCAGGCCGAGCAGCGGCTCTTGCTCGCACTGCGGGCAGTCGGCCCAGAGAACGAAGGGATATAGATTGAGGAAGCGCGTGCGCGCCGGGTCCCCCACCAGCAGGCCGGTCAGCTCGCCGGCCTGCTGGGCGCGGGCCAGCTCGTCCAGCGCGGTCGCGGGGATGGGCTGGATGGGAAAGGTCGGCTCGGCGCCCATCAGCGGTACCCACTGCCCCCCGGCCACCAGCCGCAAGAGCGGGTAGCGGACGCACCAGTCCATCGCGTCCAGCAACCGCGCGACCAGCGGCGCGTGCCGCTCGACGAATTGCGCCCAGCGGCCGCGGTAGCGATCGTGCGCCAGGGCGTTCCGCAGGTTCACCACCGCGTCGAGCAGCGGCAGGGGGCGTTCCTCAAGGCCATGCTCGCCCATGCGCAGCGCCTGCACCTGCTCGCCCTGGAAGCGGTCGAGCGTAGTGGCTAGCTCCGGCACGAACAGAGCACCCTGCGCTCGCAGGACCGGCACGCTGGCGCGCAGGAAGTTGGCGAAGTCCGACACGAGGGGCCGCTTCAGGCGCTCGAAGGCATAGGACACGCGCTCGTGTTTGAACGGCGCGGCCACGTAGCTGCTGACGGCGATGAGCGCGGCGTATTGCAGGGCGGCATTGGCCAGGCGAATGAGCCCCTCGGCTTGCGCCTGGGCCGTCCCCGCCTGCAACACGTCTACCTGGAGGATGAACGCCAGGGGAAAGGGATAGGTATCCCGGAGGCTCTCTAGTTTGGGCTCTGCGGGCAGGGATGCCATGCCCCCGCTCCTCGGGCGCCGTCGGGCGGCCGCTGGCCCGGCGCCCGCAGGTCCCTACTTGCCGGCGGCACCCACCGGGGAGCCGAAGCGGCCACGCCCAGCCGCGGTGACGGCCGGCGCTCCCCGGTTACCGCCTTTGATCGATCGCTCGCTGGCCACCCCAGCGCTCGACGATCTTGTCGTCGTACTGATCGGCCGTCGCCGCCACCGCCAGCACCGAGGCCCGCAGCTCTGCCTTGTCGCACGTCGAGCCGACGATGCTGTGGGCGAAGAAGATATCGCCCTCGCGGTCGACGCCAAACGCGCCGAAGCGCATGTCGGCGTTCTCCTGCAGCAGGAAGCGCAGGCACTCCGGCGTCAGATCGGCGCCGGTTACCACCCAGGACAGCGTGCGGATGGTGCCATCGTCGTCGCCCCAGGGCCAGACGATCGTCTGGACGATAGCAGACGCCCCGGGGATGTGCACGTAGAAGGCCGGCGTGTCCTCGCGGGCCACCGCCAGCTCGCCGAACAGCTCTTTCATCCAGGGGGCGATCTTCTCGTAGATCCGCTTCTGGGCATCATTCACGAAATCCATCGCTGCTAGCTCCTCTCACTCGCCTGCTCGACCTGGACTCGAATCTCGTCATTTTCGCAGCGCACGGTCACCGTTTTGGTCTGCCCGCCTGGCGAATCGGGCACGAGGGGAAGGAGCGTGGGCGCAAGGCGCTCATCCACCAGCCGCTCCCACCCCCGGCGGCTTTGCTGCGCGTTCTGCTGGGCCAGGAGCCAATCGACGATGCTCGCGTCCCAGCGCAGGTCGACGCCGTGCTTGCGATAGCGGTTGGCCAGCTCGGCCAGGAGCGACGCCTCGATGAACCGCCGCTGCGTCGTGTCCGACGCCACCACGTCGTCGCAGACGAGATCGCAGAGCGCCACCAGCTCGGCTCCCACCACCCGCTCCGCCGCTTCGCGCACCGCGCTCTCGTGCGCCTCGCGGCCCACGTCGTAGCCGAGCGGCCGGTAGGGGGCCGCGGTCGTTGACGCCGTGAGGAGCACGACGGTGTCGCCCAGGTAGATGCGCCTGCCGCTGGCTTCCGTTATCACGCCCTCCGCGAGCGCCTGCAGAAGCACCTCCCGCACGCGCGGGTGGCAGGCGTCCACGCTCTGGCACAGGACGACGCACCAGGGCATCTGGGCCACGCGGTGCAGCGGCAGCACGTCGCTGTAGCCCACGTAGCCGGGCGGCGCGCCGATCAGCATGGTGACGGACTCGGCGTCGATGAAGCGGCTGAAGTCGAGACTGACTACCCGCTCGGCCGCGCCCGACATCGTCTCAGCGATCACGGTGGCCAGGACCGCGCCGTAGGCGGCGGCCTCGTTGATGAGCAGCACCACCGCGTTGGGGCGGGCGGGCGTCAGGTCCAGCCCGCGCGCGGTCACCGCCAGGCGGTTCGCCAGCACCCGCACGTCCTCCGCGGGGAGCGGCACGCGCTCCCGGAGCTGCTCCTGCAGCGCGGCGAGGCGCTGGGGTAGCGCCAGTGGCATGCCGACCATCCGCTGGGCGACGGCCCGCGCGTCTTCCAGCTCCACGGCCGTCTTGCCGTGCGTGAGCGCGTAGGCGACACACTGGTCGAGCAGGTCCACCGCCTTGTCGGGCAAGTAACGGTTGCGCAAGAACTCCTGCGCGAACTCGAGCAGCCACGTGAGAATCGCGTCGTCGACGCGGACGCCACGGAGCTGCGCCAGCTCGTCGCGCTGGCTGCGCAGGACGTCCAGTGTCTGCTCGACGGTCAGCTCCTGCACGCGGATCGGCTGGAAGCGACGCTCCAGGGCCGCGTCGGGCTCGATGTAGCGGCGGTACTCGTCGTCGGTGGTGGCCGCGATGCAGGCCAGGTCGCCGCGCGCCAGCGCCGGCTTGAGCAGGCTGGCCACGTCGCCGGTGCCCTGCCGCCCGCCCGCGCCCACGACGCTGTGTACCTCGTCGATGAACAGGATGACGCCCTCCTGGCTCGCCTCGGCGAGCAGCGCCTTCACCCGGTCCTCGAACTCGCCGACCATACTCGCGCCGGCGACCAGCGTGGAGGGCTGGATGGCCAGCACCCGGGCCCCACGCAGCGCGTCGGGCACCTCCCCGCGCACGATCCGCTGCGCCAGGCCCTCGACAATGGCGGTCTTGCCGACGCCCGCGGGGCCGACGAGCACGGGGTTCCGCTTCGTGTGGCGGCAGAGCGTTTCGACGACAAGCTCGGTCTCTAGCTCGCGCCCGACGACGGCCCCCAGCTTGCCGTCCAGGGCGGCGCGCGTGAAGTCGCGGCCGAACTTCTCCAGCGTCGGCGTCGGCCGCTGCGCGCGCGGCTGGTAGGTTACGGCGGGAGCGGACGCCGCGTCTCCCGTCGCCACGGGGCGCGTGGCTTGCGGCGCTTCCGGGGCCGCGCCCGGGCTAGCGGCCGGGAACGCCCCGGCGGCGAGCTTATAGCGCGCCGCCGCCAGTATCACGGCGGCGAGGTCGCGCTCGGCGGCCTGCGCTCGGCCGCGCCCCCGCGCGTGCTCGCCGGCGCGCGCGCGCACGGTCTCGACGTCGAGCGCTTCGCCTACCTCCCCACGGCCGAGGCGCTCGCGCAAGTACGGGGCGAGCGCCTTGGCCTGCACGCCGTCCGCCAGGTCCTCCACCATCGCCCCGTGCCGCTCGACCAGCGCGAGCAGCCAGTGGTTCACGCCAAGGGCCGCGTGCTGGCCTTCGCCCTGCAGTTGCAGGGCCATCGCGACGAGTCGCTCGGCGCCGGGAGTCAGGTCCGGTACGGCCGCCGCTTGTTCGGTCATTCGGCGTCTCCGCGCAATCGGTCTGGCGGTGCCTCGCGGGTCAATTCGCTCGTATTCGGCATCCGTACCGCGAGGCAGCTCAGCGGTGACAGAATACTCGTCCCGCCCGCCCAGCGCCATGATTTGCCAGGGTGGGCGCCTGCGGCTCAGCGATCCCTGAGGCGCCGGGCGAGCGCCGCGTGCCCGGCCGGCTCTGGCGCTGCGGCCACCGGGGCCGCGCCCTGCGGCGCTTCGCGCCGCGCCGCGGCATGCCGGCGGTCAAGCCCCTCGCTGATGAGCCCCCAGTTCAGGTATGCGGCGGGGACGCGCTTACTGTTGTCGGCGCAGAATGGCCGCGAACTCGTCGCCGAGCTTCACCGAGTCCGGGTGCTCGGCCACGAAGCGCGCGTCCATCCGCAGCGGCTCGATGCCCTGCGCCCGCAGCCCGCTTAGCTCGGCAGCCGATTGCGAGCCGGGCAGCTCGTAGTGGTCGGTCCACTCCACGTCGTAGAGCAGCCGCTGCCCCTCCTCGGTCAACAGCATGTTGACGTACAGCTTCGCCAGGTTCGGATGCGCGGACGTGCGCGGCACGCCCAGGTAGAAGAACAGCACCGTGGCCGCGTCCTCGGGGATGACGTGGCCGATCGGCGCGCCGCTGGCCCGCAGGCGGTTGGCGTCGTAGCTGCCACAGTCCATGACCAGCATGGCGAACTCGCCGCTGATGATGCGCGTGGACTCGCCGCAGCGCATCAGCCCGGCGATGTTCTGCGAGAGCTGCGTCACGAACGCCCGCATCTTCTCGGCGCCCCACTCCGGGCGGCTGGCCACGCGGTCGAAGCTCGCCGCGTTCAGCGTGGAGGCGATCTTGCCCTTCCAGCGCGGGTCGAGCGTGTCCGTGAGCTTCCGCGGCACGTCGGCGGGCGGCACGAGCGTGGTGTTGTACGTGATCCCCGGCAAGCGGCTCGTGAACTCCACCCCGATGCCCCGGGGCGCGACGAACTGCGGCTGGATGCGCGGCGAGAGCGCGGTGTAGTCGTACGACTCCAGCGCGTCGAGGTCAACGAGCGGCCCGTAGTGCGACTCGGCACCGAGCAGCACGTCGGTGGAGGCCTTGCGCCCGGCGGCCGCCTCCTGGACGATCTTCCCCGCCATGTCCGTCATCGACGGCCCCGGCGTGAAGGTGAACCGCACGTGCGTGCCGTAGAGCTGGTTGAACAGCGCCTCCCAACGGCCGACGGCCTCGCTGCCGCCCAGCGTGTTGTTGCTCCAGGAGAGGTTCAACTCGCTCTCGCCGGCCGCCCGCGCGGCCGCGATCAGCCGCTCGACCTCGGGGGTGTGGGCGGTGCCAGTGGGGGCGGCCGTGGCCGCGGCACTGGTCACCCGGGCCGCGCCAGCGCCGCCCGCCGGCGCGGCGGCCGGGGGCGGCGCCTGGCAGGCCGCCAGCAGCCACCCGAGCGTGGCGACCACGAGCGCGAGGCGCGCTGCTGGCGGCATCATACCGGCCGCCTGCACCGCAATCCGGCTCGCCGCACTCTAGAGCTTGGCCCGGCGGGCGCGCAGCCGCGCGAGCTTCTCTTGGAACTGGCGCTCGGCCTCCTCCGCCCGCTCGGGCGTCGGCCACTGCTGGATGACGGTCAGGCTCTTGTCATAAGGGCCGACCGGGAGCTGCTGCCGCAGGGCGTCGGGGTACGCCGAGCAGTGCAGCTCCAGGTGGTTGCCGTCGAGGTCGTTGAAGTAGATTTCGCAGCCCTGCGTGCCGGCGCGCGTCATCGGCCCGACGAACGGCACGCCCCAGTAGCGGAGCTGCTCCACCCAGGCGGCCACGTCCTCGGCGGGGACGTCGAAGGCGTGGTGGGGGTGCGACTGGTCGACGGTCGGCTGGCCGTAGTCCTGCTCGAACAGGTCCAGCTCGATGCCCGGGCAGAGCGACACGCCGACCTGCAAGCTGCGCGCCAGGCCCTTCGCCACGCGGTCCGGCGCCGACTCGTGGTCCAGCTCGCAGTTGAAGACGGCCGTGTAGAAGCGCGCGGCCGCGTAGCGATCGCGGACCGGGAGCGTGAAGTGGTTCAGGCCGTGGATGCGCACCTGCGCCCCGGCGGGCGCCGACGTCTCCAACGCCATGAGATACCTCCCTGCTGGCCGTGCCGGCGCGGCGGCTGCGACATGGCCGTGATACCACACGCTAGCAGCCAAGGCAACGCCTCGCGCCGACGCTACTTCGTCAGGATGTCCTGGAGCTGGCGCGTGATGGCGGCCAGCCACTTCTCGTCGGTGCGCTGCGCGAAGGCCACGTCCACGTCGGCGAACTGGACGCCCTGCGCCTGCAACGCCTCGATCTCGGGGGCCGCGTGCGAGCCGGGCACCAGGTGGTTGTCGGTCAGCTCGTACTCGAACAGGACGTCCTGCGCCTCGCGGCTGAGCAGGTAGTCAACCCACAGGCGCGCGGCGTTCGGGTGCGCGGCGTTGCGGGGCACGGCCACGTGCCAGTACACCAGCACGGCGGCATCGGCCGGGATGACGTGGCCGATGGGCGCGCCGTCGCGGCGGAACTTCCGCCACTCGGCGCCGCAGTCGAGCGCGAACAGATCGAACTCGCCGCTGGCCACCCGCTCCAGCTCGCTGCACCGCATCAGCCCGGCCACCTGCTCGGCCAGCCGCCGCGTGTACTCCAGCGTGCGCTGCTCGCCCCACACCTCCGGGCTCGCCAGCCGATTGAACGTCGCCGCGTAGGGCGTCGAGGCGATACGCCCCTTGAACTCGGGCCGCAGCAGGTCGTCGAGCGTGCGCGGCAGCGCCGCCTCGCTCACGCGCTGGGTGTTGTACGTGATGCCCGGCGCGCGCGACGCCAGCTTCACGGCGACGCCGTTCGGCGCCAGCAGCCGGGGGTCGCGCACGTTCAGCGACCAGCTCGCCCAGTCGATCGGCTCCAGCGCATCGGCCTCCAGCATCGCCGTGAGGTGCGACTCCGAGCCGATAAACACGTCGCTCGACGCCGGGCGCCCCGCCTGGTACTCCTGCGCGATCTTCGCCCCGACCGCGGGCATGCTCGGCCCCGGCGTGAACTGCACGCGCACGTCGAGCCCGTAGGCGTGGTTGAAGCCGTCCGCCAGGCGGCGGATCTCCTCCGGCTGGTCCACGCCGCTCCACAGCAGCACCAGCTCCCGCTCCGCCCGCGCCGCGTCGACCACGCGCTGGAGCGGCGCGGGGAACGTTCCCGCCGCTCGGGCCGGCGCCGCGGCCGGCGCGGCGCTGTCGGCCCCGGCGGCGCGCGGCGCCGCGGCTGGGGCGCAGGCAACCAGCCCCAGCACCACCCCGCTCAAGACGATGCCGCACCAGCCGCTCAGCCGTTGCATGGCAGCCTCCCCAGCGCGAACGGGCGGGCGCGCCGCCCAGCCCCGGCGGCTCAGCCACCGGCGATGACGATGCCGTGCGGACGGGCGCCGAGCCGCTGGCCGCCCTGGGCCGTGACGACCACGGTGTCGCCGAACGTGATCGCGTACTGGCCGTCGGCCGAGACGACGCCCGGCTTGAGGACGAACACCATCCGCTCTTGCAGCGGCACGCCGAGCGGCCCCGGGTCGCGGGCGGAGTCAGTGATGATCGGGCCGTCGTCGCCCTGGCCCCGGCCGTGCATGTTCAGCACGCCCTTGACACCCGCCGCCGGGCCGCTGCGGGGCGCGATTGCTTCCGCCCGCGTGGCACAGCGCGCCGCCAGCTCGCCGAGCGTCGTGCCCGGCACGAGCGCCTCCAGGGTGGTGTGGAAGAGATCGTCCTGCACCTTCATCAGCTCGACGTACGCGGGGTCCGGCTGGCCCACGGCGACGGGCACGTCTTGCTGCGCCCGGTAGCCGGCCCAGGAGGCCTCCAGCTCGTTCAGGATGATGTCGCCCGGCTGCAGCAGGCGGTGGCAGGGCCGCGCCTGGGTGCGCCGCGGCCGCGGGCCCGACACCCAGTTGTAGTGCACCGGCAGCTCGGAGCCGGCGCGCAACATCGCGCCCATCGCCTCGGCCCACACCACCCAGTCGCTCGCGCCGGGGCGGGCGGCGGCGATCTCGGCGTCGTAGCCGGCGTCGATGATCTCGTTCGAGCGGGCGAGGAACGCGATCTCCTCCTCGCTCTTCACCCAGCGGACCTCGGTCATGAGCTCGGTGGCGTCGCGCAGCTCGGCGTTGGGGAAAGCGTCGCGGATCTGGCGGTAGGTGCCGTACAGGATCGTTCCCTCAGGGCTCCGCGTGCCGCCGCCCAGCCCGGCGATGCCGATGACGCGCGGGCTCAGCTCGCGCAGCCGCTCGACGACGACTCGCCCGTAGTTGCGGCGCGCCTCGCGGATGTCGGTCACCCAGTTCTGCACGTTCGGCCAGCGCAGCTTCGCGCTAGTCGCGATGGCCGTGACCTCGCCCGCCAGGGGGAAGACGACCGCGACATCGGCGTCGCCGCCCCCGCCCACGTGGCTCAGATAGCGGCTGTTCGCCTGGAAGTCGGTCGAGTGGCCGCTGTTCTGCGGCGCCACCAGCACGTCCAAGCCCTGGGCGGCCATGCGCGCCCGCACGGCCGCCCAGCGGCGGTCCCGCTCCGCGAGCGAGAAGCGCGGGTACGGGTCCAGGCCCTCGTCCCAGTCCACGTCGGCCAGGCGCCGGTCCACCGGGTAGGTCTGCGCGGTAGCGGTCATGTGTGTCTCCTCGTGCTCAGCGATTGGCGCGCAACAGCGCGGTCAGCTCCTCGGACAGCCCCTCCAGCTCGGGGTGCTCGGCGACGAATCGCGCGTCCACCTTCAGCGGCGCGATGCCCTTCGCGCGCACGGCGTCCAGCTCGGCCACCGACTGGGAGCCGGGCAGGCTCACGTGGTCCATGAACTCGGTCTCGTAGATCGTGCGCTGGCCCGCCTCGCTCAGCACCAGGTTGACGAACAGCTTGGCCAGGTTCGGATGCGCGGCGGTGCGCGGCACGCCGAGGTAGAAGGCCGCGATCACCGGCGCGTCCTCCGGGATGACGTGGCCGACCGGCCCGCCCCTGGCCCGGCCCTTGTGCACCTCGTAGCCGCCGCAGTCCATCACCAGCATGCCGAACTCGCCGCTCATGAAGCGCGACGTCTCGCCGCAGCGCACGAGGCCCGAGATGTTGCCCGAGAGCCGCGCCACGTAAGCTTTCGTCCGCTCGGGGCCCCATTCGGGGCGCGCGGCCACGCGGTCGAAGTTGGCGGCGTTCTGGGTGGACGCCATGATGTCACGCCACTTCGGGTTCAGCGCCTCCGCCAGCGTGCGGGGCGCTTCGGCCGGGGGCACGAGGTTGGTATTGTAGGTGATGCCAGGGAGGCGCGTGGCGACCTCCACGCCCACGTTGTTCGGCGCCACGATCTCGGGCGTGATGCGCGGCGAGAGCTGGGTGTAGTCGTAGCGCTCGAGGACGTCGCGGTCGAGCAGCGGCGCGTAGTGCGTCTCGCCGCCGAGCAGCAGGTCCGTCTCGCTCTTGCGGCCGGTCGCCACTTCCTGGCTCACCCGCGACGACATCTCGGTCATCGTCGGGCCGGGCGTGAAATTGACCTGGATGCTCGTGCCGTAGGTCTCGTTGAACAGGCGAGCGAGGCGCTGGGCGCCCTGGCTGCCGCCCAGCGTGTTGTCGCTCCAGGAGAGCTGCAGCTCGGTCTCGCCGGCGGCGCGGGCTGCGGCTAGCAGGCGCGCGACCTCGGCCGATTGCGATGCGTCGGCCGTCGCGCTCGGCGCGGCCGGCTGGCTCGCGGGCGCGGGCACCGGCGCCGCCTGGCAGGCCGCCACGAGCCATAGCGCGACGAGGGCGGCCCCGACCCTTCCTGGCATGGCGTCTCCCCGGAAACAGCGCGTCCCGATCATAGCCCCGCGTGCCGCCACGCGCCAACGTCAGCCCAGCTCGTACAGCTCCTGCGGCCGCGTCCCCAGCCGCTCCGCGCCGCCCTGGCGCACGACCACGACCTCGCCCCAGTGGCCGTAATCGGGCTTGTCGTCCACCCAGACGTTCGGCTTCACCACCATGCAGCAGCCCTCGCGCAGCTCCACGTCGAGCAGCGCGGGCGTGTGGTGCCCGGTGACGAGCGGCCCGTCGTCACCCGTGCCGCGGCCGTGCATGAGCAGCCGCGCCACGCCGCGACCGTTCATCGCCGTCACGTGGCCGGCCTCCAGTAGCTCGGCCACGCGCACGCCGGGCTTGAGCGCCGCGAACACGCGGTTGAACGACTCCCAGGCCAGCTTCATCCCGTCGCGCAGGTCCGGGTGCGCTGGCCCGATGGAGAAGGTCTCGTCGATCTGGGCGATGTAGCCGCCCCAGCGCCCCTCGATCTCGATGGCCAGCACGTCGCCGCGCTCCAGCGTGCGGAACGAGGGCTGCTCGACGCGGTGGTAGGTGTTGCCGAGCGGCCCGCTGATCCAGCCGAACATCGGCTGGAAGCTGCCGCCCGCGTCGGCGTTGGCGAACAGCATGTGGGCGAACACGTGCCGCTCGCGCACGCCGGGGCGCGCGTGGTCGAGCACGGCGCGCAGGGTCGCCTCCGCCACCGCCGTGCCCTTCCGCAGGAAGTCGATCTCCTCGGCGCTCTTCTGGTAGCGCGCCTCGCCGAGCAGGTCCGTGGCCGACACCACACGGGCGTTCGGGAACGCCTGCTTGATGATCTCGACCGACTGCCAGTTCACCTCGCCCTCGGTCTCGCGGACGTGGCCGAGCAGCCCCGAGGTGAGCCCCGCGATGCCCAGCGTGCCGTGCTCGAAGCCCAGCTCCCGCAGCCGCCCCACGACCGTCGCGCCGCCCGCGCCGCGCCGCGCCGCACGGATGTCGGTCAGCCAGTTCGACGACGGCCACACGCCGCCGCGCGAGTGCCAGGCGGTGACTTCGCCCTCCAGCGGGAAGACGACCGTCGTCTCGTCCGAGTTCTCGCCGAGCTGGGTCAGGTAGCGAGCGTCGGCCTGGCCGCGGTCGTGGTTGTTCGTACACGGCAGACAGGCGATGACGTCGATCCCGTCGCGCGCCATCAGCGCCCGCACGCGCGCCCAACGGCGGTCGCGCTCCGCGAGCGAGAAGACGGCGTTGCTCCACTCGGGCGTCCACACATCCGGCATGGCCTACTCCACGAAGGCGAAGAAGTTCCCGCTCGGGTCCTTCAGGAACAGCGCGGCGCCCTGGCGCTCGTAGGGCCCGCCCGTCGCCTCGGCGCGGTGCAGGCAGCGCAGCCGCACCTCCTGGCAGCGCGCCGCCAACGCCTCCAGGCCGCCGGGCCGCAGGCGAAACTCGATGCGCGGGGTGCCGACGAACTGCTCCCGCGGCGGCTCCTGCCGGTGCTCCGTGGCGAGGTACACGCCGAGCACGACGCCGGGCGCGAAGCCGACGAAGAAGTGCGGGTTCACGCGCGCCACGCGCGCCTCGTTGTCGTCGGTCATCGCCGCGTTGTACAGCGTGTCCCAGCGCCGCGTGCCGGGCGCGCAGTCGTCCTCGCCGCGCCCCCAGGCGAGCGCCCGCGCGTAGTCGTCCATGTGCCAGCCGACGCGCGTCTCCACCAGGCCGCCGAGAAGCTGCGTGTAGAAGACCTCGGCCCACTCCAGGTCGAAGACCTCGATGGCCGCGTGGTCGAGGCCGCGCGCCGGCCCGGCGACGAGCTGCACGCGGTTGCCATCCGGATCCGTGCAGTAACGGTTCTCGTCGCGCTCGGCCGGGCGGTCCTCGTGGTAGCGCAGGACCGGCACGCCGGCGGCGGCCAGGCGCGCCGCCACCGCCTGCAGCTCAGCGCGCGGGAAGCGATACGCCACGTGGCAGCCGCTCGCGGGGCGCGCGGCCGGCGCGGGGCGCTCGGCCAGCACCAGGTGATGGCGCTCGCCCACGCGCAGGCGCGGTCCCTCGGCCGTCTCGCCCGCCGGCGCGAACCCCAGCAGCTCGCCGTAGAACCCGAGGGCGCGCGCCGCGTCGGCCACCTCGAGCACGAGGTCGCCGTAGCCTTCGATCAGCCCCAGCGCGGCGGGCGGCGCCGGGGTGCGGATGTCGACCCAGACCGGCGTCATGGCCTGCTACCTCGTTAAGAGTCGCCCGCTCTTAGCAGGGACGGTCGCCACTGCGCGACGGCGCGGCGTGGCGCCGCTACCCCGCGTCGAGCGCTACCCCGCCGCGCACGCGGTCGCGCCGCCAGCAGACTTCGATGAAGTTGCCGCCGGGGTCCTGGAAGTACACCGACTCCCCGAACGGCCCCTCCGCCGGATGAGCGACCGGCCCTTCGAAGGGCACGCCGCGGGCCTGCAGCCGCTCGACGATCCCGGGGAAGGCCGCGCGGTCCACGCGGAAGGCGTGGCGGAAGCCGTTCGTGCCGCGCGGCTGGTCGGCCGGCGGCATGGGCATCGGGCCGTGCGGCAGCACCACCGCGAACAGCCAGTCCCCCATCACGAACGACGTGTGGACCGAGCGGCCGCGCCGCGCGTCGTCCGTGTTGAAGTTCACGCGGTTCGTGATCCGCGCGCCGAAAATGTCGGCGTAGAAGTCCTCGGCCGCCTTCAGGTCCACCACGTCAATGCCGCTGTGGCTGATGCTCTCGATCTGCGCCATCCACGCCTCCTCGCCGCGCCCGCCCGGCTCAGGCGGGCGCCTGCTCGCTCACGCGCTCGGGAGCCGGCGTGACCACGGGCGGCTCGTCCGCGGTGCGCTCGATCACCACGTCGGTGTCCACCAGCACGTGGCCGTCCGCCCCGATCGTTACCGGGTTCTGCCGCAGCGGCGCCACGCCGGGCAGGTGGCCGGTGTGGTCGCCCTGCAGGTTGTAGGTGGCGCCGTGGAAGGCGCAGAAGAACCGCCAGTGCTGCGGCTGGTAGGCTGTCAGGCCGTTGGCGTGGCGGCACCAGCGCGACAGCGCCAGGAAGCCGCCCTTCTCGCGCACGAGGAAGAAGTTGCCCTCGCGGAACACCGTCACGGAGCCGACGGCGAACCGCTCCGCCGGGCCGCAGTCCACCACGCCCACGCCAGGCTTCAGCAGCTCGTGCTGCTCGGGACCGAACGCCTGCACCTGCCAGCGGTGGCCGTCGGGATCGTCCACGTCGAACGAATACTCGCCCTTCGCGCGGAACGCGGCCCGCGCGTCGGCGATCTCGTAGCCTGCCGCCGCGAGCCGCGCCTGCGCCGCCCGGAACTGGTCCATCGTGAGCAGGAAGGCGTGGTGGATCGCGGCGGTGTACGGGCGGCGCGGCTGCGGGCGCTCGACCTCGACGAGCACCACGACCTGGCCGGTGCCAAGCTGCAGCACCACGTGAGGCCGGGGCTCGGCCATCAGCCCGCGCCCCAGCAGGTCGATGCCGATCACGTCGCGGTACCAGGCCTCCGAGCGGTCCAGGTCGCTCACCTCCAGCACCAGGTGGCTGAAGCCGAGGCCCATCAGCCCGCCGTCGCCCGCGCGCGACGCCGCGTGCCCGTCGTAGTGCAGCTCATCCCCGTGGCTCACGGTGCGCCTCCTCCCTGCCTGCCGGCGCCAACCGAACGGCCTGTGGCACGCGAGCCGCGCCAGCGCTTGGCGTTGGCGGGGACCGCGCCGCCCGGGCCACCGGATGCCCCGAAGTATAGGCCCACCGAGCATGGCCTTCAATCGGGCAACCTCGACGCCCGACCGGGGCCTACTCGCGGACGCCCACCCGCAGGCCGAAGACGCGGGCGATGAGGGCGATGCCCGTGGTGAGCAGCACGACGATCACGCCCACCACCGCCGCCGCCTCGTAGCGCCCCTCCACCATGAAGTCGAGCTGCAGCAGCGACAGCGGCCGCGTGCCGCTCGTCGCCAGCAGCGCCACCGTGCTCACGTTGCGGGCCGCCGAGATGAAGCTGACCGCGCCCACCAGCAGCAGCACGGGCATCAGCAGCGGCAGCACGACGTGCTGGTAGACGTGCCACCAGCCGCCGCCGCCGATCCTGGCGGCCTCCTCCAGCTCGAAGCTGAACTGGACGAGGTGGCTCTTGATGATCTGCACGCCCAGCGTCATCGTGCTGATCACCGTGGCGACGATGAGGATCGCCAGCGTGCCGTACAGCGGCCGCAGCAGCGGGTTGCCCAGGAACACCCACAGGAGGCCCAGGCCGAGGATGATGCCGGGCAGAGTGGACGGGAACCAGGAGATGAAGTCGAGCGCCCCGCGCGCGGCGTAGCGGGTGCGGACCGCCACGTAGGCGATCAGGCTGAACAGCGCCACCGCCACGACGGCGGTGCCGAGCGCGATGGCGAGCGTGTTGCGCACCGAGGTCAGGAAGATCGGGTCGCCGAACACCCGGCCCCAGTGCTCGGTCGTCCACGGCTGGGGCAGGTTGAAGAAGCCGAACAGCTTCATGAACGTGCCGAGCATCAAGAAAGTGAACGGCACTACGGTGATGAGCAGCGCCACGCCGAGCACCAGCGCGAACACCGGCCGCCGCCAGCGGCCCAGCCGCACCTTGCCGCCGCGGAACTGCCCGCTCACGGTGGTGTAGCTGCGCCGCGTCGTCATCCAGCGCTGCAGGAAGATGAGCGGCATGACCAGCACGAGCACGCTGGTCGAGAGCGCCGTGGCGGCGGCGAACAGCGGCGGCTCCTGGTTGATCAGCCGGTAGACCTTCGTGCTGAAGATGAAGAACTGGAACGGTGGGCCGAGGATCGCCTCGACCTCGAACGCCTGCATCGAGTGGATGGCCGCGAGCAGCGCCACGACCAGCAGCGCGGGCGCCATCACGGGCACGACCACCCGCCAGACCGTGCCGAGCGTGCTGGCGCCCGAGATGCGCGACGCCTCTTCCAGCGAGGCGTCGAGGTTGCGGAACGCGGGCGTGAGCAGCATCACCTTGACGGCGATCGAGCTGTGGGCGATGTGCGCCCAGACGATGCCCCAGAAGGAGTAGATGTTGAACACCCCGTGCCCCAGCACGCCGGCCACCACCTGGTTCAGCAGCCCGTACTCGGGGTCGAGCAGCAGGATCCAGCCGAGCGTGACGGGCAGCGCCGGCAGGAAGAAGGCGATCCAGAAGGCGAACTCCAGCCAGTGCGCGCCGGGCAGGTCCGTGCGCGCCAGCACCCAGGCGAGCGCGACGGCGATCGGCAGCGACAGCCCGTGCTGCGCGAGCATGAGCAGGACCGTGTTCCACACCGCCTGCACCATGCTGGGGTCGCCGAGCGCGGTGCGCCAGGCGTCGAGCGACCAGGTCGCCGCCTGGCCGGGCCGGCTCGTCTGGAAGCTGCTCAGCACCACCATGGCGACCGGATAGAGGACGAGGAGCCCCAGCAGGGCGAGCAGCGCCGTGTAGCCAATCGTCGTGCCGTCGAGCTGCGCGCGGCGGCGGCGCAGCGCCAGCGGCAGGCTCAGGCTGGCCATACGCTCACCCCCTCGGGCGCCACGCTGAGCCGGACCGGGTCGCCCTCGCGCAGCGCCGTGGACCGCGGCGCGTGCAGCACCACGGTCTGCGCGCCCGGCAGCGTCACCTGGCACTCGTAGTGGTCGCCCACGAACAGCAGCGCCTCCAGCGTCCCGTCGAGCGCGTTCGGCCCGCCGCCGTAGCCGGCGCTGTCGAAATGGATGTCCTCGGGGCGCACGGCGACCAGCACCGCCTGGCCGGCCGGCGGGACGCTGTGTGGGCCGGCTACCGCGTGCAGCGTGACGCCCGGCACGTCCGTGAGGTGTACAGTAACCTGGCCCGGCTGCGCGCCGTCGCCCGCGTAGCCGCGCAGCAGCACCGTGCTGCCCAGGAAGTCGCGCACGAACGCCGTGGCGGGCCGCTCGTACAGCTCGCGCGGCGCGCCGAGCTGCTCGACGTGCCCCTGGTGCATCACCGCGATGCGGTTCGACAGGCTGAGCGCCTCCACCTGGTCATGCGTCACGAACACTGCCGTGATCGCCACCTGCTTCAGCAGCAGCTTGAGCTGCACGCGCATCTGCTCGCGCAGCTTGGCGTCCAGGTTCGAGAACGGCTCGTCGAGCAAGAGCACGGCCGGCTCGTACACCAGCGCGCGGGCGAGCGCCACGCGCTGCTGCTGGCCGCCGCTGAGCTGCGGCCCCTGCCGGTCCGCCAGCGCCTCCAACCCCACCAGCTCCAGCGCCCACTCCACGCGACGGCGCACTTCCGCCTGCCCCACGCGGCGCACGCGCAGCGGGTAGGCCACGTTCTCGAACACCGTCTTGTGCGGCCAGATCGCGTAGCTCTGGAACACCATGCCCATGTTGCGGCGGTGGGGCGGCACGCAGATGCGGTCGCTGACGGACACGATGGGCTGGTCGCGGAGCCAGATGCGCCCGTCGTCCGGCTGCTCCAGCCCGGCGATGCAGCGCAGGGTGGTCGTCTTGCCACAGCCCGACGGGCCGAGCAGCGTGAAGACCTCGCCCTCCTCGATGGCCAGGCTCACGTCGTCCAGCGCCTTGAAGGCCCCGAAGTATTTCGTCAGATGCTCCAGTCGCAGGATCGCCACGCCCACCGTTCGCACCACCCCTGCTGTGATCGCGGCCGCGCCGACCCCGGGGCCGCCACCCCTCCGCCGGGCCGGATGCCTCGGCCTCGCAATTGCTCGGGAGTATACGCAGTCCGGCTAGCCCGGCGGTATCAGCCGGGCTGCAGCGCCTCGTAAGAGAACGACGTGTCCAGCCAGCGCTCGGCGCCGCCCAGGCCGTGCTCCAGGTTCCACTGCACCGCGTCGAACATCTTGCCCGTGACGCCGTGCGCGTCCTGCGACGCCAGGAACAGCACGACCGGCACCACGTGCTCCGGCACGTAGGGCCGCGGCCCCGGCCGCGCGCCGGCCGCCAGCCGCGCCTGGTTCTGCTCGTCGAAGCCGGTCGTGCGCGTGTGGCCAGGCACCACGATGTTCACCGCCACGTTCTGCTCGCGCAGCTCGGCCGCCAGGTAGAACGACAGGTTGGCGAGCGCGGCCTTCGACGACATGTACGGCTGCTCCACGCTGTTCGGCCGCAGCGCTTCGTAGCCGCCGCCGTGCGAGTGGAACAGGCTGCCGCTGCTCACGATGTTCACGATGCTGCCGCGCCGCTGCTCGATCATTGGCCGCACGAAGCGCCGGATCACCTTCAGCGCGCCGAACACGTTCACGCTGTACATGCGCAGAAAGTCCTCGTCGGACGTCTCCAGCGTCAGGCGGCGGCCGGCGGGCGGGAACAGGTCGCGCGAGCGCATCGCCGCGTTGTTCAC
>Ga0070741_10001969_pt1 | contig 57837 bp, 40 predicted proteins | sample Coa_R1_4_FD_66440 | JGI IMG/M metagenome (GOLD analysis project Ga0070741, IMG submission 66440) | Surface soil microbial communities from Centralia Pennsylvania, which are recovering from an underground coalmine fire - Coalmine... | ecosystem: Environmental > Terrestrial > Soil > Unclassified ... | reverse complement strand
TAAAACACGCTCTTAGATACGGGCTTTCTTGGTTTCGGTCTGATTTCGAGTTTTGGATTTAGAGCGTATTTGGAAAATACCGACTTAGACGTTGGCGTATGGGTTTGGAGTCCCGCCTTTAGGCGGCCGCGCGCTGAAACCGCTGAGAGCGGGTTTTAGAATTCGATTTGGGGTGGCGCTTTTAGGCAGTTTTGGCGCTGGACCGCCTAAAGGTGGGACTCCGAACCCAGACTCCCACGCCCGGGTCGGTATCTTTAAAACACGCTCTGAGGGCGGAACGCCAAACCGAATTCTAAAACACGCTCTTCGAGGGTGTCTTAAAACCTCGGCTTAGAGCGTGGACACCTGAGTTTGGAGTCCCGCCTTTAGGCGGTTTGGGCGCGGGGCCGCCTAAAGGCGGAACTCCAAATGGAATGCTAGGACGCGCTTGCGAATAATTGCACAGAAAGCAGGCCGTCCGACGTGCGTTAATCCGCGTCTAGAGCTGCTCTCAAAGCCTGTGGAAGGAGCAATGAGGGGGGAGACCAGGTGACCATAGCGAGGCCAATCGGTGGTTAAACTTGTGCAAAATGGGAGTAGCCCTTGGCAAGATCCTTATTAGCATCGGTGTTAACGAGTTGGGCATGAGTTTCGAAGTCGTGCGTGGGGCTCGTGGTGATGAAAAGCGAATTGTCAGAAAACGTCCCTTTTGTGCCGATCCCGTATTCCACCCGGAGAGATCACGCTATCGGAGCGGTCAAGCCGCGTCCGTTCACCTGGTGCCGGACGTAATTGTATCTGTGAATACGTCATGTAGGAAAAAAATGAAATACGGTCGCCTGTTCGAATGCCTCGGCGATGCCATTTTCCTCCGGCCCTTCAGCCATGGCGGGCCGGTGGCGAAATTCTGCGAAGTGAACCAAACAGCGTGTGACTGGCTAGGGTATTCGGAGGAGGAGTTGCGGCAGAAGTCGCCATTGGATATTGACCCTCAGATGGACGCCGAGAAACTTGCGCTTCGGGAGCGAGAGTTGCTTACGGGGCGCACCTTTACCTTCGAGACCCAACTGCTGAGCAAGTCGGGACGTCGGATTCAGGTCGAGGTTAAAGCGCAGCTGTTCGAATGGGAAGGCCGGCAGATGATGCTCTCTGTCGCTCGCGATCTTAAGTTGCGTCACCAGGATATGTCAGGCCTGCGCGATGCTGCGTGGCGTTTTGGCGAAATGATGGAGAACGTGCGTTTATGTGCGGTGATGCTCGATGCGGGCGGCAAAATCTGTTTTGCTAATCATTTTCTCCTGCAATTAGCAGGCTGGTCGTCCGAGGAGATAATTGGCAAGGATTGGCTGGAACTCTTTATTCCGCCCGATGAGTCGGCGCGCGTGAAGGCAGTGATTCAATCCATGAGCACTGGAAGTGCGGTGCCGCACTTTGAGAACGCGATTGTTACGCGTGCCGGCATCAGGCGCGAGGTAGCTTGGAATAACACTTTCTTACGAGATGGATATGGCAAGATCATCGGGTTTGCCAGCATCGGCGAGGACATCACCGAACGTAAGCAAATCGAGGCGGCGCTCGCACTGCGAGAAAAGCAGTTGAATTCATTCTTTAAAGGGGCCACCGCTGGATTGGCCTTGCTGGACAGGGACCTGCGTTTTGTTCAAATCAACGATACGCTGGCTTCGATAAACGGATTTGCTGCTCAGAAGCATCTGGGCAAGACGGTTCGAGAAGTCTTGCCGCGGCTTGCGCCGAAGGTTGAGCCGCTGTTTAAAAAGGTCATTGCGACGGGGGAGGCGGTTCTGGACATTGAGATTGTCGGTGAGACAGCCAGCCAGCCCGGCACCGAGCGCTGCTGGATGGAGTCACTCTTCCCCATCGTTGGAAAGGATTCGGTGGTTGAGAATATCGGCGTGATTGTCGTCGAGACCACCGAGCGCAAAAAGGCGGAAAAGCAAGTGTTGGCCACGTTGAGCTACGCCCAAACGCTGCTCGAAAGCTCACCGATCGGCATTATCACTTATCGAAAGACCGGGGAGGCAATTTCCGCTAATGCGGCCGCCGGACGGATTGTTGGGACGACACCTGAACAACTGGCCAGCCAAAACTTTCGTCAGTTGGCCTCCTGGCAAAAATCGGGCCTGTTGACCACAGCGGAAGAAGCTCTTCGAACAGATCTGCCACAAACCTCGGAGGTTTATGTCACGAGCGGATTTGGGAAAGCGACCTGGGTTTGTGCGCAAATGATTCCCTTTAACTATGCAGGTGAGCCTCATTTGCTTGCCTTGTTCGTCGACTTAACAGAGCGAAAATTGGCGGAGGATAGCCTGCGCGAGAGCGAGGAAAAATTTCGGCAGTTGACGGAAAACATGGATAAGGTGTTTTGGATCGCTAACAAAGACTCGACGGAAATCTTTTACGTGAGCCCAGCGTACGAGCAGATCTGGGGACGGTCCTGCCAAAGCCTATATGAGCGGCCGAGCTCCTTCCTCGAACCAGTCCATGCGCAGGACCGCGATCGCGTGCTGGCCGCCCTGGCACGACAAGCGCAGGGGGAAGAGTACGATACGGAGTATCGGATCCTGCGTCCCGATGGCAAGGAGCGCTGGATACACGATCGCAGCTTCAGGGTTCGCAATGACCGAGGCGAGTTTTACCGTGTGGCGGGTCTGGCCGAGGACATCACCGAACGCAAGCAACTTGAAGACCAGTTTCGTCAGGCACAGAAGATGGAGGCCATTGGGCATTTGGCCGGCGGGGTGGCGCATGATTTCAACAACATTCTGGCGGCCATTCTTCTGCACCTCGGTTTGCTGAGGCAAAGTCCGCAGTTGACCGACGGCATGAAGGAATCCCTTAAGGAAGTGGAGAGCGAAGCGATGCGGGCCGCCAATTTGACACGACAGCTTTTGTTATTCAGCCGGCGGCAAGTCGCTCGATTTGAGCCACTGGATTGCAACGCGGTGATGAAAGGGCTTCTGAAGATGTTGCGACGCCTTCTGAGTGAAAACATCGATATTGATTTCACGGCTGCCCCCACCGGCACTTACATCAAGGCCGATATCGGGATGCTGGAGCAGGTGATCATGAACCTTTGCGTGAACGCACGCGACGCCATGCCCCAGGGAGGGAGGTTACATCTTAAAACGACTGTCGAGGAGATTCAGGAGAATTCCCTTAACCGTCACGCCGGCGGGCGCACGGGCAGTTTTGTGTGCTTGGAAGTAAAAGACACCGGCTGCGGAATGGATGAAGCAGTTTTGAAACGAATGTTCGAGCCGTTCTTTACCACGAAGGAAGTTGGCAAAGGAACGGGGCTGGGGTTGGCGACCGTTTATGGGATTGTGAAGCAGCACGAGGGTTGGACCGAAGTGGAGAGTGTGGTGGGCCAGGGCAGCACTTTTCGCGTTTACCTTCCCGCTCTGCAGGTCGAATTCGAACCCACCACGGGCCCGGCAGAGGAGCAGGAGGTGCATGGCGGTTCCGAAACGGTCCTGCTGGTGGAAGATGACATTTCGCTACGCCGCATGGCTGCATTGTGCCTGCGCAAGCTCGGCTATGCGGTGCTGGAGGCGGGAAACGCGCCCGAGGCATTGATCGAATGGAGGAATCACCATGCCAACGTCGACTTGTTGCTAACCGATATGGTGATGCCGGAAACCGGGACCGGCCTCGATCTGGCGGGCCAGTTAAAGGCAGAAAAGCCCGATCTAAGAATTGTCATCTCGAGTGGCTACAGCGAGGAACTCGTGAAGCCCAATGCCCTCGACCAGGAATTCATGTTTCTGGCCAAACCCTACGATCCTGTAACCTTGGCCAGGTTAGTCCGGAAGACTCTGGACCTGTCTGGCACCAAGAACCGAAGCTCGCTTCATTAGCCGAATGAAATCAAAATGAAAGATATCAAAGTACTTTTAGTTGATGATCATGCCGTCTTGCGCAGTGGATTGCGCCTGGCGATGGCTCAATACCCGAACCTTAAGGTGGTGGGCGAGGCGTCCACCGGCGCAACCGCGTTGGAGTTTATGGCAACTTCAACTCCTGATCTGGTCGTGATGGACGTGCACCTGCCGGATATGTCGGGCATCGAAGCGACTCGGCGCGCCCTGGATATGCAACCCTCGACAAAAGTGGTTGTCTTTTCCGCTGACGAAGCCCGCTCGCTGGTGGATGAGGCTTTGGAGGCCGGTGCCTGCGGCTACATCTGCAAACAGACCTCGGCGGATGAAGTTGTGCGAGCAATTGAGGTCGTCCTGTCAGGTAAGCTTTATCTTAGCCCGGGCGTGAGTGCGGGTATCCTGGAAGAGTACCGCCGGAAGTTGGCCGAGGAGCCTGAACCATCCAAACCGGTCCTGTCGGAACGTGATAAAAAGTTGCTCGAACTTGTCGCCCAGGGCTGTCGCAACAAAGAAATCGCTGAACACCTGGCACTCAGCATGAAATCCGTTGAAGCTTATCGGTCGCGTCTTATGAAAAAACTGCTCTGCTCGAGCACGGCCGAACTAGTGCGCTACGCCATTCGTGAGGGCATCACCGCGGCTTGACTTCGGTGAACGGGTGACCAAGGGTTTGAGTTTAGCGGTTTGAATCCCATCCACGTCCGGGAACTCAAAGGTCTCGAGATCATACGCCAAGCCTCAGCGGGCGCTGGCTGAGGGCACCCCGGACGAGCATCTCCAGGTGATTCAAATAGCGGGTCGCAGAGCACCGTCCTGCTAAAGGCCATTTTAGGCGGCATGGGGACTGCGCAGCATCTGATCCCAGCTATTGCGCAGTTCAGTAACCAGCCCGCTCACCTCGTCAATTCCACCGGGTGTTTTTGTAAGATTGCTGGTTTGAAGTCTTTCATCAAAGTAGTCGTAAAGGTGGCTCAAGGTGAGGGCCAGCTCTCCACCCTGATCGAAATCCAGCCCGCGCTCCAGTTCCCTGATTATCTCCTGGGCTTTCTGAAGATTATTGTTAACCGTCATGTTCAGTTCGGCCGGGTCGTCCAAGGCGAAGCCAGTCTTTGCTGCTTCCAAATGCCGCAAAGCGCGTTCGTACAGCAATAGCACAACGCGTCCGGGAGGAGCGGTGAGAGTGAAGGTTTGCAGGTAGGTTCGATACTGATTAGCAGGCCACATATAGAGTTGATAGAATTGCTGTGCGGGTCCGCTTGGGTTTCAACGCCCATTTCTTTGTTCTTCCAGCGCTAACTGATCACGTTAGGCGTTTTTATCGGCGGACCTATAAAAAACTAAAGGGCGGAAACGGTTAGGTTTTCACCGTCTAATTGGCGCCACTCAGGGGTTTTTCTTCGCGCAAAAGATGGTGTTTTTCCCTTCTAAACCTTCGCCACATAAAACCGATGTCACCTGAGCATGAACGAGTTCATTGTCGCAATGAGTGCCGCCTCCGAGTGCGAAAACACGCGGGTCCGGGTCGAACAAGACCGGGGTCTGCTTTCTTGCTGAGGTAAACAATCCACCAAACACCCACGCTATGGACGAAATCGCCAAAGAATTCCTTGTTGAGAGTTACGAGAATTTGGACCGCCTGGACCGGGACCTGGTCGTTTTGGAAAAAGACCCGCGCGCGAAGGACACACTGGCCAGCATCTTTCGGACGATCCATACGCTCAAAGGCAGCAGTGGTTTTCTTGGCTTTGGGAAACTGGAAGCGGTGGCCCACGTCGGTGAAAATTTGCTCAGCAAACTCCGTGACGGCGTCATTACGCTCAATCCGGCTTTAACCAGCGCTCTGCTCGCGATGGTAGACGCCGTTCGGTTTATGCTTGGCCAGATTGAGGCCACCGGTCAGCCAGGGGATCGGGACTTCACGAGTCTGATTGGTCTTTTGACTCGGTTGAACGAAGGCCAAGGCACTGAATCGGTTCCCATTCCTTCGCCCGCCTCCGGCACCCCGGTTGAGCCCGCGAAAGGCACTTCGCCGGACCAAGCGCCAGCCACAGAGAGCGCTGCAAGCGCCCCCCCCATTGTCAATGTCGCACCAGCGGTGGAAATTGCGGCACTTCCCGCGCATAAAGCCAGCCCGCCTCTGGCCCCTGGCTCTCCTGCATCGGCCGTCGAGTCCGCTCCGGCGGTTCATGAACCCGGCGAGAGCCGGAATTCCGGAGTCTCCGACAGCACAATTCGCGTGGACGTTGGATTGCTGGACAAACTGATGAACCTTGTGGGCGAACTAGTGCTTGCTCGCAACCAGGTTCTCCAGTTTACCACCCACCGGGCAGACAGCGCCTTCCTGGCAACCTCGCAACGGCTTAATCTCATCACGACCGAATTGCAGGGCAGCGTGATGAAGACGAGGATGCAGCCCATCGGCAACGTCTGGAGCAAACTGCCCCGCGTGGTGCGTGATCTCGCCACCGCGTGCGGCAAACAGGTCCGCATTGAGATGCTGGGCAAGGAAACTGAATTGGACAAAACCATCATCGAGGCCATCAAAGATCCCCTGACGCACATTGTTCGCAACTCGGTCGATCACGGTATTGAGAAGCCTGAGGTGCGCGCCGCCCGTAACAAACCCGAGGAAGGGTGTCTGAAGATGCGGGCTTACCACGAGGGCGGACAGGTCAACATCGAAATCTCTGACGACGGGGGCGGGATTGATTATGAGCGGGTGAAGCAAAAGGCGTTGCAACGCGGATTGATCACCGCCGAACAAGCCGCCCGGCTGAGCGACCATGAGGCGATTCATCTCATTTTCCTGCCGGGCTTCTCGACCGCGGACAAGGTCACCAATGTATCCGGCCGGGGCGTTGGCATGGACGTGGTCAAGACCAACATCGAAAAGATCGGCGGCACCGTGGACCTGCAAAGCCAGCCCGGTGAAGGCACGACGCTTAAGATCAAAATCCCATTAACCCTGGCCATCATCCCAGCTCTCATCGTCACCAGCGGTGGCGATCGCTTCGCTATTCCGCAGGTGAGCTTGTTGGAACTGGTGCGACTCGAAGGAGACCAGGCTCGAAAGCAAATTGAGTTTATCCATAGCGCGCCGGTGTACCGGCTGCGGGGCCAGTTGCTCTCGCTCGTCTATCTGAATAAGGAATTGAAACTGGAACCTGAGCGCAATCCGGATGCGCTTGGAGAAGCGGGCGGCGCCGCGCTGCAGACAAATGCCTCAAATAGCAAGCAGGGCACCGCCGATGCGGTCAACATTGTCGTGCTGCAGGCCGATGGCCATCCCTTTGGGCTGGTCGTGGACGAAATCAATGATACCGAGGAAATCGTCGTCAAGCCGCTGGGCAAACAACTAAAAGGGGTCGCCTCGTTTGCTGGCGCAACCATCATGGGCGACGGGCGCGTAGCGCTGATTCTCGATGTGATGGGCCTGGCTCAAGGCGCGAGCGTAGTTGCCGAAGCCAGGGATCGCTCGCTCCTGGATAAGGCCTCGCAGGCGCGCAAACCGAGCAGCACGTGCCAGACGTTGCTCCTCTTTGATTCCGGTAAAGGCAGTCGCATGGCGATTCCCCTGTCGATGGTTGCCCGCCTGGAGGAATTCCCCAGAACATCGATCGAACACTCCGGCGCGCAGGAAGTCGTGCGCTACCGCGGCCAGATACTGCCTCTCATACGGATCTCAAAGCACGTTCCGTCGGTGACCGACGACTCGGCGGAAACGGAACTGATGCAAGTCGTGGTCTACTCCGAGCAAGGCCGGAGCGTCGGCCTGGTCGTGGGCCGCATCAATGACATCGTGCAGGAGGCCATCACCGTCAAACGTCACTCGCATGGCAACGGTATCTTCGGCTCCGTAGTCCTCCAGGAAAAAGTCACCGACCTGCTCGATGTCCAGGCGGTCATCCGTGCCGCCGATCCGTTCTTTTACTCCGACGTCGCCACTAATAAAGCCGCCGCGTAACCGTCTCAACCCCCTCATCGCATGATTGACAGCAAACAGTACTCAACTTTCTTTCTTAATGGTCTGTTCCTCGGTGTCGAGGTACTGAAGGTACAGGAAGTCATTCGCTATCAAGAAATGACCCGCGTGCCACTGGCCCCGACGATGGTCCAAGGTCTGATCAACCTGCGTGGTCAGATTGTCACTGCCATCGACCTGCGCCGCCGGCTCGAACTTCCAGCGCGGCCGGAAGGTCAACTCCCAATGAACGTCGTGGTGAGGACTGATGACGGGGCCGTGAGCTTGCTCGTGGATGAAATTGGCGACGTGGTGGAAATCCAGGACGAAGTTTATGAGCGCCCGCCCGAAGCTCTCAAGGGCGTGGCCCGCGAATTGGTCACCGGGGTTTATAAACTCAAGGAGCGTCTCTTGCTGATCCTTGATACCGAACGCACGGTTAGTTTACCAGCCAGCTATACCCAGTCCCAACTGAAGCGGAACTGAACCTCATGCCCCGGTTTTTTTCCAAACTCCCGCCGCCACCGATAGTTGGCGATGCCCTGTCAGGGCAACCCATTTGGCCCCTTGGCCTGGCTTCCGCCAGCCATCTCGAATGCCTCCGATGTCCCGCTCCATCAGCACGGTCAGGTGATGGCGATCGCGGGATGACTCGCACCCCAAACCGTGAACACCTGGCCATCAAACAAAACATGCCCTCTACGTCACACTAATATTATGCAAACCACCGCCCCGCTCCTCAAAAAAAATGGCTCGCGCTCGCGCGCGAACGGCCACACCAGCCTGCCGACAGGCGAATCCAATCTGAATGCGGACGTACTTGAAATGCGTGCCAAGCTCGATGCCATCAACAAAGCCCAAGCCACCATCGAGTTCACCCTGGAGGGCACCGTCATCACCGCCAACGAGAACTTCCTTACGGTACTGGGGTATTCGCTGGAGGAAATCCAAGGCAAACATCACAGCATGTTTGTTGAACCGTCCTACCGCTCGAGCGCAGAGTATAAGCAATTTTGGCGCGATCTGAATGAGGGCAAGTTCCAGGCGGCCGAATACAAGCGAATTGGCAAAGGCGGCAAGGAAGTCTGGATTCAAGCTTCTTACAACCCCATTTTCGACGCCGATGGCAAACCTTTTAAGGTCGTCAAATTCGCCACGGATGTAACCGCTACCAAGCTTCAGAACGCGGATTACCAGGGACAGATTGCGGCCATCAACAAAGCCCAGGCGGTGATCGAGTTCAACTTGGACGGCACCGTCATCACCGCCAACGAAGGTTTCCTCACGGCGCTGGGTTATTCGCTCGAGGAGATTAAGGGCCAGCATCACAGCATGTTTATCGAACCCGCTTACCGGGCCAGCGCTGAGTACAAGCAATTCTGGCGGGAACTTCGCGACGGAAAATTCCAGGCTGCGGAATACAAGCGAATTGGCAAAGGCGGCAAGGAAGTCTGGATCCAAGCCTCCTATAACCCCATTTTCGATCTCAACGGCCGACCCTTCAAGGTCGTCAAATTTGCCATCAATGTTACTGCCACAAAACTGAAGAACGCTGATTACGAGGGCCAGTTAGCGGCGATCAGCAAAGCCCAGGCGGTGATCGAGTTCGACCTGGACGGCACCGTCATTACCGCCAACGACAATTTCCTCACAACGCTTGGCTATCGGCTCGAGGAAATCAAAGGCAAGCACCACAGCATGTTCGTGGAGCCGTCCTATCGCGCCAGCGCGGAGTACAAGCAGTTCTGGCGGGACCTCAACGATGGAACCTTCAGGGCCGATCGGTTCAAACGCATCGGCAAAGGCGGCAAGGAAGTTTGGATCCAGGCTTCCTATAATCCAATCTTTGACCTCAACGGGCGTCCGTTCAAAGTCGTGAAGTACGCAACCGATGTCACCGCAGCGGTGCGTCAGGAAGAAGCCCTCAAAGTCACCTTCGCCGGCGTGACCCAAAACGCGCAAGGTCTCAGTGCGGCCTCCGAAGAATTGGCCGCCAGCAGCCAACAGATGGTAAGCAACGCGGAAGAGACCGCCACCCAGGCAGGGGTGGTTTCGGCCGCGGCCGAGCAAGTGAGCAAGAACGTCCAAACCGTGGCCACCGGCACGGAAGAAATGAGCGCCAGCATCAAGGAGATTGCTAAAAATGCGCAGGACGCCGCAAAGGTCGCCGCCGTCGCAGTCAAGGCCGCCGAGACGACCAATGCCACGGTCACCAAACTGGGTGAAAGCAGCGCCGAGATCGGCAAAGTCATCAAGGTGATTACTTCCATTGCCCAGCAGACCAATTTGCTCGCGCTTAATGCCACCATCGAAGCGGCCCGCGCGGGCGAGGCGGGGAAGGGTTTCGCCGTCGTTGCCAACGAAGTCAAGGAATTGGCCAAGGAAACCGCCAAGGCCACCGAAGACATCAGCCAGAAAATCGAGGCGATCCAAGCCGACACGAAGAGTGCCGTCACGGCAATCGCTGAGATCAGCACGGTGATCAACAAGATCAACGACTACCAGAACACCATCGCCAGCGCGGTGGAGGAGCAAACCGCCACGACCAACGAAATCAGCCGCAACGTGGCTGAAGCGGCCAAGGGCAGTTCCGAGATCGCCCAAAACATCACGGGTGTGGCCCAAGCGGCGAAGAGCACAACCACCGGCGCCAACGATACGCAAAAGGCCTCGGCCGAACTTGCGAAGATGGCAGCCGCACTGCAGAAGCTGGCCAACCAGTAAGAGGGCTCAGGCCCCCAGCCGTTCTCGCGGGCCGGGGTCGCACCCAACGTATATGCAACCGTTCCTCCCGAACCACGCGCCGACGTCAGCCGAAGTCGGTCCGGCGGCGCTGGTCGGGGGGCCGTTTAGACCCATCGAGGTCTGAGCCAACCAACAACCCCAGCTCCTGCCTACCGGGCTACCCGGTTCGAGACAAGGCTGAATCAGCTCTGAATCATATATGCGCGCGCTCGTGGTCGACGATTCCAAATCCATGCGAATGATCCTGGGCAAAGCCCTGAGGGAAGTTGGCTTCCAGGTCGCTGAAGCGGGCGACGGTCGTGAAGCCCTTGCCCGGCTGAACCAGGGCGAGGAGACCGATTTGATGCTCGTGGACTGGAACATGCCGGTGATGAACGGATACGAACTCGTTTGTGCCGTTCGCGCCAACGCCCTGCTCAGCAGCGTCCGCATCATGATGGTCACCACTGAGACTTCCATGAACCAACTCCAGCAGGCTTTGGCCGCCGGTGCCAATGAATACCTCATGAAACCCTTCACTAAAGAACTGCTTCTCGAGAAGCTATCGCTTTTAGGGATCACCTGAATTTATGCGAAAAACGCGTGTGCTCATAGTAGACGACGATGCGGTTGTTCGTCTGGCCGTGCTGAACTCTTTCGCCGACGATCCGAACACCGAAGTTAGCGCTTCCAGTTCCGGCCAAGACGTTCTCAATCGGTTAGCTGGCGGCGAGCAAATCGATCGACTTCTGGTGGACTGGAATATGCCGGGTTTAAACGGCATCGAACTGGTGCGCAAAGTGCGGGCTGACCCTCGCTTCAGCGGCATGCGGATTCTTATGGTCACCTCCGAGACCCTCATCGAATGCGTCGCCCTGGCGCTGGCGGTTGGGGCCGATGACTACCTCATGAAGCCCTTCACCAAAGAGATGCTGCTCGGGAAACTCGCTTTGCTCGAAGTGGACTGCCATGAGTAAAATCAGAGTGCTCATTGTGGACGATGCGGTCGTCATTCGCCGTTTGGTGGCCGATTGCCTCTCCCAGGATCCGGAGATCGAGGTGGCGGGAACGGCTGCAAACGGCCAGATCGGTCTGGCCAAGATTGCGCAGGTCAACCCGGATCTGGTGACTCTCGACGTGGAAATGCCCGTGATGGATGGGCTTCAGACCTTGGCCGAAATCCGCAAGAGCCATCCCAAATTGCCGGTGGTTATGTTCAGCACGCTGACCGAGCGTGGCGCTGCCAGCACGCTCGACGCACTGGCGCTCGGGGCGAGTGACTATGTGACCAAACCGTCGAACGTCGGCAGCGTTGCCGTGGCTGTCCAGCGGATTCGCGAGGAACTCATCCCGAAAATCAAAGGGTTATGCCGACAGTCCGCCAGCCCCACCTTTTCAGAGGGTATCCTTGCCCGCGGGATTTGTCAGCCCAGGGGCGCAGTGCCCGCCCGAGTTGAAATCGTGACCATCGGCGTTTCCACCGGTGGACCCGCCGCGCTGTCAACGCTGCTGCCCCTGCTCGCCCGCGACCTCCCCGTGCCAGTCGTGCTGGTGCAGCACATGCCGCCGCTCTTTACCCGGCTGCTGGCGGAACGCCTCACCAGCATCTCAGGTCACTTGACGCGGGAAGGCGAAGCGGGCGCTCTGCTGGAACCCTCACAAGTGTGGATCGCTCCTGGTGGTTTGCACATGGAAGTCCAGCAGGGTGGGGAGGGGGTTCGACTGCGCACACACCAGGGTCCGCCGGAGAATTCCTGTCGTCCCGCAGTGGATGTGCTGTTTCGTTCGGTGGCGCACGTATACGGTTCGTGTTCCCTCGCGGTGGTGCTCACGGGTATGGGCCAGGACGGATTGCGCGGTTGTGAAAGCATCCGTGAAGCGGGCGGCCAGGTGCTGGTCCAGGATGAAAGCACCAGTGTTGTGTGGGGCATGCCCGGCGCCGTGAGCCAGGCGGGGTTGGCGGACAAGGTCCTGCCCTTGCGCGAGTTGGCTGATGAAATAAATCGTCGAGTTAAGCCGGGCGCCCTGTCCGTTGAAGCTTTCAATCGGCCGAGTCTCACCCCAGGGCCCTTTCGCTAAAACACTGTGAACACCGCTGATTTCGACTATGTCCGCCGATTGGTTCGAGAGCAGGCTGCGATCGTACTGGAACCGGGCAAGGAATACCTCGTCGAGGCGCGGTTGCACACCCTGGCGCGCAAAGAGAACTTTGGTTCACTCGATGACCTGCTGGCCCAGCTTCAAAACGGACCGCAAAACGGCCTGCATCGAAAAGTTGTGGACGCGATGACCACGAATGAGACGTCATTTTTCCGGGACATCCACCCGTTCGAAGCGCTGCGGAAATGTATCCTGCCCCAGCTGTTGGCCCGCCAGGGGTCTGAACGCCAACTCAATGTCTGGTGCGGCGCTGCCTCTACGGGTCAGGAGCCCTACAGCTTCCTCATGTTGATCCAGGAACACTTCCCCGAGCTATTCGCCTGGGACTTTAAATTCATTGCCACCGATCTATGCGCCGAGGTCCTGGACCGAGCGCGAGCCGGCCGGTTCAGTCAACTCGAAGTCAATCGCGGCCTGCCCGCGAGACTGCTGGTAAAGTATTTTTCGCCGCGGGGAACCGAGTGGGAGATCTCGGAGGACCTTCGGCGACGCGTGATCTTCAGCGAGGTGAATCTCGTGAAGGACTGGCCCTGGCTGCCGCCGCTGGACATAGTGTTTTTGCGCAATGTTTTGATCTATTTCTCGGTTGAGTCGAAAAAGACAATTCTCGCCAAAATTCGCCGTCTGCTGCGACCCGGAGGTTATCTGTTGCTGGGAGGAACCGAAACCACGTTCAACCTCGATGACGCCTTTGAGCGGGTGGTGTTTGACAAAACGACCTGCTACCGAGTGAAACCGGCATGAACAAGGGGAGCATATGATTGACCTGGACCGGCTCATCGAGCAGGCCAACGAATTGGCTCCGCTCCCTGCCAGCACGGTGCGTTTGGCGGAGATCGTGGGCCACGCCAATTGCGACATCAACGATGTGGCCGAGTTGATCGCATTTGACCAGGCCCTCACGGTGAAGCTCCTGCGCGCCGCCAATTCCGCCGCCAGTGCCAGCGCTCTGCCGGTGGGCACCGTGAAGGAGGCCGTGACCCGGATGGGCACCGCGAAGGTACTGGCCCTGGCCGTCGCGTCCGGGGCCAAGCCTTTCCTGCAAGCCCGTGTTCCCGCGTACGGCCTGGACGAGGGAGCCCTTTGGCGGCATTCCGTGGCAGCAGCCGTGGCGGCTGAGACCGCTCCTGCGTTTTGCCAGGAGGAAGTGCCGCCTGAGGCTTTCACGGCGGCCCTCTTGCACGATATCGGGAAACTGGTGATGGGACGTTTCTTGAGCCCCGAAATTCTGGGTTTTATCGGTCAAGCGCAGGAAGTTGATCACCTCTGCCAACTGGAAGCCGAATCACTGCTTCTCAAGGTGCACCATGGAGAGCTCGGCGGCCTCATTGCGCAACACTGGAAACTGCCGCCTCGCGTCGTCCAGGGGATTATCTACCACCACAACCCCGAGCAAGGACTGGATGTCATTTGCGACCTAACTTACTTGGCCGACCAGGTTGCAAAACGCATCGAAGCCGGGCTGGACGGTCATAATGTCGACCTCAGCATCTGCCCGGAGGTCGCCGAACGTCTTGGTCTAACGCCGAAGACGCTTAACGATTTTGGTCCCATCGCGGCCTCGCGTTACTTGCAAGTGAGCCGTCGCTACAACGCGGTCTAAAACAAAATGAATACAACCACGCCACAACCCATCGACCAAGTACGTGAATTCATCAAGAACAGCGCGAGAGAAGTCTTTAGCACCATGTTCAACATAAACGCGCGGTCAGCCGCGGTGCGGGATTTTCGTGGCGGCGGCGAAATGCTCGTCGTTGGTTCGGTCGGCTTTATCGGCGACGCCAACGGCGTCGTTTACGTTTATGTGCGGGAGCCGTTCGCGCGTACCCTGGCCAGCCGGATGTTGGGTTTGGCCGAAGCGGAGCTGGATGGCCACGAAATGGTCAACGACGTCATCGGCGAATTGAGCAACATGATCGTCGGCGCTGTGAAGTCTCGTCTATGCGACACCGGAGTTCCGTGCGTATTAACCATTCCCTCGATTGTGCGCGGTCAAAACCTTAGTGCCGAACCGGCCTTAGGCTCAGAGTGCCGTCTGCTCAGTATCATTTGCGAGACGGAACCCATCCTGCTCGAAATTCTGATGAAACGATCCACCTAAATTCGCGCCATTGAAAGCCTATCCATATGAGCACCAAGATACTTACAGTCGATGACAGCCGAACCATCCGCATGATCATCCAAAAAGCATTCCGCTTGCATGATTGCACGCTTTGCCAAGCGGGTAATGGCGAGGAAGGTTTGATCGTCGCAGGCCGTGAAAAGCCAGACCTGATCATCCTGGACATCACTATGCCCGTAATGGACGGAATGACGATGCTGACCAAACTTAAGGAAAATGCGGACCTAAAGGACATTCCGGTGATTATGCTCACTGCCGAATCAGGGCGCGACAACGTTCTGAAGATCTCTCAGATCGGCGTCCAGGATTACCTGGTCAAGCCGTTTAAGGAGGACCAGCTCGTGGAGAAAGTGAGCCGAATCATTTCCCTTCAGCTCAAAGCGCCGGCTGCCTCTGCCGCGTAGCCAGCCATACCGATTATGCCACAAGCCGTTAATTATCAGGAATTGGCCCGACGGTATGGCCTGGAGCCAGTGCCGGAAAGTGTTCTGCGCCTCACCCAAATCGTGTCCCGACAGGATGCCGACCTGGAAGAGGTCGCGCGGCTCATTTCCAAAGACGCGGCGCTGACAAAACGCTTGTTGCGAGCAGCCAATCCCACGGCCAAAACCGCAGCGGATTATGACATCGAGACGGTAGACGAAGCCCTGATGCGAAGTGGCTTGACCTGCGCGCTCATGCTTGCCATGGGCACTCCGCTGGCTCAGGCATTGGTTAAGACGTTTCACACGATGCTAGGCCTAAAACTGGAAAGCGTCGATCGGTTCGGAGACTTTGTACTCGAGGGGCAACACCTGCTCGGAACAATCAGCTTTTTCGGACGGGCGGCGGGCCTGGTTTACTTGCGCTTGAGCCCCGCTTCGGCCGCGGAGGTCGCCGCGCGCATTCTCGGATTGGAGCCAAAGCAGATCATTGATTCCAACGAAATCAACGACGCGGTGGGCGAACTGCTCAACATTGTCACCGGGAACTTCAAGTCGAATTTATGCGATGCCGGCTTGGATTGCCGGTTGGATCCGCCGCGTGTAACGCAAACCTCCGACTTTTCCACCCCAAAGCTCCCGGGCGGCAGTTTGGAGCGGATGATCTTTCGTGCGGGTCAAGTGGTGCTCTTCGTCGACGTGCGGGTGAATCCCTGGAACGAATGATCCGGATTGAGAAGAATAATATGACTGCGAAAAATCAGTATCTCGACTCGATCTCCAATTTGCTTCCCGCTCCTTCCTTGATCGTACAGTTGCTTTCAATGTTTAAAGACGAGGATCGGGACATCGACGAGATTCTTCGGTTGATTAGTTACGAGCCGGCTTTGACTGCCCAAATCCTTAAACGTTGTAATAGCGCGTTCTTCGCCAGCGAGGAGCCCGCCACAAACGTGTTCGAAGCCTTTACCCGCCTGGGCCTCTACGAGGTCTATTGCATTGTCGCAACCCTGCTCGCCAGCAGCGCAACCACGTTGCCGGGCGTTCATGACGGGGTCGACGTCGATCGGCTCTGGCAGCACTCTGCGCTCACGGCATTTGCTGCATCCGAGGTTGCCGAAACCATTGGCGAACCAAAAGAAGTCGCCTTCACCGCCGGGCTCCTCCACGACATCGGCAAACTTCTGTTTGCCTCGGCAGAGCGTTCACGCTACCGGCAGCTGCAGCAAGAGTTCAAGGATTTCGGAGCGTCGCTCGCTCACGCCGAGCGGCTTGCCTTCGGCATCAATCACGCCAATCTGGGCGGCCTTCTACTCGCTCGCTGGAAATTACCTTCCGAGATGGCCACCGCCATCATCCTCCATCATGATTCCTGGGACTCCCAACCGTTCCCCAAGTTAGCGGTCATTGTTCGTATCGCCGACGTAATTGCCCACGCAATCCTTGATGGGGAGCAGCGGTCCTGGCAAGATGAGCCCCAAGCTCGTGCCGCTCTCAAACGGCTGAACCTCGGGGCAGACGATATGTCGCTTCTCATGGCAAAAGTTGAAAAGGGTTTGGATTGCATCGAAGCTTTGGCCTCCTGCAGAGCGTAGATCGGCCGATTGCTGCGGGGGTGTAACCACAGGTCCACCTGCGCCTATCGGTTGGCGGGGTCCTTGGGAATTTGCCGGAGAATAAACTGGCGGCGGTACTTCACCTGGTTGCGCAAGGACTGGATCTCGTGGTGAAATTGCTGCAGCGCCGATTGGCTGGTTTCGCCGAACAACTCCGCCCGGATGGGCACTTCGGGCGTTAGCCGTTTCTCCATCGCGTTAATTAGCGGGATCATCTTCTCTTCGGTAAAAACCGTGGTGCAAATCTCGTTTAGCCGCGCCAGAAAGGCCTTTCGAAACTCACGGTTTGCGAGCAGCGGTCCCGAGAACCATCCCGGCGGCCGCATCCAGCCTCCGAACCCGCCAAAGCCTCCGAAACCAAAGCTTTGCCGACTACCCATGCCGAAAGTCAAGGGCATCTCGTACCAGTCATATTCCGGCGAGCAGCCGTCGTACTCACCCCAGGTTTTGTCTTCGTCCCAAGGATACATCTCCCATTTGCCGGTGTTGGCGGAGTCGTGGTACAGATAGTAGTTATTGAAGAATCCATCCCAGTTTTGGATGCACATGTTCACCGCATAGTAATTGATGAATTCATCGACGTTGAAATTCTTTTGGATAAAGTCCCATTGTTCGACGCCGGAACTACGGGTCAACCCCTCGTACAACGAGACCAAGTCGTCGTGTGCCGTCGCGCGGCGGGTCTTTTTTATGTGCTGTCCGCGCAGGCCCTCCGCCATGTACGTCACTTTGTAGAGGGAACCGCTGTTGTCGCGCTGGTTGCGGCTCAGAAACCCCTTGTTGGGCTGCTCAATCAACAACTGGTACCCCATAGGACGGCCGTCCATCCAAACGCGCACATGCTCGGCCTGGCAGGCGGGGTTGCCCGCCAAATGGTAAAGCTCATAGGCCATCGGCTCGGAGAGGACCCAACGCGGTGGCCCTTCAAAAATGACGTTGATGCCGCTCATCTCCTTGAAGTGGTCTTTTCCAAATTTGACTTTGAATCCGCCTTTCCGCGGGCGGATCGATACGTAATCAAAGGTCTGGACCTCGCCGCCATCCGGCGGAGCATAGACGAACGCACCATTGCCTCGAGTCGGTGAAGCCAACACCTCAAATCGACGGCCATTCCAGACCTCCACTCGGCTCTGCCCTTGCGGACGAGACACATTGACAACGTAGGCGAAGGCGATGCGCGCGGTATTTGTATTGGCCATCGTTGAGTAGGAATAGCAGGGCTGCGGTTCGTTTGGCGAAGGATTGAAGCGCACAGCGCCTGACTCATTCTCGGCTTTGACCCGCAAGCGGACCAGCGTCCCGGCCGGCTGTCCCGCGAGGGAAGCCTGATAAGTCCCCGTCTTATCATCACCGGCGATGCGTTCCATCGGCACCGCCGTCTCGGCGGTCTGCTTGCCGCTGGTGGCAACTCGCCAAAGCAAGGTGACGGCTTTGACTCGCTGCGAATCCCTCACCTGGGCGGTGACCGTGGCTTGCGTGCCCGGCGGGGGAGGTTTGAAGGTGACGCTCTCGACGAACGGCACCGTTTTGGACGAAAAATTGTCATTTCGTCGCCCGGGAGAGCCGGCGGGCCGTTCGACGGCCGGGAGCAGAGAACCGGCCCAATTCCCCGGGTCTTGGCCGGAGGCGAAGGGACAGATGCGCTCCAGCGAGGCGGAGTGGCCGTCGGGGGCGATGGGCCAGGGGGCGTGGTCGGAGTATCTAACCGCCTCAATCACTGTCTGCGCCGCGTTGCAGAGCTCGAGCTTCTCGCCACGGTGACTGAGCCGGCCGGAAAAATCGCCCAGCACGGGGATGTCGGTGCCGTAATTGGACACAAACGTCTTAGTGTTGCGGCAGATTACCACATAGGCTCCCGCGGCGAGGTGAGCCCCGGGCGGGAATTCAAATTGGATTCCTTTGGTGAACGACCACCCGGATAAATCAACCGTGGCGTCACCTCGATTGAACAGCTCGATATACTGCAAATCATCAAGCTGGAGCGGGGGATGGTACATGATCTCATTGATGATGATGTCGGTATCCGCACCGCGCACAGGCGTAATCAGAGGGCAAAGGGCCAGTCCTGTGACCACCAGGGCGCGAAAACCGGACGTGGTGGAGTTGTGCATGAAATTAAAATGCTCCGATTTTGGATCGAACGCAATCTCGTGAAAGCGGATTCAATTTAGGGCAGGTGAAGCCAACCTCATTCCTTCGAAATTAAGGCTTCTGCGCAGTGAGCAGCATGTAAATTATCATTGCCAAGGAGAGCATCGTGACCATGACGGTAACGAGAATTACGAGCCCGTGATCGGCGCTTACCTTTCCACGCACAATGCTTTGATTCACCACCCAGTAGCGTCTCGCCGCCAGCAGGACCAGCACGCCACCCAAAGCCATCAGGGTGATGCCGATCGGGAGCGAAGCCCCGGTTCGCTCAATTCTCCCGTTCGGGTTCAGATGCAGCGCCAATTCACGCAGCCAGACGCTGAACTTTGTCACCACAAAGCCAAGGCTGATGACCGCAATGCTGGTCCTCACCCAGGCTAAGAATGTGCGCTCGTTCGCAAGGTACTCGGTGGCCTGTTTGTCTTCACCGATCCTTGCGTGCGGCGATTCGCTCTGTGCTCCTGTTTTCTCTTCCTCATCCTTCATAGCGCCCCTCTACGGTACCACTGCTGTGGGGGAGTATACAACTGGCGGCCAGGGAGAGATGTTAACCAACTCATTGATGGCCTTCGCATGCCCAGGACCACCCACGAACAACGATAGAAAAACCACGTCGATCGCTCAAACGTCCTGGTGCGGGGAAATCATTGTCTGCGCCTGTGCTCCAGAAGCCACGAATAGAGCTGCGGGTTATTGTACGTTTCGGTCCAGGAATCGTGGCCCGCTTCAGGGTAAATGGTCAGCTTAACGTCGCCCCCGGCATTCTCTATCGCCTCGACCATTTCTTTGGATCGTTCCACTGGCACCGTCTGGTCTTTTGCTCCGTGGAACACCCAAATTGGTAACTTAGCGAGCTTCTTCGCGTCTGCTGGATTACCACCACCGCAGATCGGCACGATGGCCGCAAATTTCTCCGGGTGTTCGGCCGCCAGGGCCCACGTCCCATAGCCGCCCATGCTCAGCCCCGTCAGATAAACACGGTCCTTGTCCACGCGATACTTTCGAATGATGCGGTCCAGTAAAGCATTGAGCGTGTCCGGATTCCAACCTCTGCCTGGGCTTTGCGGCGATACGAGGATGAAGGGAAAGTCCGCCTTTGAATCGACAATCTTGGGCGGACCGTGGGCCTTGACCTTGTCCAGGTTGGTACCCGACTCGCCCGATCCATGCAGAAACAACATGAGCGGCCAACGTTGTTTGGTCTTTCCATAACCTTCAGGCAGAAAGAGCAGATAATCGATTTTGGCGGTGACTTTTATTATCGCTTCAAAATGTTGAGGTTCCTGGGTTGTGGAAGTTTGTTGTGCTGGCGCAGACCAATTCAGACCGGCAATGAGAAGCACGGTTGCAATTGTTGAGGTGCTTTTGCAGTTCATTTTGACTCGGTATAGTCGAAAGCCCTTTTCTGGCAAAGGAAATCAGGCGACAGAGTTTCCTTCGGCATGTTCAGCGTTCGGCTCGCAGCTGCAAAGCTCCATCAGATTCAGAAGGAAATCGAGGTGCACAAGGTCAAATCGGAATTCATGGGACCGGGCGGTTGGGCCTGGATGAACCCAAGCCCGGTGTTGCGGTTTGTCGCCGACGGGCTGACCTCAGCCTTTAAATACTTTGACGGAACCGGGGGTCAGCACAAACGGGCCGGTCCCAGTGTCGACGCCAAAGCTCTTGTTAAAGACAGTCGGGACGCTCACAGCCACGCCGGCGGCGGCGATGTGAAGGTTCCAAACACCCACCAGGGCGGCCGACGCTTCGGCTAGCCGGGCGGTGCCTGCAAACTGATCGACCTGCATCGGCTTTGAGGTAGTGAAGGTTTCACTCCAATCTCCTTCGCCACAATCCGAAATGGGCGCGCCAAACGTCACGATGACTTCGTCAAACTCGTAGTTGGCCAATCGATTATTATCGATGTCCCAGATCGCGAAGAGAAACGAGCCGACCCCCAGCACTTCGCCGGTGGTAAATCCGTCGAGCATTTTGATTTTAAAATGCTCACCTGCGAACACGGTATTGGGGTCGTCCTGCAGGTTGGCGTCGAGCCGATCATCGTCTGGGTTGCGGGTCATCTGAGCGACCTGGGAGTTCGATCCCAGACGCGGGTTGTCCAGTGCGCCCTGGTGTAAGCTGGCAACCATGTCTGGCGTCAATTCGGAGAGCCTGCTTTGGATGTCTTCGCGGCTAAAGCCGTTTAGAAACTCGGCGGCTTGTTGCCAGTCCTCGTTTTGGACTGCCGCTCGGTACTTTTGGTCCAAAGTAAGAGGCGGACCTTCTGACGAATTGGGGCCGGGGTCCGAAGAATTTTTTCGGCTGAACTCCTCGTGACCTTCGGCGTAGCCTCGGGAATATTGTTCCAGGGCATCGCCCGCCCGCGGGCTGGGGTTTTCATCCCCGCCACTCAGCCCGTCCTGATATCCCTGCTGATAGTCTGCCGAACCGGCATCTACCGCCGCTCCCGCGCTGTTGGCTGCGGGCGCAGGGGCCAGGGGCGGGCCAAAGGCGCCGGGGTCACTCGTGCCGGGATCGCTGCTGCCCGGGTCACTGGTGCCTGGATCGCTGGTGCCCTGGACGAAGTTTTGTACCGAAACTCCCAGGCCTTGTGCCCAGTTGTCCGCCAGGCTGCACAGACTCGTTGAGTCGTTTTGATCGTCATCCGTCATATTTGCTACTCTTTCTATTTTTGCGTTCGCGTTGGGTTTTGCGCCGAAACCGCAGGGGCTCGGCGTTTTGATTCAATAAGTGTCAGTTAGCCGATGGCCTGCGCCATGTGGGTAATCGTATCCACGAGTGTTTTTCGAAGGTTTATCTTCAACCACGGATTGGAATCCACGTGGGCAATTAACGGCTCAGATTTCACGTGATTGATATATTCCGCCAGGATGCCTTTGGCTTTTTTCAATTCCGCTTTGCGCGAGGCTTCATCTTTTGCCGCGTGGGCTTTGGCGAGCGAATCGGCAATCCGGTGATCAAATTTTCCTTTGATCCCGTCCAGTTTTCCCAGGTTTTGCTGAACTTCACGGGCCAGGTTTGGATCTTCATGGGCGTAGTGGGCCGTGGCCGCTTTCTTAACCTGTTCGAGATTGGTATCAATGACGGCGCGCATGTTGTGCCAAACCGAGGACGCCTTCCCCAGTTCCGGCCGCCCCAATTTGGGAGCTTCCACTGCCTGCGGGGCAGCCGGGGCCGGCGGCAGCGGACCGGGACGCGACAGGGCGCGGGCCGTCCCTCTGCCGGGGTCGATTCGGCCGTCCGGTTTAGGCATGCCCATTGCCTTTTGAAAATCTTGAATGGCGGCAATCATTTTCGAATCGCATTTACCGTCTACTTTCAGACCGGCGTTGACTTTGGCGTTTAGAGCGTTCTGGACCGCGCTCACATCCGCCGGGCTGTTTTTACCGCCCTGTCCCACTGAGGCTCGGATGGCTAGTGTTCCGCCCGAAACAGCCGCCGGTTCAGGCTTGCTCGCCTCGGCGGCGGCGGCCGGTTGGTCCGACGGTTGCCCCGCAGCGGCGTCATCCGACCGCTCTGACCCCATCTGAATTTCATATTTTTTGCCGGTGTGGAACTGAACTGCGGCCTGCACTTTGCGCGCCAGCCCGGCAACCGGAGTTTCGGGAATAAACACGAAATGGCCGTCTTCAAACCGGCACTCGCCTGAAGCCAAAAAGCGTTTGCCGCCGGTGGCCTTGGTGAGGTCTTCCTTGTGTTTGGCGGTGATTTGCTTGGCTACCATGACACCGACATGTGGTTTGGCATCACAAATGATGAATCGATACGAAGTGTCTTTGGCGCCTTTGAGCCGCTGAAACGCACCCGCCAGGAGCTGCGTGTATTCATTTTTGTCCGACATGTGAATGATCCTTTGGTTGCTTGGTTGTGGGTTCGGGTTTGCGGTTCATTACTGTTCATATATCTGAGAAGAAAAAGTGAACCAGGATTACAGGAAAGTTTGCCATGGTCTGCCGATTGTCCCAGGCCGGCGCCCTGGGCTGGCATGAATAACGCCTTTGGCATTGCGGCAGTAAAGTCACGCGCCCCCTCCTTGAAAACCTGGTGGCATTGGGGCCACTTCTGGCCTCAGTCCCGCGGTGCGTCCAGGAAGCGCACCGAATTGCGCGTGGTGGTCAGGCTCAACCGGCGGCCATCAGGGGAGAACTGTAGAAAATCGCCGGCATCGGGTACGCCAAGCGAAACGACTTCTCGCAAACTGGGCAGGTGCCAAAGCTTGAGCGACTCGCCATGCGCCAGGGAGGCAAGAGTCCGTCCGTCGGGTGAAAAGGCGACGTCAGTGGTTTCTTCAAGGTGCCCCGGCAGCAAAGCCAACTCGCGGCCGGTGGCACATTCCCATAAACGAATGGTCCCATCCACACTGCCGGAAGCCAGGGTTTCACCGTCCGGTGCAAAAGCCAGTCCGTCGACAAAATCCTGGTGGCCTTTCAGGCGCAGTTCTTTGCCCAGCCGCGGGGTGTACAGATGGACGATGTTTTCCCGTTCCAGGCCGGCGGCCAAATACTTTCCCCCTGCGCTCAGGACGGCGGCGCGGATCGGAGGCTCGGGCCCGGTTACCGAAGCCACCTGCTGCCCATTCGAAACCTGCCACAACCGAGCGGTTCCGGCTGAATCTATTGCAAAAAGCCAGCCACCATCCCCAGAAAGGCCCACGCGGACAAATGAGTCCGCGCCCGGGTTTGTTTTTTCAAGCTTCGCAACCACGCTCCGGCCGCTTTGAGACCAGGACTCAACACTGGCAGTGGCGGTATTCAGGGAGATGACGCGTGTGCCATCCGCACTAAACCCAAGCGCCGTGGCCCCGGGGCAAGCCGCCAATCTCTGATGGCCGGTGATGTCCCAAAGCTCGCAAGTCGCCTCACCCGGTTGGACATTCAAGGTCACAAGTTGTTGGCCATCCGGAGAAAAGAGCGGGCGATTTGCGCTCGTGTTTGGAAGCTCCGCGGGGAGCGCCGGCGGGTTCGCCGGCCAAAGACGCACGGTCTTATCTTTGCCGCCGCTAGCCAGCGTGCGTCCATCCGGGGCCATTGCCAGGCACCAGACTTCGCTCTCGTGACCACGCAGGATCCCCTTTTGCGAGAGGGTTTGAGCATCCCACGTGCGAATTGTCTCGTCTGAACTCACCGTCAGGATCGAAGCGCCGTCGGTCGAAAAGGCCGCCGACCAAACCGTGCGGGAGTGGCCCTGAAGGCCGGCCGGAGCGGCCGTACCCCGCACGTCCCAAACCAACGGTTCGGCGGACCAACCGGCCGTGATCAACCGATCGCCGGCGGGAGAGAAGGTCAAGGACCAAACCGAGTTGCGGGTCGGCAACCTTCGCACGAGCGCTCCGGACTGTGTGTCCCACAGAATGACTCCTGAGGTTGGGCCGGCCACCGCCAGCAAGGTGGCGTCGGGAGATAATGCCAAGGTCCGTCCCGGCTCCTGAAATTCCATGAGCTTATTGCCGGTCCGATAGTTCCAGAGACTAACCTTACCCAGCGCTTCCCGGTAGAAAGGGTTGGATTCTGAAATTGCGACCCAGGGGTTCGTCCTGGCCAGGCTGGCCATCTGTCCTGGAAAACTGGCGGTGATGGTCCAGCCATTAGTGGCCCAGAATTTCACACCGCCAAGATTGCCGGCGGTCATCAGCGAGGCGCCGTCGGGCGTAAAGCCGATGGACCACACCGCTCCGGCCGTGGTCGGCAGGGTGGTGATCAGGGCTTGGCGGGCGGGATTCCAAATCTTGGCCGTGCCATCCTGGCTCCCGGAAGCCAGCCATTGGTTGTCGGGTGAAAAGGCCAGGCACGTGACGATCCAATTATGGCCGGACATGGTGGCCAACTGGTCCCCGTGGCACCTGGCCCAAAGATAGCGCCATTCAAAACCGCGCCAGTCGATTTCGCCGGATTTGGGTTGCAGGGCAAAAAGGGTTCGGCGCGCCAGGCCGTACTCGCCGCGCTGGAGCGCCTGCGAGGCCAGGCTGACATCGGCCGCGTAGAGGTTCTTGCGAGTCTGTTCGACGGCAGCCTCAGCGAATTGACGCTGGCGGGTCTCACCCTGGGCGTGAAGTTCGGCCCGCCGCCATTCCCAAACGATGCCAGCCAAGCCCAAAAACACCGTGGCCAGCAACAGTCCGGAAAGGAGGGCAGGGACAGGATGACGGCAGCACCATAACCAGGCGTGGCGGGCCGCGCTTACAGGCTGAGCCAGGATTGGCTGGTGAGCGAGAAATCGGCCAAGGTCTTGCGCGAGTTCCTCGGCTGTTGCGTAGCGGCGCGCAGGCTCCTTCTGCAAGCACTTGAGACAGATCGTCTGCAGGTCCGCCGGCACACTCGGATTGAGCCGGCGCGGGGGAACCGGTTCGGCGCCTTGGACCTGAGCCAACACTGCCTGAATGGTTTCCCCTCGGAAAGGTGGCCGGCCGGTCAACAGGTAGTACAAGATGGCGCCCAGGGAATAAACATCGGCCTGCAGGCCGGCAGGTCCAAACCTTGTCTCGCCGGTTTGTTCGGGAGCCATGTAATTCGGAGAACCGAACGCCTGGCCATTGAGGGTCAGTTGGGTATCGGTTTCCAGTAGCTTGGCCAGCCCGAAATCCAAAATCCTCGGTGCGTTCCACATGTCGATGAGTACGTTGGAAGGCTTCAGATCCCGATGCAGCACACCCTCGCCGTGGGCATAATGCATCGCCTCGGCAATGATCTTTAGATGACCGGCGGCTTGTTCGGCCGAAAGCGGCTTTTCGCGTGCCAACTCGGCCAAGCTCTGACCGGGAAGGTATTCCATTGAAAAGTAGTTTTGTCCCTGGTGCTCCCCTACCTCGTAGACCGCGACGATGTTCGGGTGGTGAAGCGCCGCAGCGGCCTGAGCTTCCAGTCGAAAACGCTGCACAAATTCCGTGCTCGAAAAGGGGCCCTGCAGAACCATTTTCACGGCGACCAGCCGATTGAGATTCAACTGCCTGGCTTTGTAGACCACCCCCATGCCCCCGCGTCCGATTTCTTCGAGCAGTTCGTACTGCCCAAAGCGAGGAGGCCGCGGGCCAGCCGAGGGATTCTCATCCGGTGTCTCATCGACAACGGCAGCGAAACCCAGCCGCCCCAGGCAACGGCCGCACAGGCCGCCCAGGCGCTCCGCGGCGATAGGCCGGCCGCATTTGGTACACGTCCGTTCGTGGGTCCTCATGCCGCAATCGCTTTCCATCTGAATTAGAAGAAATGCCGGCGCAAAATTACGCAGAATCCGACAGCGCCTCGAACAAGTGTTGCATTTCCTGGTCCAGTTCGAGAGGGCTGGCCACTGTTTGAGCGACCTCGGCGCGCACCAGTTCGCGAAAGCGGTGGCGCATCCGGTGGACTCGCACCGCAAGGGCTTGAGTGTTGATCCCCAGGCGCTCCGCTACCGCCGCGTACTCCCCTTCGTCAGGGTCCTCGGTCAAATAGCATCGCAACTGCTCGAATTGTTCAGCCTTGCCCGCTTGAGCCTGCTCCAGCCGGAGTTGCTCGAGAGCCCGTTCCAGAATCGTCATGGCCCAACGCTGGTCGAACAACCGGTCGGGGCTGAGCTGTGGCGCGGGCGGTGTCGGCGCTCCACGCTCGGTTTCCAGCTCATCCAGCGGGATCAATTCCCGGCCGCCACCCCGCTTGGCTGCCCTGGCGTAATCGCGCTCGTTCGACAAAAAATGGGTCAGTGCCGTCAAGAGGAACGTCCGGAACTTTCCTTTGCGCGGATCCATGCCGCCCAGATCCTTTCGTTCGAGCAAAACCGCAAAAAATTTTTGGGTAAGATCCCGCGCATCTTCCTCCGAGTGCCCTTGACGGCGAACGAACACGTAGAGCGGCCTCCAGTAGGTTTTGCACAGAGCCTCGAGAGCCTCTTGACTGCTGGAGTCGCGTGATTCGCCCGCCCGCAACACCACGCTCCAATGCGTCGTGTTGAACTGGCCTCCCCCAAACCGCTGCGTTTCAAATGACTCAGGTTCTTTCATCGGCGAATGCGGGCGCAAGCACGTTGGGCTTGGCGCCCGTTTTGGCAATGTTGGACCGGAATTACCCTAACAAAAACCCAAGGCGCTTGCCACCACAGATGTGCGGCAATAAATATGCGGAATCCCGAGACGTGAATACGAAACTGCCGCATCGCGGCAATACCACAAAGAATCCATGTAATCCCCGGCGGCTCTTTCTTCTTAGATCAGCAGGAACTCATTGAAAGTAATGTTTATGATTAGAATCAATCTTCGCCTCGGCACCGGGCTTGTCTTCGGTCTTTTGGCGCCGCTGGCCTTGACCCTGTGCGCGCAGGATTTGCCGGTCTATACCGACGCCCTCCAGAACGGGCTTGAGGACTGGAGTTGGGCCACCGTGGACCTGGCCAATGCCACTCCGGTGCATTCGGGCGCGGCCTCCATTAAGGTTAGCGCCAAGGCTTGGGAAGCGTTTCGCGTCCACGCCCCGACTCCGCTCACGACGGCCGCTTATTCAACTCTGACGTTCTGGGTCAATGGTGGCGCCGCGGGGGGCCAGCCTCTGTCTTTGCAGGCCACGGTCAACGGCAATGCCCAAACGGCGGTGGATTTGGGAGCAGCTCCCGCAAATTCCTGGAAACAATACACCATTTCGATGACCGCCCTGGGAATTGCCGCGCAACCCAATTTCGACGGTTTCTGGATTCAAAACAACAGCCCGACCGACTTGAGCGCGTCGCCCTTCTTTATCGACGACATTACGCTGACAGCCGCCGCGGGCGGTGGGGGTGGCGGGGGCGGAGGAGGAGCAGGACTTTCGGTTGGCAGTGTGGTTTCCGACAATGGCCTGGCGGCGCGTCTGGTTCAATGGACCGATGCCGCAGGCCAGCCGCGCAAGGCCGTCATGGTGGATCAGCGGCCGGAAGGGGCAGGCTATCTGAGGCAACTCACCTACCGTGTAAATGGTGCCGACCGGGTGTGCACCGGAACCGGTGACAACGGCCATATGGGTGACGGTTATGTGCAAAATCACACCGCGTACGGCGGAGACAATTCGTCTCATACAACTCCGGGCACCACGACGGTGCTGCTGGCGGGAGCTCATCACGCGATTGTCTCCTACGACATGCCCGCCTACAAAATCGATGGCCAGACAGTTCCCACCACCATTCAGTGGTTTTTCGCGGACGGCCGTTCTCATCCGATTTTCGCCATCAGCCAGGACGCGCGGGCCACGGCCGGCAATCTGGCAGCCGACACGCGCTCACCTTACGGCGATGTAGCCTATGATGGCGGCTTGGGCGCAACAGTCGGCGGCGGGTCCTTTGGGGACACTTACAAATTCGCCACGCTGGCCTCGGCCCCGGAGCAGGTCACACGCGCCTCCGGTTGGCGGTACGATGAACCCAATACCATTCCTTACGCGATGCAATGGACCGATCCCAGCCAGGTCGATGCGGAGATGGGCCATGTGGCGACGGTTCCCATCAGCGTCCAGGACCAGGGCAGCGACTCACGGACCAGTCCCATCGTGGACAACCGGGGCATGCAGGCCCCCAATGGCCCGATGATTGATGATGAGAATTGGTCCTACCAAATCCTCAACTATGTCATGCCCGCCAATGGACCGACCGGCAGCAAACGACTTACCTGGGGAAGCAATTGGGGGCGGCCAGGTGGTTTTGACAATTGGGGCTCCAGGGACGCTCAGAATAATCCGCTGAGCCAGCGCGAATATTCGCAGCACTCCACCGATCCTCTGGGCCAGGCTTTGGGCGGCGCCAGGGCCGATGGGATGCTCTCGGCCTATTCCGTTTTCGTTGTGCTCGGAACCCATTCGGGAGGCTATAAGGCCGGGACAGTGGGCCAAATGGTCACGCAAATGGAGAATGCCGCTCGCGCCAGTCTTTCCGCCGCGGTTGGCACTCTCAAAACCAGCGGGCCCGCCGGGGTAGGAAACGCCTCCTCTGCGACAGTTACCTACACACCTGCCGGATATAATCCCGTCTATTCAACCTGGGAAGTCGTGGCCCTGGGCAATGCCGTGAATGCCACCCTGACACCGGCGGCAGGCGACTCGTTGGATCATCCGATGTTTGTCGTGAACAACTACACTCTCGGCCAATTGCCGGGTTCGATTTCGGTCGGAGCGGGTTTGTCGACGCCCGATGTCGATTACCTCGCGACCCTGGATACCGCCAACCAGCGCCTTTGGATTACTGTGAACCGATCGGTCAACGCGCCATTAAACCTGGTAGTGACTGCGGCAGGAGCCCCGCCGCCGGCCCCGGTGATTAACTCCATTCCCGCTGGGGGCGTGGTTGGAACCTCCGTTATTATCACCGGCAATAACTTCAGCGGCGCGACGGCGGTCAAGTTCAACGGCACGACCGCCAGCTTCACGGTCGATTCCCCAACCCAAATCACGGCGGTAGTCCCCGTGGGTGCGACGGCCGGGCTGATCACGGTGACCACTCCCGGCGGCACGGCTGCCAGTGCCACGAATTTTACGCCCACCGTGGCCCCCGGCATCGTTCACCTGAACCTCGACGCCAACCTCGCCGTCCGCACGGTCGACGCCCGTTGGTTCGGGGTCAACGTGGCGACCTGGGACGCAAACCTGGGCGCACCGGAGACGGTCTCGTTACTCAGTGAAATGGGCTGTCAAATTCTCCGCTACCCCGGGGGCGCTGAAAGCGACGACTATCATTGGGACGCCAATCACGCGGATACAACCACCTTCGCTTCAGTCACAGCGGGCGCGGGCGCCCAGGCCGTCATTACGGTGAACTATGGCAGCGGCACGCCCCAGGAAGCGGCCGCCTGGGTGAAATTCTGCAACGTAAATAACAACTACGGGTTTAAGTATTGGGAAATCGGCAACGAGAATTATGGCTTCTGGGAAAAGGACAACAATGCCAACCCGCATGATCCTTATACGTACGCCGTGCGCGCCAAAGATTATATCCAGCAAATGAAGGCCGTCGATCCGACCATCAAAATCGGCGTCCCGGTCGTTATCGGCGAGGATACCCCTTCCTGGGACAATTACAAAGACCACCCCGCCGTCAATGCGCTGACGGGCCAGACGCACTATGGCTGGACTCCGGTCATGCTGGCCACGCTCAAAGGCCTGGGTGTTGCTCCGGATTTCCTGGTTTATCACCGCTATCCCGAGGATACCGAGGCGGGCCAACCCTCTCCCGACAACGACGCGACGCTCCTGCAAACGGCAAGCGGATGGGCCAATGACGCCGCGGACTTGCGCGGGCAGATTACGGCCTACTTTGGCGCGGGCGGCCAGTCCATCGAGCTGCTCTGCACCGAGAATAACAGCGACTCCGGTCTGCAAGGCAAACAGTCCACCAGCCTCGTCAATGGCCTTTATTACGCTGACAGCCTGGGTCAATTGATGTTGACCGAATTTAATGGATTCCTTTGGTGGGATTTCCGAAACGGAACGGAAAAGGACGGGAGTTTTGATCCTGCGCTATACGGTTGGAGAGATTACGGCGACTTCGGCATGGTCAACGGCTTGAACACCCGCCACCCAACCTTTTACGCCGCGAAACTAATGCACCAGTTCGCCTCGTCCGGCGATACGATTGTGCGTGTTGCCAGCGACAACCCGCTCGTCGCGGCCTATGCGGCCAAGCGGGTCAACGGCAACCTTTCGCTTCTGCTCATTAATAAAGATCCAAACGACAACAGCCTTACTGCCCAGATCTCCATCAACGGCTTTATGCCTCAAGCCGGAGCCGCGGTGCTCTCTTATGGCACAGCGCAGGATAACGCGGCCCGCGACAATGCGGCCGCCCAAGCGCAGGACATTGCCGCTTCGAGTTTCAATGGCGCGGCTGCCGGTTTTTCTTACACGCTGCCAGCCCTCTCGTTGACGCTGCTCACCTTGTCCCCCGCTTTGCCCCCGGCGCCGGTGATCGCGGGCATTCCCGCCGGCGGGACGGTAGGGACTTCAATTGTTATCACCGGAAATAATTTTATCGGGACAACGGCGGTGTTGTTCAACGGCGTGAGCGCCACGTTCACAGTCGATTCATCAACGCAGATCACTGCCGTGGTCCCCGTCGGTGCAAGCTCCGGCCCGATTACAGTGACCACCCCTTCGGGCAGTACCGTTAGCGCCGCAAATTTCACCCCCGTGACTGCCGCCCCACCGCCTACGCTGGCGATCAAGCCGGCTGTGGCATCGTCGGGCTTGAGAATTGTCTCCGGCCCGGGATTGTACGACCGGCAGAATATCGCTACGGATACGACCGCGAATGACTACGGCTGGGTCGGCAGCGCGGCACCGGTTTCGTATTCGCTGACGATTTCTGATTTCCCAGCCCAGGGCTACCTCGGTTTCCAGGCGCACATGTTCCTGGTTCCCAATTCCACCGGGCTCACTGACCCGGATTACGACGAGCCCACCGTAGTAATGCTCGATATTCAGAGTCACGCGGACGGCTCGGCCAGCGCCTGGCTGAGATACAAGATCGGCCAACCGGCGGATAATAGTTTCCTGTATGCGGACGGCACATTGGGACAGGTCAATTGCACCACCGGGCCACTGGGTACCTGGACGGTCACGTTCACTAGTGACACGGCCATTTCTCTCAATGCGCCCGATGGAACCACGACGCAGTTGAGCTTCCCCGACGCGGCGGCAGCTAAAGCGGCATTCGGCGCCAAAGTGACTGCCTATTTTGGCAACCAGGCCAACGACGCCTCACAGGTCGGCCAATCGACCACCTTTAGTCGCATCAAGATTTCCGGCACGCCCGGAGCAGCAGCCATCGACGAGACGTTTCCAGGCCCGGACCTCAACCAGCATCCTACCGGCGTCAGTTGGCAATGGGTAAAGCCGGCCGCAGCGCCCGCCGGCATTTCCATTGCCTCGACGGCGGGTCTCCTGTTGAGCTGGGGACTGCCGGACACGGGCTACATCCTGCGCTCGAGCCCGAGCCTGGCCGCGCCGGCCTGGAGTCAGGTGGACCTCTCGAACGCCGTCATCCTGGGCTCCTCGAGGCAGCTCTTCATCCCGAATTGGTCTCTACCCGGCCAAACCAGCGCGTTCTTCCGGCTGGTGAAGCTGCCTTGAGTCTACTCGATTGAAATTTCTGATGCGCCGGTTCGCGATTTCCTGGCACGGTGCCTTAAACAGTGAGGCCGTCTCATTTGAAAAGCTCGGCGAAGAACTGCTTCATCGCCTCCCACGATCGTTGGTCAGCCTTCTGGTTATAGGCTGCACCTTTGGAATTGTCGTTGCCCGCGTTCCAGTCGGTGAAAGCGTGGACCGCGCCGCCATAGGCAACCAGTTGCCAATCTACTCCGCCCTGGCGCATCTCTTCCTCGAAGGCGGTGACTTCTTTCGGGGGAACATTGGGGTCGTCGGCTCCATGCAACGCCAGGACCTTGGCTTTGATGTTCTTGGCCTCGCTCGGATTGGGCGTGCCGAGACCGCCATGGAAGCTAACCACCCCGCTAATTTGAGCGCCACTCCGTGCCAATTCCAGAACCGTCGTGCCCCCAAAACAATAACCAATAGCCGCGACCCGTTTGGGGTCGGTAAGTTCGTGGTTCATCAGCACATCCAGACCGGCAAGGACTCGTGCCCGTAGCAGGGCGCGGTCATTCTTGTATTTTCCAGCTTCGGCTCCGGCTTCCTGCGGGGTTCGGGGCCGAATGCCCTTTCCGTAGATGTCTACGGCGAAGACGTTGTAGCCAAGTTGAGCCAGCATCTGCGCCCGCTTTTTCTCGTAATCGCCTAATCCCTTCCACTGGTGAACAACCAGCACAGCGGGCCGCTTGCCCTGGAGGGCGTCATCGTAAACTGACAGCCCCTCCAGCACCGTGTCGGCCTGTTTGTATTCGATCGGTTTGAAAACGATCTCACTGCGAGCGCCGATGGCCACCATGATGGCCAGAATTGGAAGCACTTTGGTTAGCATTTTGAACATGTAATTCAGGGCGCGCCAATTTCAAGTTTTACCAGCAATCGACCGCGTGCCTTCACTCCTTGCCACATTCCAAGGGCGGTTTAGAAAATTCGGTTTGGAGTCCCGCCTTTAGGCGGCCCCGCGCCAAAACCGCCCGAAGGGCCTGTGGATCCATTGGATACTACCAGCCAATAGAATAACTCTGCGCATTAAGGCCGAACGAGAGCAGCCAAAATGGCGTTGACCATCATCGTGGACTGGGAGCCGTAGATTTTGTGTTGAGGCGGGCGATGTCTTTAAATTGACCAAGGACCTTCCAAGCTAGTCGACGTTGAATATTTTTAATGACGGATCGAATCCTCGATGGTTATCAAGCAGTTCTTTGCCTGTTATATCGCGGCGTTCATTGGGCCGTGAACTTCTGATCTGCGTAGAACTCCAGATAACCACATTTCTCACAGCGGAAGGTCCCAATAGGCAGACCCTGTATGGATGGCTCTTTAGTCTGGGTCCAAAAAGATTTCTTCGGTTGGCCCTCATACCAGCCCTCGACAAGTATACCTCCATAAGTGCGATCCGGCACAAAGCCCTGGACCGTGTTCCCGCCGCACTTCTGGCACTTCATAGATTCGTTGGTCATATCGCGATTAGAATGCGCCCAAAATAGTTTTGAAGCCATTGTAAAAGCTCGACGCTCTTGCATGGTCCAGCTTTCCGCGCACCCAGCCATTTAGACCATCTCGGACAGGCTTCTCCATTGGGCATCTGTGATTCGCACATCGTCGGTGCGTTAATTTCGCGCCAGCGTTTTCCTCTAGCCAACAGGAGCAACCGGAGGCCAAGAACGCAACCGGCAACTGAATCTGAAGCAGGGTTAGTATTTCGTCACCGGCGCTTGGGTTGCCGATAGCCCGAGGGCCTTGGCCACTTCTTGGGCTTTGCTCAGCATCATTCCCGCTTCGCTGGCGACGGCAATGAACTGGAACCCTTCAGCCAGGCGTCGCTGAGCTGCTGCGGCGTCCGCAACGTGTATCCCCGGTGCCACTCCGTGTTTTCGGGCCATCTTCAGAACGTGCGCGAGAGCATCCGTAAATGCCGGGTCATCGCTTTCAAAACTGGGTGGTTTGCCCAGCGAGTGGTGCAGATCGTTTGGCCCAATGAACACCACGTCAATTCCGGGAACGCTTAGGATTTCATCCGCCTCTTCGATGGCCTCGACGTGTTCGGCCATAAGAACGACCAGGATTTCGTCGTTGGCGCGGGCGTAATAAGTAGCCGGATCGGTTTCAAAATTGACGGCGTGTAGCTGCCCCCCAATCGAACGGTTCCCGCGCGGCGCGTAGCGGGCGGCCGCTACGGCGGCTTCGGCCTCCGCGCGTGAGTTGACCATCGGCACCACAATCCCCCAGGCTCCCGTGTCCAGAACGCGCTTAATGTTTTCGCCCGTGTTCCAAGGCACACGTACCAAGGGCACGGAACCGCTGGCCGAGATAATCGCGAAAATGGTGGCCGCCGTTTCCAGATTGGTCGGCGTGTGCTCCAATTCGACCGTCAGCCAGTCGAATCCCACGCGGGCCATCATCCGGGCTGCAAAAGGATCGGGTAAAGTCAGCCAGGTGCCGAGGCTGGGAAGCCCCTGATTCAGCTTGGCGCGGACAACATTGTTTTTCATGCAAGGTCAGCTTGATTTCCCGAGAATTCATTTCCGCCACGCTCTAAGCCTGGGCGAGTCATAGACCGACGGGTCCACTACGAAGTGTGGTTTGCGGCCCTGCATCAAATCCACAATTGCTTGGGCCGCGCACAGACTCACACGTTCTCCCGTTTCGCGTGCGAAGGAGGCCAAGTGCGGGGTGAGCAGGAGATTCGGAGCGCTGCGCAACGGATGGGTGGCCGGCAGTGGCTCGACCGTAAAGGTGTCCAGCGCCGCCCCGGCGATCCACTTCTCCATCAAGGCGCGCGCCAGGGCCCTTTCCTCGACCAACGCCCCCCGGGCGGTGTTGATCAAGTATGCCGTGGGTTTCATTCGCCGCAATTGCGCCTCACCGATCAGGCCCCGATTTTCGCCGGTCAGCGCCGCGTGCAGCGACAGGAAGTCGCTCTCGGCAAGAAGCTCATCAAGTGAAACGTAATTAATCCGTGGTTCCCCGTTGTTGGGCTCGAATCGGATGTCATGAGCCAGCAGCCGCATGTTGAAGCCCGTCGCACGTCTCGCCATCGCCTGGCCAATCCTGCCGTAGCCGAGAATACCCAGGGTCTTGCCAAACACATCCGTGCCCCAGACCGCCTCCCATTTGCCCTGGCTCATGGAGGCGTGACCCAAGTGCACCCGGCGGGCCATGCTCAGCAGGAGCGCGAAGGCGAAATCGGCTACGGTTTCGTTCAGTAAGCCCGGTGTATAGGCAACGACCACGCCCTGCCCACTGGCTGCCGGAATATCAATGGCATCATAGCCGACGCCCCAACGTGAAATAATTTTGAGCTGCGCCGTTTCGGGTGAGGCCAGCACTTCGGCGGTGAACTTGTCCATACTGGCCAAAACCGCCTGATGACCTCGCAACAGCGGCAGCAGTTCTTCGGCTCCATAGGGTCCGAACCTGGGCGGCAGGGTCAGCTCGCAACCCGCCTCTCGCAACAGCGCCAGGGCAGACTGACCCACCTCGCTGAGCGTGCGAGCGGTGATCAGCACTTTCCAGGACATGCCGGGCAAGTGTAGTCGCCCGGGCTTGGGGCGCAAGCCAGCGGGCCGAAAGCGCCGAAAGCGCGAAGGCTCTACGACTGGAGTGCGCTGAATCTATCCCGAGCCGATGGCGGAATCCACCACGGGTATGATGTTCGCGGACGCCTCTATACTGCATAAGGCATCAAGGCACGAGTTGCGCTTTAACTGATTCTCGTGTCTGATGTGGTTAGTTCTCCCAGGTGCGCTTAATACTTTAGATGAACGAACCGAACCGCAACGCCAAGCCAGAACCGCCCCGTGAAGAAGCCCTTTCAGCCCCGCACGCACGGGCTACGATCAAGCTCGAGCTGACGGATATGCCCGACGAAGCCTTGGGGCAGACGCTTGGCCGCTACAAGTTGCTGGAGAAAGTGGGCGAAGGCGGCTGCGGGGTGGTTTATGTCGCCGAGCAGATCGAACCGATTCGCCGCCGCGTCGCGCTGAAGATCATCAAGCTGGGCATGGACACCAAGGCGGTAGTCGCCCGCTTCGAAGCCGAGCGCCAGGCCTTGGCGATGATGGACCATCCCAACATCGCCAAAGTGTTCGATGCCGGCACAACCGAGTCCGGCCGGCCCTACTTCGTGATGGAATTGGTGCGCGGAGTCCACCTTACTGAATACTGCGACCAGGCGAACCTGAGCGCCAATGAACGGATCGACCTCTTTCTCAAGGTCTGCCAGGCGATTCAGCACGCTCACCAAAAAGGGATCATTCATAGAGACATCAAGCCCTCTAACGTCCTGGTCACCCTCCGCGACAATGTGCCGGTGCCCAAAGTTATTGATTTCGGCATCGCCAAGGCCACCGAAGGCCGGCTGACCGACGCCACCGTTTATACCCAGTTGCACCAGTTTATCGGCACGCCTGCCTACATGAGCCCGGAGCAGGCGGAGATGAGCGGGTTGGACATTGATACGCGCAGCGACATTTACAGCCTGGGGGTATTGCTTTACGAGCTGCTGGCTGGCAGCACCCCATTCGACGCGAAAGAGTTGATGGCCGCCGGTATCGATGCGATGCGCAAAACCATTCGCGAGCAGGAGCCAATGCGTCCGAGCACGCGTTTGGCAACGCTCAAGGATCAGGATCTGACCACCACCGCCAAACGGCGCTCCTGCGATGCCCCGAAGCTCATTCACCTGCTCAGGGGTGACCTTGACTGGGTTATCATGAAGTGCCTGGAGAAGGACCGAGTGCGCCGGTACGAGACGGCTAACGGGTTGGCGGCGGATCTGACACGGTACCTTCAAAACGAACCTGTCGTAGCGAGGCCGCCCAGCAATGGCTATCGGTTCCAAAAAATGGTGAGACGCAACAAACTGCTTTTTGCAACAGGCAGTGCCGTGTCCTTGGCCGTGATCGCCGGTTTGGGCTTCTCCAGTTGGTCATTCCTGCGCGAACGCAAAGCTCACGCCGCTGAACTGACCCAGCATCGAATCGCCGACGAAGAGCGCCATCGAGCTGAAGCTCGCGAAACTGAAGCCCGCCGCCTGCTTTATGTGGCCGATATGAACCTGGCCCAAAATGCCTGGGAACAAAACCACCTGGGCCGACTACGGGAACTGCTGGCAGACACCCGCTCGTCTCCGGACCGTGGTTTTGAATGGTACTACTGGCAAGGGCAAAGCCACCAAGCTTTAACAACCCTCCGCGGCCACCAGGATCGCGTGAGCTCGGTGGCCTTCTCCCCGGACGGCCGGCGGATTGTCACCGGCAGTTATGATCACACGGCCAAGATCTGGGAGGCGAGCAGTGGCCGGGAACTTCTCACGCTGAAAGGGCATGGCTATTGGATTGATAGTGTGGCCTTTTCCCCCGATGGCCAATGGATTGTCACCGGCAGCAACGATCGGACGGCCAAGGTGTGGGAGGCGAATAGCGGGCGGGAACAGCTCACTCTGAAAGGCCATACCAGCGCGGTTACGTCAGTGGCCTTTTCCTCCGATGGCCGCCGGATCGTGACCGGCAGCGGGGATCACACGGCCAAGGTGTGGGAGGTGAGTAGCGGACGGGAATTGCTCACGCTAACCGGGCATCGCGATACAATTACTTGCGTGGCTTTTTCCCCGGACGGCCAGCGGATGGTCACGGGCGATTATGGTGGGGCGGCCAAGGTGTGGGATGCGTCCAGCGGGCGGGTACTGCTCACGTTTGCGGGGCATACGAGCGGGATTACTTCCGTGGCCTTTTCCCCGGACGGCCGGCGAATTGCGACCGGCAGTTACGATCAGACGGCCAAAGTATGGGAACCGACCAATGGCAAGGAAGAACTGACGTTCAAGGGGCATAACGATATGGTTCTCAGTGTGGCCTTTTCCCCCGACGGCCAGTGGGTACTTACCGGCAGCAACGATAAGACGGCCAAAGTGTGGGAGGCCGCCAGCGGCCGGGAACTGCTGACGCTCAAAGGCCACCTTCGCGCGATTTGGGGGGTGGCCATTTCCCCCGACGGTCAACGGATGGTTACGGGCAGTGACGACGGGACCGCCAAGGTGTGGGAGCCCACGGCCAATCGGCAACTTCTTTCCCTGAAGGGGCACACCAAAGCGATTACCTCTGTGGCTGTTTCCCCGGATGGCCGGCGCATATTGACCGGCAGTGACGATGCGACCGCCAAGGTGTGGGATGCGTCCAGTGGTCGGGCTTTACGTACGCTCGCGGGTCACGAGGCTTGGATCTCAGCAGTGGCGTTTTCCAGGGATGGGCAAAGGATGGTCACCGGCAGCAAGGATGCGACTGCCAAGGTGTGGGACGCCGTTAGTGGCCGGGAAATGCTCACCCTGAACAAAGGACACACCAATTGGCTGGCGCATCCCATGGGGATTCTCTCGGCGGCTTTTTCTCCGGATGGCACGCGCCTTGTCACCGGCAGCGAGGATTCGATGGCCAAGGTCTGGGTCGCCGCCACCGGCGAGGAGCGACTCTCGCTCCGGGGTCACAAGGTTGGGTATATGATCGGAATTGAGTCGGTGGCCTTTTCCCCGGACGGAAGGCGGATTGTCACGGGTAGCGCCGACAGGACGGCCAGGGTTTGGGATGCCGGCAGCGGCCAGGAACTGCTAACGCTGGCGGGGCATACAAATTCAATCACTTCAGTGGCCTTTTCGCCGGACGGCAGCCAGATTATCACTGGCAGTTCCGATAATACGGCCAAGCTTTGGGCAGCCGCCGACGGCCGACAATTACTCGCGCTTGCGGGGCATGATGATGGGGTCTTGGCTGTGGCTTTCTCTCCCGATGGCAAGCGGATCATTACCGGGAGCTTGGATGGAACGGCCAGGTTATGGGAGCTTGTCAGCGGGCGAGAACTCCTCACGATTCAGGAGAAGGGCATTAGGACTGTGGCCTTTTCCTCCGACGGGCAGATTGTCACCGGGGGTTGGCTTGGTATTGCCAAGGTGTGGGAGTCGGCGCGCCCAAACCAGGTTACCCAGTGGCAGGCGGAGGAAGCGGCAATACAACAATAAGTCTCCAGACACCGGACTTTCAGTTCCGTGTGGGCACCGTCATTCCAAAGCTCATGTGCCGTGTCAATCCAATGTTCATGACTGGCGGGAGACCGAGCGTTTCGAGGACCATCAACGTGAGGTCCTTTAAGCAGCGGCGTACCTCATTGCAGGGGTCTCCGCTTAGCTAAAAATGACTTGTGAAGCAGGTCGGCCTCTTCCAACAGTCCGGGCTCCAACTCGGCCAGGCGATTTGGCAGGTCCAAGCTGCCATGTTTTACGGCCAGAACGTAGATATCGGCACCGACCAGGCAACAAACCAGAAAATGACGGCGCACCCGGTAGAACCGGAAGTGGCGGGAAAATTCCGGCTTGATGCGGAGCAGGTTGGGATTCTCACGTAGCCGGACGAGGGCCTCTTCGATGCTCTCCAGGTATTCTTCCCTTTCTCCCCACTGTTCGACCGAGTAGCGCCTGAGCTCCTCGATGTCGCGCACTGCCCGGCGCGAAAGGCCCAGACAAGCCTTTATTTCCAGCCTCTCTTCTCTCGACGTCGAGCTTCGCCGAGGGCGGCACGGAGGTCGCCTTTGAACTCCACCACACGCCCTTCGACGAGATCACGATAGCCTTCGAGAATGGCGTCGCGCATCTCAGCGGCCTCCAGGCGCTCTTTCTTCTCCCGAAGCACATCGCGGAGGAATTCGCTGGGAGTGGCATACAGAGTGCCGTCGCCGCAATTGCGATCAATAAAAGCCCGCAACTCGTCGGTTAAGGAAAGATTTATACTGGTGCTCATACTCAAACGAACCCTTAGCCATCGTCGTTATTCACTATGGCAGCGTGGCGAAAAATGTCAATAAACGCCACGATTCACGTCGTCTCAGCACATCTCAGCAGCTTGCCTTGACAAGTGTTCCGAGACCCCCACCCCGGCGCCGACTTGCCTGAGGAACTATTTGAGATAACTCGAGGCGAAATCTGACCAGTTCGGGGTGAAAGGTGTTGTTTGTGACTGGCTATTCAACTGTCAATGCGACTAAGAAGGGGGCGGCGGGAGACAGGCTCGACAGGAAATCGATGCTGACCAATTCCGACTCCGGCCGCGGATTATCGCGGGTGCTCTTATACAGGAAAAGGGAACAACCGTCCTTTTGGGTCATGCGATTGCTGCCGGACCAAACGGGAATAGCTCCATCGACTCGCCCCGGGGCGAAAGGTGGCCCGAGCCGCCACCAGGCTTCGGTGTCTTGTCCAAAGATAATGGGGAGTTCGCGCTGCTGACCGTCGACGTAATGCAGCACGTATTTGCCGACAAGCGTGTCGGGCGGGGCATTCCACCCAGCGCCTTGCAGAAAATGCAACCGGCGGCACTTCCTACCAATGCCAATGCCCGTGATCCGCTCCGGAAGCAACGACCCGGATTGGCGAGCAATTTGGCCGGTGACATAAACAGCTCCACGAATGTCGAATGGCACACCGCCCAGGGTACGAAAGCCCGCCTGTAGATCGCCGAAATCGCTGCCATCCGGGTGGTGCAGTTCGACATTATAGAAGGAGGAAAGGTCGATCTGGCCGGGGCCGGCTTGGGCGTCGCGCGGCGGGAACCGCTCCCGCTGGGTGACACTAGACGCCGGCCTGGCGCCGGAAGCGAGCTTTTGCACTAAATTCTCACCCGCCTGGACGTTATCGACCGTCATGGCAACCAGGAACGGCGCGGCGAGGGACATACTGGACTTGAAGTCGATGCTGGCGAGTTGCACGTCGGGCCGTGGATTGTCACGCGTGCTGAGGTACAGGCAGATGGCGCACCCGGCCCTGCTGGCCAACCCATTCGTGCCGACCCAGGCAGTAGGAGCGCTTTCGGGCGCCGCCGAATCATTGTTATTGTCACAAAGCCACCAACCCCCGATGTCTCTGCCAAACACAATGGGGAGCTCTCGCTGCTGTCCGTCAGAATAGTGAAGAAGGTAACTGCCGATTATGGTGCCAACATCCTGGCCCCAGGCGGCGGCCTGGAGAAAGTGCAGGCGCCGGCATTTTTGCTCCACGCGGATCCCGTCCACGTGTTCGGGGAAAACCTGGCCTTCGCGGATGAGTGCCTGGCCGCTCAAGTGAACAACGCCTCGAACGTCGAATCGCACCCCACCAAACAAGCTCACCCCGGGTTTCAGGTCGGCGAGATCATTGCCATCGGGCCTTTGGTTAAGGCTGTCGCTCAACGCCAAATTATAATGAGCCGAGAGGTCCACCAACCCGGCATCGGCGTGAGGATCCCGTGATGGGACCGAACATGCGGCGGAGACTTGGCTGCTCATGGGATTGTTTGCCTGCAGGCGAGCGGCGGCCAGAGCGTTGGCTTTTGCGAGATTTGGGTCCGTGGGTGATTGCTCGAGCGCGCGATTGAGATGGAACAAGCTCGCTTGGAGGTTGCCTTCGGACTTGCTGTCCTGAGCCTCGCGTTCGTGCCAGGCGACAATCTCCGAGGTTGTGGCGGCAAATTGCTCGGGATATTTTCCGCGCAAAAAGTTCCAGGCGCGCGTCAGTTCCTGGAGGCGGAGCGGAACGACGTTACCGCTCGCGTCGATTCGCCCGACGGCGAGCATCTGGGCCAGGAGCACCAAATCCGCCACCGGTCGATCATCCCGAGGAAGGTTCTCGAATAGCGCGGTGGCGGTCGAAGCATTGGATAGTTGGGAGAATGCACCGCCGGGTTGGAGTTTACGGGGCGGCGTCAAAGGCTCACCCGTTGCCAGATCCCAGGTTTGAAGGAAATCATCTGTGGTAACCGTGTGGAGTCGTTTGCCGTCCGGACTCCACCGGGCCCCCGCCACGATGGAGTGATGCAGGAGCGGCGGGGTGAGTGGGTTGCCATTGAAGGCATCCCAAACTCGCACGGTCCGGTCCCAACTGGCTGTCGCCATACTTTTGCCGTCCGGGCTGAAAGCGCCCCAGCGGATTTGCTCGCGATGCCACAATGGCTGGCTGAGGGCTTGGCCGGTATGGGCGTCCCAAAGACGGGCGGTGAAGTCGAAACCGCAGGTGAGGAGTCGCGTATTGTCGGGACTGAACGCGGCGTACATGAGCCGAAAAGGATGCGACATGGCGTACTGGTTAAGGCGCTTGCCGGTCGGAAGATCCCACAGGAAGATATCATTTTGCATGCTGGAGACGGCGCGATCTTTTTCGCAAGCGGTAATGGCACTGTGGCCATCAGCGCTTACTGATGCATAAGTAACCGGATCCGAGTGTGGCAGGGCGGCCACGCGTTTCAGGGAGCGCGTGTCAGTGATCCAGACCACATTGCTTTGGCCTGGTTGCAGCAAGTAGTTGCCATCCTGGGTAATGATCCGATGTTCGCTTTGAAATCCCGGGGAGGGCGGGTTTAGCGATTCGCTGGTGGCCAGATCCCAGACTCGGGCGGCCTGATCGCAACTGCTGCCCAGGAGGCGCCGGCCATCGGAATTGAAGTGAATGTACTTCACGTGGATAATGAATTTAAGCGGCGGGCCCACGGGCTGGCCGGTGGAGGTGCTCCAAAGCTGGGCGATGGTGTCCTGACCCGCCGTGGCAAAGCGTCGGCCGTCAGGACTGACATCAATCATCAGGATGGGACCGCTATGACGGACCGGGGTGGGAAAGCAGGGCTTGCCGGTCGTGGTATCCCAGAGTTGCGCTGTGAAGTCTTCGGTTGCCGCGGCCAGTGTGTGGCCGTCCGAGCTCAGTGCCAGGTTATAGACGTTGGTGCAGGGGATAGGAGAGAAGGGAGCTTCCTTTAGAGTATCTGCCTCCATGCAGTGGATGTTCTGATTGTCGAAGGTAAAGAAGCGCCGGCTGTCGGGACTGAAGAGAACGCCATTGCCGTAGTGCGCGCCCTGGAAGCGCGCTTGTCCCTCGGGCACGCTCCAGACGTAGCCGCGGCCATTCCTGGTCGTAGTGCCCAGCAGGCGATCGTCGGCGCTGAAATTCAGGCCATCGACTCGGCTTTCATGGCTAAGGGGCCGGCCGAGCGGATTGCCGGTTGACACCTCCCAAAGCTGAACGGTTCCGTCCTCGCACGCCGTGGCCAATAGACGATTATCGTGGGTGAAGCGCGACTGCCAAATGCTGGCGCCGTGCTTCAACGAGTGGATCAGCTCGCCGGTGCGGCTGTCCCAGAGTCGCGCGGTTTTGTCCTGGCTGGACGTGACAATTTTCAGGCCATCCGAACTAAAGCCGCCGTCGTAAACCTCGCCATCGTGGTGAAGGGTTAGGAGTTCCCGCCCAGTGGTGGCGTCCCATAGCCGGGCGGTATGATCATCGCTGGCGGTCAGTACTTTGCTGCCGTCAGGACTAAACTCGGCATGGTAGAGCATTTTACCGTGCGAAAGAACATTCAACAACTTAGGACACTGGCGGAGCACCGAAGCGATGCGGATCCGGTGGGCTTCTTCACGGCGGGGATCGCCGGCATCCAGTCGCAGAGCCTCGGCGTACCAGAGGAGCGAGCCAAAAAGATCGCCATCGTTCGCCAGGCGGGTCCCATTGGCCACATATTGGCGGACAACGTTGCGCTGGAAACGTTGCCGTTCGCGGTCCTTCTGGACCGCTTCCAACGAACTAACCAGAACTCCGCCGGCGAGCGTGATCATAACCGCTGCGGCGGCGGCAAACCCCAGCTTGTGGCGGCGTACGGTCTTTTGGAATTCGTAGAGGGGACTGGGAGGCCGGGCCACCACGGGCTCGCTATTGAGGTGGCGTTGAATATCGCGAGCCAGCCCGTTGGCCGTCTCGTAGCGCCGCGCACGATCCTTCTCGAGGCACTTCATCACGATCCAATCAAGGTCACCCCGCAAGAGGTGGATGCGCTCTTTGATCCCGGGCCGGGCAGAGTCGGGAAGGCGCGGAAAGGCTTTTTCTGGAGGTGTCGAGATTGCGGGTTTTATGGTGGTCTGTTTTGAACTCGCAACCAGCTCTTGAGTCAGGCGCGCGGAGGGCCGCATTGGCTCCTTTTCGCGAATCGTGCGCCGCAGTTCATCCAAGCCCGCGGCTAACAAGGCCTTCGTATCAAATGGCGTTGTCCCGGTGAGCAGTTCGTACAGAAGGACGCCCAGGCTGTAGATGTCACTGCGGGTGTCGATGTCGTTGCTGGTCAGAACGGCTTGCTCTGGGCTCATGTAAGCGGGAGTGCCCAGGAACTGCTCGAAAGCGGTGAAAAGGGTCAAGCCGGTGAGCCGGCCCTCAGTCGCTTTGGCGATGCCAAAATCAATGACCTTCGGCACCGGGGCGTTATCGTTGAGTGTGACCAGGATGTTGGAAGGTTTGAGATCACGATGGATCACACCTTTCTGGTGCGCATGTTGGACGGCCTGGCAGACCTGGATGAAGAGCTCCAGTCGCTCGCGAGTGCCCAGGGAATTCTGTTCGCAATAATCGGTAATGCGAATTCCCCGCACGAGCTCCATGACAAAATAGGGGCGGCCGTTCTCAGTCGCACTGGCGTCAAAGACCTTGGCGATGTTGGGATGATCCATCAAGGCGAGGGCCTGCCGTTCGGCTTCGAACCTGGCTACCACCTGGCGAGTATCCATCCCCAGCTTAATCACCTTAAGGGCCACTTGGCGCCGTACCGGTTGTTCCTGCTCGGCCAGGTAAACGGTCCCGCAACCTCCTTCACCAAGCTTTCGCAGCAATTTATAACGCCCAATCCGATCACCGGGCTTTTCTGTGACCGGAGTGTCCGCCTCGAACAATGGCGCCGCCAGTGCCTCCGCGGCGCCGAGAGCAGCCGCCCTGGCTCCTTCGGCGGCAGGGTTTTCGGGGAGGAAATGGCCGGCTGAAGCTTGTGCGCGGAGCAATTCCTCGATTTCCTGCCGCAGGGCCAGATCCTCTCCACAGGCATCCGAGAGGAACGCAGCCCGTTCGGTCACGTTCTCGATTTCCAGCGCTTCCAGCAGCAGGTTCTGAACTGATTTTAGCCGATCATTCATTTATCTCGTCCAGCCGAACCGGCCTGGTGCCCGTGCACAAATCCGATAGCGAACGGGCCGGGAACCTGCGCCTCAGGTGGGTACGGCTTGTTTCAACCGCACATTTTCGGACCACCGGCGCTACCGCCAAGCTCCCGGTACAGCCAGGCCCGAGCGAAGGTCCAGTAGCGCTTGGCAGAGCGCTCGGAAATGCCTAAGGCTCGGGCGGCTTCCTCATAGCCCATTCCAACAAAAAAGCGCAACTTAACGAGTTCGGCGCACTGGGGATCCTGAGCGGCCAGCTTTTGCAGGGCCTCATCGATGAGCAGCAGGGATTCTCCATCGGCCTGAACCGCAACATCGACCTTCTCCAGGTCAACTCGGTGGCTGCCGGCCTGCCGCTTGAGGGTGTGCTTGCGACGGGCCTGGTCGATCAAGATCCGCCGCATGGCCTCGGCGGCGGCTGCAAAAAAGTGGCCCTGGTTTTCCCAAGTCTGTTGTTCCGACCCAGCCAGTCGCAACCAGGCTTCGTGGACCAGCGCCGTGGCTTGGAGCGTGGAAGTGTCCCATTCGCGGGCCATGCGGGAGGCCGCAAGCTTGCGCAATTCTTCGTAGACCAGCGGCAGCAGTTGCTCACTGGCTTGAGGCTGGCCGGCGATGATAAGGTCCGGAATGGTCGTTAGCTGGTTCATCGGTTCATCAGGCAAAACCTGCACCGGGCAGATCCCATAGGCGCGCCCGGTCAGATGGTGATACTGATTATTAGTACCACTAAGGGCCGGTCTTGGCAATCGCTCGGCACAGTTCAACCTCTCTCCAATGCGCATTGGCTCGCCGAAAAGTGCCAAAAAAGAGGGCGAGGCGTTTTTTTGAGTACGAAAAAAGAGACCGGGGTTGCCCCCGGTCTCCTGTCGATTATCGGAATCTCGCTCTACGGCCCAAGGCGATAGAACAGGGAAGGGCTGGCTCCCGGCGTAACGGTAAACGGACTGGCCGGATTGCCGCCCACCGGGGTCCAATTCTTTAAGTCGGTGGACTGGTACAGTTTTCCGGCCCCAGTCCAACTGATCTTGACCTGTCCTGCGCTGAGCACCGGCGCGTTGAACTGACCGGCTTGCGTCGCCACCGGCGCGTAGGCAGAGAGGAACTGCGCCTGGATGGGCGGCAGATTGGTCGCCGCCGTCGAGTCGGTCGAGAGGCGCCAGGCCACTTTGACGTAATCACCGCCGCCGCCCTCGGTGTGGAGCGCTTGGATGAAGTAGTTCGTGCCCGCCAGCAGAGAGATGGGCGAGGAAGCCGTCGGGGCCGGCGGTTCCTGGAACCCATGGCAACATCCGGTTTCCATTGCGATCACTTGCGCATTGAGCGGGTTGGAATCAGTGCTCAAGTGCAGTTCGGAAGCGTCGTCGCTGGCGATGAAAAAGGTGTAATCGCCTGAGACCGTCGGCGTGATCCAACCCGAAAGGCTGTCCCCGTAGTTGTCGCCGAAAGTCGAACCGAAGTCCGGGTTGTTATTCAAATCGCCGCCCGTGATCTGATCCGTGTCCAAAACAGTCAGCATCGCATTGGTCTGGGGCGCGTTCGGGAAATTCGGGTTCCCCGTGAGCGAGCTAAGATCGCTGACGCTCCCCAAATAATAATAGTCCCAAGCCAGCACACCGTGGGCTAGCGTGGGCGCCTGGAAGGAGTTGGCGGCAGGAACAATTGTGTTGGGCGTTTGCGCCTGGTCTTTGACCCCGCTGATCGTAACTGAATATTTCTGGCCAGGAGTTAGCCCGCTGGTCGACAAGAAGGCGGTCCGATAATCATCTCCGAAAGCCGCCGCCGCCACATCGCCGGGAACAGAAACGCCGCTCACGGTGACTGCGGGGGTGATGACATAGTTCGCGCTGTTGCCACCCGTGGTGGGATCCACGCGTTTGTTGAATACTACCTTAACCAGGAACGGCCCCGAGCTGGTGGGGCTGGGGGTGCTCAAGGCCGTTACGGAGGCGACCGCCGGGGCGTTGGTGTCCGCCGTGACGGATACTTTGGCGTCAGCGGTGGTGGCTCCCAACAAAGGATTGGAAACAACCAGGTGATAGTTCCCGGAGTCTGTGGGCAAGGCCTCAGAGATCACCAGGGTAAGATTGGTGACGTCCTGAGAATAGTGCGACGTTTGGTCGAAGTTCGACGTGGGGGTCAACGCCACACCGTTTTTGAACCAGCGATAGGTGTTCGGCGTGCCGGTCACGATCGGCGTGAGCGTGATGGTACTCCCTTCGACGTTGGTGACGCCTGCAGGCGATTGCACTATCCCGGCAGGCACCCAGCCAAAGCTCCAGTGATTGCTGATCTGGAGCGGCGAGAGGGCATAGTTGTAAAATGCGATATCGCTCAGGCCGCCGTTCCAGAAATGAGTATTGTCGCTTCTGGAACCGATATAAAACGGCTCAGCCGTGTTGGCAACGAAAGGAGGAGCCCCTTCCAGAATCCAGTTATCCACACCCGCAGGCAACGAAGTCTCCGACTGGATATTGCCAAGTTGTCCGTTGACGTAGAGATAAATATTGGTGGTATCCCAAACTCCCACTACATGGGTCCACGCGCCCTTGGACGGAACGTTTCCGTCTTCGGAAATCATATTGTAACCGCCTCCAGCCGCGGTGTGGAACTCGTAACCGGGCGAATTCCCGTCGATGTAAAACTCATAGCCGCTGTCCCGGGACGGACGGTTCATCGAGGAAATCGGCACATAGAATCCGTAGCTGGTGAGTTGCCCCCAGAACTCGATTGTGAAGGGTCCGCTCGGATTCAACGCCGGCGTGTTGGGTACCAGAGCCCGGCCAGAGGATCCGTCCAGAACGGCGCCGCCTGACGGGTCGCCCGGGAAGCCGCCGGCGGCGTAGGTAACGCCGGAACTGCTATAGGTGCCATTATAAAGGCCTGCGGAATCCACTGCGGTCGGCCCGGTTGGGTCCGCCAAACGCCAGAACGCGGTGGGATTATCGCCCATGACTCGCGCGATGTAGCCGGAGGGCGGAGCGGTGAAAGTCAGGACGATCGGCCCAGTATTGGTCGAGCCGAACACGTTGCTCACGCTCAAACTATAGGTCGCGCTGGAGTTGGTCGTCGTGTGCGAGAGTGTCAGCGTGGAGGATGTGGCCCCGGCAATCGGGACTCCATTGGAGGTCCATTGGAATTGGAAGGGCAGGGCTCCTCCGACACTCACCAGCAAAGAGGGCGAGCCACCGGCCAACAGCGTCTTGGAAGCGGGCTGACTGACGATCACCGGTGGAGCGGTATTGGTTCCATAGACCAGCTTGGTGTAATGACTTTGAATCGCACTGGCGGAGAGAGCGGTGCCATAGATGAGCAACTCATCTACTGTGCCGGCCCACCGGTTGTCGGCTCCCGAGCCAATCGAACCGATCCAGGCCGGAGCGCCGATCGTATTTCCGAAGCGGGTCTGAACCTGGGTGCCCAAGGAATGGCCATTGACGTAAGGCGTGACGTTGGTGCCATGATCAAAAACAACGGCCACGTGCAACCACTGCCCGATTGCCCCGCCGGGCACCGCCCACGACAGCGCATTGTTATCGTTGGTATACAGCAGGAAACTGCCGTTTCCGGAGAATTGCAGTGCATAATAAATTGTGGTGGGGTCATAGCCTTCAGCGAAGAAGGTGGGCGGGCTAATGGCAGCCTGGCTCATGAAAACCAGGGCTTCAATCGTGCCCCCATTGGTGAATTCAAAGCTCGGATTATTTGGAATCTGCACATCACCGTCGAAGTTGAAGGAAATGGCTCGTTGGCCGAATGAATCGTTGGTTTGCCCATCGTAGGTGGCATTGAGTTCCAAGGCGCCATTGTAAGTGGCATCCACGGTATTGGTTATCACCGCACCGGTGTTATCATCGACCGGGTAATAGCCCAGGAGGGTTGGTTCGCTCGTCACCAGCCCGCGATAAGCGCTGACATCCGACGAATTGGGCGAAACGACGGTTAGCGTAGCCACCGCACTGGTTACCGATAGGTTGCCGCTAGTAAGCACGCAGTCGTACTTGCTGCCACTATCGGCCGAGGCGACGGACGACAAAAAAACACTGCTGCCGGTTGCTCCAGGCAGGTTGGTCCCGTTGCTCATCCACTGGTAGCCAATATTGCCGCTAAACGAAGGCGTCACCGAGAAAGTTGCGGCTCCTCCAAGCCAGACCGACGCGCTTTGAGGCTGGCCGATAATTTGCGGGCCGGCCGGCCTAAGCAAAAGGTCATTGGTCGAGAAAGCGCCTGCCGCGAAGGTGAACATTCGCGCTTCGTCCAGGTAACCATAGAAGGCTTGGTTGTCCCCCGGTGCGCTGAGGCAGTAGGCGTCCCCGGCCGAGGCGGTGGCGTTATTGGTGTCGCTGGGACCGCAAGCCACGCCGTTAGTGTAGAAGGTCGTGATCCCGCCCTCGTTCACGATCGCGAGGTGCATCCAGTTGTTGGTGTCGATCGGCACCTGGCCTCCAATCGGAGTGGATGTTCCCAGAATGAAAGCGTCGATGTAGGATTTGCCGCCGCCGCTGCCCTGGTTGACTCGCAAGGCAACACCGCCCGTTTGGCCGGACGAAAGGATCCAGCCGCCGCTGCCACCGGCAATGCCGTTGTCCTGCGGCAACACCCAGATTTCGATACCGTAGTTCTGGGGCGGCGGATTGTAGCCAATGGCCCACATTGAGCTTTGGCGTTTGCCGCCCACACCGATACCGACCTCAATGCACTGCCTGCTGGTATAACCCGTCCCATCTAAGGGGCCGCCGGCCCCGTTGTTGATTACTTGCGCGGCCACCTGCCCGCCCGTAGCCGGGGCTGTGGAATAGGCGCTGCCGAAAGTATGATTGTTTCCGCTCGAGTCCGTGATCGGCTGCGAGCTGTCAAGATGCCACCAGCCTTGCACCGTGACGGTTGCCGAACTGACGCAGAGCCCCCCCAAGAGGGCCACTGCTACAGCCATGGTTCTGCGCATAGGTTTTAGTCCTTTTTGTTTGCAAGTTTCGAATGTTCGCGCGTGAAAACCGCAACTCTCGTCGCGCTAAACGCCAGCAAAGGTGAAGTGTTCGCGAGTCGACTACGATTCTTGGCGCGTCGGCACCGAGCATCTCCTCGTCCGTGAACAGTGTCAAATTAATTGCTGACAATTAATTTTCGCCGCTAAATTTTCTGGCAAGTCCGATGATTGATTGCCTCGCCGGCTGGCCAGGAATAGACAATGTGCCTGCCATCCGGGGACCAATTCGGGAACACCGCTCCAGGCTTGCTTGCGCCCGGCACGACCCGACGTTTGGTTCCACCTTCAAAGTCCATGACAAAAACGGTGACGCCGCCAGGCACCTCGCCCGTGTAGGCGATGGGCAAGCGGTTCATGGTTTCCATCGGTAGAGGAGCACTTTGGCTTTGTAGTCTTCCTCGGCGAACACGAGGTATTCGCCGTTGGTCCGTTGGTGCGCGGTGATGCCGGTAAGGATATCCATCCAGCCGGTGTTCTCGAGGCCGCCCACGGTCGGACCGGGCTCAAATACGCCTAAAGCACTGCCGTCGCTCAAACGATTCACGAAGACACGACCGCGTTCCTTCCATCCGCCCGTGAAGACATAGTCCCCGGCCGCCGTGACGCAGCCGGCTTCCTTGCCCGCCGCAGAGTCGAACGAAACGGTTTCACGATGGCCGGCACGATAGCCTTTGCAGATGAACACGCGGCCAATATGGCGCATGTCCTGGCCCTCGTCGGCAACAATGAGCGTGTCCGATTCATCCAGATAGACCACGCGGGCGACCTTGCCGACACCGTTCGGCGGGTCCAGGACGGTGATCTTGTCGGCTCGGTAGATGGGATTAGCCTTTGCATCGAGACCCTGGAAATCGTAGCGAAAGAAACCGTAAGCCATCCAAATGTTACCCATTCGATCCACCCAGAATGGGCCAGGCTTCACTCGATCGGTGTTCGGCATGAACTCCTCCGCTTGATAATCGCCGTCGCCGTTCAAGTCGCGCCAGATCGAGGTGCCCGCCGGCTTGTGAGGTGGCCACTTGTGTTCCGTGCGATAGAGATCGTTGCCCCATTGCAGAATCAGGCCAGAAGGGATGGCCAACTCATCTTCGTAGCGAAAGATGTTGATGAAGTTGCTGGCGAACATTCCCCCCACGAACAGGAAACGCCGCCCATTGAGGTATACGACCTGGGGCGAGGTAAGGCCGTGCTCGCCGTTTTGCTTCACGAAGGTCAAGCCGCGCGGGTCCTTTGGATACCTGTGACGGTCCAACGAGTAGCCGACCAACCGGGAATCCCTGCCGGGTGGCTGCGCGTAATCCATGACATAGTGTTCCTGGATGCCCCACACGTCACGGCCATCGGTACGGGGATCGGCGCAGGCCAGGTCCACGAAGAAATCGCTGCGCAGTTCCCATAGCACTCTACCGTCAGGTGCGAAGGCACGCAGGCACGATCCCATCTCGCTCATGGCGACGTAGAGGTTGTTTGCGGCGTCCATGCCGATGCCGCGGATACCCCAGAACTTTGTGGGCGTGACTTCGCCCGGCTTGCCGCTAGCGATGCCGCCATAATCACCGAACGCGCGCGTGAGCTTCGGCTGCTTCGGATCCGTGATGTCGTAGAAGAGGACCTGCTGGCGCGGGCTGGTCTGCGAATCGGCAATCATGAGCTGACCGTCGTTGGCCAGCGCGAGCGCCATCGGTTCGAACAGGTCGTGGAACCCGACCGATTCGCCATCGCAGGTGATCCCTTTTGGCTTGAAGTCGTATTCGTGGAACTTCGGCTCGACGTAGTCGAAAGTGATCTTCCATGTATGTCCTGCCTTGTCCTTCGTCTCGAGACTGTTTGGGTTTACGTTCGTGTTCCCGATCACGTCACCCGCCTTGTAGACACCAAACTTTCTTCCACCTTCATCCCAGTGACTCCAGGTGTTGACCGTGCCGTCAGGCTGAATCTTGGTGTGGATGAAGAAATTCTGCACCCATTTGTTGCTGGCACCGGAGAACGAATTGCCAAGCCATGAAACGGAGTAATGCAGGTTGCCAGGTTCCAGTTTAGCCTCATGGTGGTTCGCGGCCGAAGTCGGTATCGCCGGCAACGTTATCAGGCACGCCAGACCTGCCAGCGGCACCACCCGCAAGGTTCGACATGTGAAGTTGCCAGGCTTCAGGTTGGACACACAGGCAAAAGAGGATCAGTCGGCAAGGATGCGCAATACTTTTTTGGCCAATTCGGGATTCGCCTTCATTTGGTCGCGGGCAAGTTTTCGGCTGCGGGTGGCGAGGTCGCGATTTAAGGTTCCAAGGTCGGACTCGACTTGCGGCACGGCGATAAGACTGATGCTGCCCATCTCGTCTTTGGATTCTTCGCCCCACTCGACGCGGATGGGCGGGTTCGATGGGTTGTGCGGATTGTCCGCCGAGTTGTCCCAATGAATTTCCGCCGACAGCGTGGTTCCTTTGGGCAAGGGAACGAAGTCTTTGAAATAATAGCGGTCCTGCCAGGCGAAATCCCAGTCCTTGATGGACAGGAGCGTCTGAACCTGGCCGTCCGGGAGCGTAGCAGTCATTTTCATTTGCGTGGCGAGGTAATGCGCGTGCGCACTGACGCCGACTCCATCCACCGCGACGGGCAAGGTATAAGAATCGCGTAGGACAAAATCTTTTTCACCGGCGGGAATATCGAGTCCCGAAAAGAGCGAATAGTGCGGAGGCAATTGAATGCGTGTGATGTTTCGTTCGGGCACCTTTTTTGCGAAGTAAAATCCAATTTGCGATTTTTCGACCTCCGGCTTGCCGGTGGGATGGAAATGGTATTGGACGATGAAGTCCGATCCGGCCGGCACTTTGAGCGCGAGGCCGTTCGGAAGCAAATGCGGTTGCGCGCCCAGCGCCCAGCCCCCGAGCGGAAGCACCTGGCGGCCGGCGCGCATGCCGCTGTAGCCCGGTTCGGAGCCCTGGGAGGGGCGTTCGTGGGCGTGGCCGCTCGCATCGGCGAAATACAGGACGTGATGGACGACGGCCCGCGCCGAAGGCTTCATATCAATGGCCGTGATCCATTTGTCCTCGGCCAAACCAAGTTGAACCGGAATGTTGCGATAAATGTCTGGCCCGTCGGCTGGAACATGAAAACCGGCAGGCATCTCAATCACGAGGTCGGGTTCACCCAATTGCCAGCCGGACGCGAATTTCGGTGGAGCGGGTCTTTGGGAGGAATTGCCCTCGGGCATGCCCTCGGCCACCCAGGCCTGAATCAGGGCGATTTGCTGCTCAGTGAGGCGTCGTTCGTCGCGATAGGGGTAGGATGCCGGTTCGGCTTTCCACGGCGGCATACTGTGTGACGCGATGGCCTTGCCGATCGTTTTGCCCTTTCGGCGCGCATCCTCATACGACAACAGGGAAAACGGAGCCGCTTCGCCCGGACGATGGCAAGAGGAACAGTTTTGGTAAATAATGGGTGCGATTTGGTTGTTGAACGTGACGGCGTCGCCCGCCTGAAGGGCTCGTGCCGCGAATGTCAGCGCGAGAAATATGGCCAGCAGTCCAATGTGGGAAGCGCTTGTAATACTAAAGCCTTTCTGTGCCGTTCTGGCCCGACCCGGTCCTCGCGGGGCAAGAGAGGGCGGAGGCCGCTGGTTGGTCCAAAGCTTTAGGAACGTTGCCGGCAGGGCCGGGCGGTTTTGGGCGCAGTGGGCTTTCATATCTTATTTTTATTGGATGAGGCAGCCAATGGCTTTGGTTTCCCTCAGTTTTACCGGTTGGCTCGTGGCGATGGCGTCCAGCGCGTCAATCAAATCATGTTGCCGGGCCAAGGCGCGTTTTTTGCCAAACGCGGCATAGTTGTCGTCGATGCGTCCCCTATATAGCACGTTGCCGTTCTTTCCGAAGACAACGGATTCCGGCGTGACGTTGGCGTGCGCGAGTTTTACGAGCTGATGTTTGGGATCGAGCAAAACCGGCATGGAAAGATGATACTGGGTAGCGTGCTCCCGGGCGGCGGCCGGCGTGAGTTCCGGATCGACCTGGACGATATAGAACGCGCAGTTGGTGTGACTGGCGGCGATGCGATTCAGCTCGGGAGCGTAGCCATTTGAGACGGGACAATCCTGCCAGAAAAAAACCAGCACGGAAGCGTCCTTCTCCGCCGGCGCCAACGGGTGGCGAGGAACACCGGCCAAATCGCGGAAGACAACGTCAGGCAACCGGTCCGCCGCCCCGAGGCAGACACTTGCTACGAAAAAAATTATGGCGCAAAGGCATCGCATCATTGTCTTGCCATTAAGACGCAGTAATGAGGGGCTTTGTTACGCGGAGGTTCGCGAGGTCGCAATTTTAAATCCCGAGCCATGCAAGGATTGTCCGCCATTCCTGATCATGCATGGTGACAACGATCAGTTGGTTCCGCTGGGACAAAGCGTGATTCCGGCCCCGATTTAAGCGGCCTGGCGTTCGACCTTCGAAGGAACTGAGCGAAATGCTCGTGCACCCAACTTATAGCTGCAGGCGCAAAGAATAACAGTGTTTACCCAGAACGCCGAAAGCATCAAGTTCGGCTCCGTCCAGGGGAAGCTCGTGTCGTGGAGAGGCCCTGACCAACCATAGACAAGACAAACGATAGCGCCGGCAATTCCTTTGGTGCACCCCAGTAGAACGGCGCTGAAAACGACCGCGGCAAATGGTCGGCCTATGATTAGGCTCAGGTAAGGCACGACACATAGGGACGGAATTAGAATCTGAAGCGCGATGAACAGCGCAACCCAATCATGCGGATCAACCAGTATCAACCAGAGCACTGAAAATCCCGCCCAAGCGAGAAACAGCGCGAGCGTCAGTGCTAGCATTTTGTCGGACCAGCTCGCGTTGGGCCCAATCGGCGACCGGAAGCAGGTTGCAGCCAAGTAGAAACATGTGGCGCAAAAGCACCAGAGCGCAACACAACGGCCCTGATGGGTTTGCCAGAAAACCATTGCCGGCAAAGGCGATATTAGGCACGCCAGCCAGGCGGATCGGAGTTGTCGCAAATGACAAATCAAGGATTACCTCAGAGCGTGAGCTTTCGTGTCACGTAGTAGCGCCTAAAAATAACCGAAGCTGCCGCTCCCACACCGCTGAGCGTCAAAGCAGTGCCGAATATCAACAAGGAAACATGCCCGCCGCTCACCACACTGTGGCTTCGATACAAGGCAACAGCTGGCAAGACAAATCCCATCCCGACCCCTATCCCGATCGCGCCCAGAATTATCGGCATAATTCGATTCACAGCTTTGCACTTGATTTTGTTGAATTCGCCCTTGAGCACATTCGCTTGACCGATCCTGGTGACAGCGTTTTCAAAAGCCTGCTGAGCCTTAATCCCCGATTTCATCTGCTGCTCGATTTCATCGTACAGGTGGCTCTGCAACTCATCCAGCGGCGCTGGGGACTTGATGCCCGCACTCAACATCTGCCGCCGCCATTCCGAAATTGCTTCTTCGAGTTTAAACATATTGTTCCTTCCACAATTGCTTGAAGACGCCTGATACAGCGCCCCATTGCTCTGGCTGGTCCCTCAAGTCTTTCCGCCCCTTTTTCTTAAGTGAATAATATTTGCGCCTGCGACCGTTTTGGGCCTGGCCCCAACGCGAGGCAATCCACCCCTCGCGTTCCATGCGATGCAGCACCGGATAGAGCATGCCGTCGGTCCATTCGATTTTGTCTCCGGAAAGGCGCTTCAGTTCCTGGCGCAAGGCATAACCGTAGTTTTCGCCCGCGGAAAGGAGCCACAAAATCAACGGCTCGGTCGAGGCTGCCACAAGTTCCTGGCTCAACATGGGGAAATACTACATGGCATTGCTATGTATGTCAACCTTTCTAAAAAAATCGCTTCATTCCGAGCAAGTTTCGATTTCGGAGCGAATGGCCCAAAGCGCCTTCAGCGGATCGCGAAAGGAAAGCGCTCAAACCCCTTTCTCGATGTGGTTCGGGCGGAAACTTGCCTTGGCAAGTGCTTGGCGCCCTGACTGCCGGGCGCGTCAGCGTCCCGGATCATTTGGTGGTCAGGAACGGACTCTGGATCCCCTGGAATTTTGGATTGGCGTTACTGGCGTTGGAAGTAAAGCAGGCGTGCGAGAGGAACTTCGAAGGTCTTTTTGGCGGGGCCAATAATTACGCCGCCATCGTCGGCTTTCCATGAGCCTGTCGGGATGAGCACAGAGCGCGAGACCCCCTTGGTCAACATTGGGGCTACCATCAGGTCGTCACCCATCATGAACTGGTTTTTGATATTCTCGTATCCGGCGTCAGGGAAAACGTAAGCCAGCGGGCGTAGAATCGGCTCACCCGAAGCAGCGCTGGTCTTGGCGAGGGCAAGAATTCGCGGCGTAAAGCGCATCCGCAACGCCACCGCCTGCTTGACGGCGTCCAAATGTGCGGAATCCAGGATGCGCCAGGGCGCAACGGAGAACTGCATCATGGGCGCAAGGGCGTGGATTTGAGCGGAACGCACGATCAGGTCCTGGTCTATCCTCGAGTGGTTGAGAAAGGAGCTAAACTCACCCCCACCGATCATGTCGGGACAAACAAAGGTGTAACCCAGGAGCCCGGCCGAGATCATGTCGGGAATCAGTTTTTCAAGATCCTCCCAACTATGGCTCTTGTCACGGAGGCGTTGAACCAGAGGGCGTCCCGCAAGCTTCCAGCTGGCCCGGTATTCATTGAGGGGGAAAGCGAGACCGATCTCGCCGAATAGCCGCGCGTGCTCATCCGTATCGAGCTTCTGTTGGGACAAATAGGAGTCTTTATAGAATTCTGTGTCACCCGCATCGAGCTTAAAGCCATCCACGCCGCAGCAGGCCTGCAACTGCACGAGTGCGCCGGTGAACCATTTCTTGGCGTCAGGATTCGAGAGATCGAGCATGGCACTTCTGCCGTTCCACCAGGTGATTATCGCGGGCTCGCCAGGTTTATCCATGTAGAAGGCCTTTTTCCCGGCTAATGAACGGTAAACGTCGCTGTCTGGGCTGACGAAAGGGCAGACCCAGACCATGACCTTGAAGCCCATGGCGTGCAACTCGTTCATCATGGCCTTGGGATCGGTGAAGCGCCCCGGGTGGAAAGTCCACTTGCCGTAGTCTTCCTGCCAGTTATCGTCAATCATCAAAACGCCCGGCGGTAGACCATTATCCACGATGCCGTGCGCATATTTGAGCACATCCTTCTGGTTTTGGTCATACATCAACTCAATCCAGGTGTTGTATTGTGGCGCTGAGAAGAGCGCGAGATCAGGCAACTTGCCATCGGTTGGGAAAAAGCTCCTGGACACGTAGCGATAGGCGTCGCGCAAGCAGTGACCCGCCTGGCCGTAATTCAAAGCATTGCCAATGGAAGTGACTTCCAAGGCATTCCCTTTGAAAGCGAACCGGAACGCCTTCTCGCACCAGACATAGCGGCCCTTCGAGGATAGGAGTAGAGGCGCAGACTGATTGCCGCGATTATTGCCATGCAGGTCGATATCGATAGGTGCCACTCCGTAGGGCATCTGGCTGCCAAGCGTGACGGCCCCGCCCCACCACAATTCATTGGGAAGGAGATCCAAGTGAAGCTCCGAGAGGGCGGTCTGCTGCGCAAACCCAGCCGTCGAGGAGAGGAAAAGAACCAAGAGCTTTAAAACGTGTGGAATGTGCATGCGTTGAAATGTCACCGGTCGGTTCAAAAGGGACCCCCTCGGGTCGAAATGGGGTCCCTTTTGAAATTTCAAAACTCCCCACCTGTGGGATTTTGACTCAATGTTCCGACACCATTGTTCCTGA
>Ga0070741_10001968_pt1 | contig 57865 bp, 38 predicted proteins | sample Coa_R1_4_FD_66440 | JGI IMG/M metagenome (GOLD analysis project Ga0070741, IMG submission 66440) | Surface soil microbial communities from Centralia Pennsylvania, which are recovering from an underground coalmine fire - Coalmine... | ecosystem: Environmental > Terrestrial > Soil > Unclassified ... | reverse complement strand
TTTGGAAAATGTCAATCGTTGGCGCTCGACTGTTGGCTTGGGACCGGTACGAGAAGAGGATTTGTCGAAACTGGCGCAGCCCGTCCAAGTGGCCGGCCAACCCGGGCAATTGTATGAGCAGGCTGGAGAGAATCCTGGGTCCGGCGAAAAGACCCGCATCCTTGCGGCAGTGTCGCGACAGCACGATGTCGCCTGGTTTTTCAAAATGTCCGGAGACGACGAGCTCGTCGCCCAGCAAAAACCGGCTTTCATCGAGTTCCTCAAGTCTGTGAGTTTTGGCGCGCCTGCCGACCAGGCCGGTTTGCCTCCTTCGCATCCGCCAATCGGCGACGGTGCCATGCCGCTCATGTCGGGCGCCGGGGGTCCATCCGCTGCGGCTTCCAGTGAAGGCAAACCCCAGTGGCAAGTGCCGCCTGGGTGGCAGGAAACCGCCGCCGGTCAATTCCTCGTTGCAAAGTTCCTTGTTCCCGGGCCGGATAGCTCCCAGGCAGCAGTTAACGTGAGCATGTCGGGCGGGGACGGTGGCGGACTCGGCGCCAATGTGAACCGCTGGCGCGGGCAGCTTGGGTTAAGCCAACTGCAGGGCGCCGACCTAAACCAGGCGGTGACAGCGGTCGACACTGCCGCGGGTCAGGCTTCGTTGGTTGACTTCAGTGGGAAGGATGTTCGTTCGGGCCAGGATACGCGGTTGATTGGTGCTATAGTACCGCAGGGCGGCCGGACGTGGTTTTACAAATTAATGGGCAATGCCCAGGCTGTAGAGAAACAAAAGGACGCCTTTACGAGATTTGTCCAAACCGCCAAATACTAAAATGGTTTTCGATTGGCTCATCAAGTTTTTCACGTCGCTTCGCCTGACGGTCGTCTGTCTGGGTTTGGCGATCCTCCTGGTTTTCCTGGGGACACTCGCGCAAGTCGACTTGGGATTGTACAAAGCGCAAAACGAGTTTTTCCGCAGCTTCCTGGTGTATTGGGGGCCGAAAGGTGCCAGCTGGAGAATTCCGGTGCTGCCGGGCGGCTATTTGGTGGGCGGAGTGCTGCTCATCAACCTGATTGCCTCGCATGTTACCCGTTTCAAGCTCTCGAAATCTAAAATCGGAATTTGGCTGACTCACTTTGGTCTGATTTTATTGCTGCTGGGGCAGTTGGGCACGGACCTGCTCTCCCGCGAAAGCACCCTGCATTTGCGCGAAGGTGAAGCCAAGAACTACTCCGAATCCGACCGGCAGGCGGAGTTGGCCGTCATAGACACGACGGACCCAGACACGGACAAAGTGGTGGCGATTGGCCAACATTTGCTCATGCACAAACGGGAGATTCGCCAAAGCGATCTCCCCTTCACGATCCGAGTGAAGAAATTCTTCGTCAATTCGACAGTTCAAGATCGCCCCGCCGACTCCACTGAGCCGCCCCCGGCCACCGAGGGAGTGGGTCCTCGTGCACTCGTCAAAGAGGCCGCGCGGGTGACCCAAATGGATCTGCGTGATGTCCCCAGCGCCATCATTGAGATTCAAGGGCCTGACAAATCGCTGGGCACCTGGCTGGTGTCCGAATTCATCGAACGTCCCCAGCAGTTTACCTACAACAACCGCACCTACAAACTCGAGATGCGTCCGCGGCGTTATTACAATCCATTTACTATTCGGCTGCTGGAATTTCAGCATGATATCTACGCCGGCACCGACATTCCCAAGAACTTCTCCAGCCGCGTGCAGTTGCAGGCGCCCGCCACAGGCGAAAATCGCGAGGTCAAGATCTACATGAACAATCCATTGCGGTACGGCGGGCAGACATTCTATCAAGCCAGCTTTGACCGCGACGACCATGGAACCATTCTGCAAGTGGTTCACAATCCCAGCTGGCTGACTCCTTATTTGTCCTGTATCCTGGTCGGGCTTGGCCTGGTCGTGCAATTTATGCAGCATTTACTTGGCTTCAGCCTTAAGCGGAGGGCCGCATGAAAAAATTGGTCCGGTTTCTGCCATGGTGTTTCGTCGCGCTGTTTGCGACTGAAATCATCGCGGTCCTGATGCCCAAGAGAGATGGCGAATTCCACTGGCGCGCCTTCGGCCGGCTGCCGGTGCTGCTCAACGGTCGTATTCAACCGTTCGATTCAGTCGCCCGCAATTCCTTGCTCCAGATTCGCAGCACGGGTGATGTGCCGTTGGAAGAGGTTCCTTCCTGGCAATTTTGGCATCATCCTAAAAAACTAAAATCGACCGAGTGGCTCCTCGAAGTAATGGCCCGGCCGGAGGTGGCCGATACTCGCCCGGTCTTCCTGATTCATTCGCCCGAACTGCTCGGCGAACTCAAGCTGGATGATAAAGGCGTAGACAAATCGGGTCTGCGATATTACACGTTCGAGCAGCTCAAGCCGGTTCTCAAAACGATCTCGGACCAGAGCCAGCGAGCCGGCGAGGTTAAGGCCGAGGAACAAACCCCTTTTCAGAAGCAAGTCGTTAAGCTGGCCAACGCGGTCATGTTGTATCAGCGGCTCAAGGTCACCCTGCAACCCGAAGGGGCCGATGATTTTGCCAAAGAGATTGACGATTTCCTGCGCGACCTCGGTCCAGCGCAGGCTGCTGCCCAAGCAAGCGAAGGCGGCAAGCAATTCGATCGAGAGGCGCTGGAACGCATGGCCCAACCGCTCCAGGATTTCCAAATGATGGCAAAATTTGGTTATCCGCTGGTCGTGCCACCTGTGGATCCGGCCGCAAAAAAGGAGGACTGGGAAAATGCCGGTACCTCTCTGCTGGAATCGGCCCGCCACGGCACGGTGCATCCGGCGGTTGGGAGTTTCGCGAAGATGATGACCGCGTATCGTCAGGAGCAACCTGCGGACTTCAATCAAGCCGTGGACCAATACAGCAACTGGTTGCAACCGCAGTTTCAGAAGGAATTGCGCAAAGGCCGGGCGGAGTTCTTTTACAATGATACCAAACCATTCCTCCACGCCATCATCATCTATATTTTCGCGTTTATTCTGGCGCTCGCCTCGGTGCTCTGTTTGGCCGCCACCCCGGTTCTCGCCGAGCAATTACGTCGGTCGGCTTTTTACCTGGTGATTCTGGCCGGCATCGTTCACACGTTCGGTTTGGTCTTCCGAATGGTTTTGGAGGGACGGCCTCCCGTAACGAATTTATACTCGTCCGCCATCTTCATCGGTTGGGGCACCATGGTACTGGGCCTGATTATTGAACGCATTTACCGGGTTGGCATTGGTGCCCTGGTTGGGTCTCTCGCGGGATTTATCACTCTGCTCATCGCGCAAAATCTGGCGATCGGCGGTGATACGATGGAGATGTTGCGAGCGGTGCTCGACACTAACTTCTGGCTGGCTACCCATGTGGTGGTAATCACACTCGGGTATGCTTCCACTTTCTTCGCCGGGTTGCTTGCGATCCTGTACATTTTCCTCGGGCTTGCCACGCCACTGTTGGCCCAGAAGCTCGGTGCGCGCGGCAAGGCGGCACTGGTGATGGCCGGGAAGGTCGCGGGTGGTGGGTTCGGCGCGGCCGCCGCCGCCCGGGCCGTGGTGCCTGATAAGAAAAACCCTGGCGAACTGACTTTAGGCAAGGCCCTTTCCAAGATGGTTTACGGGATCGTTTGCTTTGCCACTTTGTTCAGCTTTGTTGGTACGGTCCTGGGTGGCATTTGGGCCGATCAATCCTGGGGCCGCTTTTGGGGCTGGGATCCGAAAGAAAACGGGGCTTTGCTAATCGTGCTCTGGAACGCGCTGATCCTGCACGCCCGGTGGGGAGGCTTGGTTCGTGAGCGGGGCATCATGAACCTGGCGGTTTTCGGCAATATCATTACCAGCTTCTCCTGGTTCGGAGTTAACATGCTGCAAATCGGTTTGCACTCCTACGGCTTCATGGAAGGCGCCTCCAAATGGCTGCTGATCTTTGTCGGCAGCCAGCTCGCCATTATCGTCCTGGGATTATTGCCGTTGAGCGTATGGCGGAGTTTCCGAGTCGCTAAAGCTCCGGTTAAGGGAGCCAAAGACGCCAAAGCGGGCACGCCGCAACCGGCCGTGACCTGAGCGGTCATCGCCAATTCTCGGAATGCCGTCGGAGCGTCGTTAAAGGTGAAACGTTAAAAATCGTTAAAGCGAGGCCCTCTCGAAGTTCGTTTTAATGCGTCAGCCTGGTAACGTTTCAATGCGCCCACACTTTGTCACACCTCAGTGAGTCCTGCTGTGCCAAATTGTCGCACTGGTGCCGAGATGACTTGTCGAGGTTCCAACTCTGCGTCGCGACGTGTAAGCGATTGCTCGGCAGTCTTATGTGAGATTGTCTCCCGGTCTGTGTCTGAATGGTTGGCATCTTTCACAGCCATGGCCCGGTTCTTGCACCGAGCATTCCATCGTCTTGAATTCCGGGCCGGTTAACGTATTATTCTAATGTCTTTGACGTCCTACCACTGTTTCTCGTAGCGTCTGAGTTTTCTGTGTCGCCATGATTGGGTTCATCGTTAAGAAATTCATCGGTTCCAAGAACGACCGCGAGGTAAAGCGCCTGCGGCCATTAGTGGAGAAGATTAATGCTTTTGAAGCCGAGCTGCAAAACCAGCCGGCCGATGTGCTCCGCCAAAAAACCGCCGCCTGGAAAGAACAGCTCTCAAAAATCGAAGACAAAGACGAGTTGGCCGGCAGACTTGTCGAAATCCTGCCGGAAGCCTTTGCGGTGGTGAAAAATGCCTGCCGCCGACTATGTGGCAGTGAGATCACGGTTCGGGAACATCCGCTGAAGTGGGAAATGATTCCCTTCGATGTCCAGCTGATCGGTGGATATGCGCTGCATTCCGGCCGGATTGCCGAAATGGCCACCGGCGAAGGAAAAACCCTGGTGGCAACGCTGCCCGTATACCTGAACGCGCTGACCGGCCGAGGGGTGCATGTGGTCACCGTCAACGATTACCTGGCGGCTCGTGACAGCGAATGGATGGGCGCGGTTTACAAGTTTCTCGGCCTGACAGTTGGTTGCATTCTGCATGACCAGCCGCCGAATGTAAGGCGCGAGCAGTATAACTGCGATATCACCTACGGCACCAATGCGGAGTTCGGGTTCGATTACCTGCGCGACAACGGTATGGCCTCCCGCAAAGAGGAACAGGTCCAGCGTGGCCACTACTACGCTATTGTCGACGAAGTCGACTCGATCCTGATTGATGAAGCGCGGACCCCGCTGATCATCAGCGGCCCGGCGGTGGTCACTTACGACGAGCAATACGGCAATTTCAAGCCGCAGGTTGAAGGCCTTTTCCAGGTTCAGGAACGGCTTTGCAACCGCTTTCTCTCTGAGGCCGAGGCCGCGATCAAAAAATTGCACCCGGAAGATGGCTCCAATGTGCAGGATGCCGCCGGGTTGGAGCGCGAGATTGGTTTGTTGCTGTACCGGGTTAAACTCGGCCAGCCCAGATCGGAAGGCTTGCTCAGGATATTGGAAAACCCGGAGAACCAGCGCCTGATGAACCAGGCCGAACTCCAGTTGCATGCCGATCAAAAGAAAGTCGAGCTCTACGCCGAGAAAGAGCAGCTCTTCTTCGCCATGGACGAGAAGAGCCACGAAGCCGACCTCACCGAGAAAGGCCGCAATCATCTCAGCCCGAAAGATCCCGACGCATTCATGCTGCCGGATTTATCCACGGCTCTGCACGAGATCGACAATGGTCCCGAGCCGGACCCGCGCAAGCGTCTCGAGGCCAAAACCAAGTTGCAGCAGGAGTTCGAGACCAAAGCGCAGCGTATTCATGCCATCTCCCAGTTGCTCAAAGCCTACTGCCTGTACCAAAAAGACGTGCAGTACGTTGTCCAGGACAACAAAGTTATCATCGTCGACGAAAACACCGGCCGCTTGATGACCGGTCGGCGGTGGAGCGACGGCCTGCACCAGGCGGTCGAGGCCAAAGAAGGCGTCGCCATCGAACGCGAGACTCAGACCCTCGCTACGATCACCATTCAAAACTATTTCCGCCTCTACCTAAAGCTGGCGGGCATGACCGGTACTGCCGAAACCGAAGCGTCCGAGTTTTTTGATATTTACAAACTCGGTGTCCTGGTCATCCCGACCAACAAGCCCGTCCGCCGGGCGGATGCGAACGATTCGGTGTACAAGACAAGGCGCGAAAAGTACAACGCGGTGCTGAAAGAGATTAAAGACATCCACGCACAAGGCCGGCCAATCCTGGTCGGCACCATTTCAGTGGAAGTAAGCGAACTGCTCTCCCGCATGCTCAAGCGCGAAGGCATCATTCACTCGGTCCTGAACGCGAAGTACCATCAGCAGGAAGCCGAAATTGTCTCGCGCGCGGGCCAGCGCGGCGCAGTCACTATTGCCACCAACATGGCCGGCCGTGGAACCGATATTAAGCTCGGCCCCGGCGTGCCCGAGGCCGGAGGGTTGCACGTCATCGGCACCGAACGCCACGAGGCGCGCCGGATCGACCGCCAGTTGCGCGGCCGCTGCGCCCGGCAAGGGGACCCCGGTTCATCCCATTTTTTCATTTCGCTCGAAGACGATTTGATGCGTTTGTTCGGCTCCGATCGCATCGTCAAGTACATGGAACGGATGGGTCTCGAAGAGGGCCAGGAGTTGGAGGCGCGGCTGCTGAACCGTTCGATCGAGCAGGCCCAAAAACGCGTCGAGCAACATAACTTCCAAATCCGCAAGCGCACCCTCGAGTACGACGACGTGATGAACAAGCAGCGTGAAGTCATTTACGGCTTCCGCAACGAAATCATTCACGCCACCGATGTTCGCGACCGCCTCATGGATATCATGGAGGAAGTCGTCATCCAGAAGGTCGAGGAATTCACGACTGCTGAGAGCGATTTCCACGATTGGAAACTTCGGCAGCTGTCCGATTGGGTAAACCTCAATTTCCCCTTGGGCATGCCCGAAAGCGAAATTACCAAGGCCGCGGAAGCAGGGCACGAGGCCCCGGTTGCAGGTTCGATTTACGACGGCCTGAGCCCCGCGCAATTCGCCGCCTGCAATTTCATTTCCGATAACGTCCGCAAAGCTTACGAGCTGAAGGTCAGTTTCGAAAATCCCGATGCTCTGAAAGAAGTCGAGCGCTACACGATCCTCAGCGCCATCGATCGGCTCTGGCAGGAGCATCTATACGAAATGGATAGCTTGCGCTACAGCATCGGCCTGCGCGGCTACGGCCAGCGGGATCCCCTCATCGAGTACAAGGCGGAGGCATTTCGCTTGTTCGAAGATCTCATGGTCAATATCAAGACAGAGATCTGCCATAACATCTTCCGCAGCGCGTCCAGCTTGATGGCCTTTGAGAACTTTCTCCGCAACGTCCCCCAACGCACCACCCATCAGTCCACCAGCGCCTTTGGCGGCTCAACCACGGGTGCCGACGCGGCTAGCGCAACCAGCTCCAAAGGAAACCCGAAAGCCAGCGATATCGTTAGCGAAGCCGCCGCTGCCGTCGAGAAAGCACGGCCGGTTCGTTCGGGGCCAAAAGTTGGCCGCAACGATCCCTGTCCCTGCAAGAGCGGCAAGAAGTACAAGCAGTGCTGCGGAAAGACGTAAAAGTAGCGCAGCCTTTCCCCTGTATCGCCGACTTTTAGTCGGCAAACGCGCGGATCACGGAGGCGCCTGAGCTGACTAAAAGTCTGCGCTACCTAAGCAGGCCTAGGCCAATTGCCAGGGCGCTCGGTACCCGCGGTGCATCAGCTTGGTTGCTTCATCATCGCCCACGATGACCTGTTTCTCGGAATCCCACTTGATCTTATGCCCAACCAGCATTGCAATGAGCCCCAAGTGTCCGGGAATGGCCGAGTGATGCGCCGTTTCAACCGGGGTGATCGTCGGTTGTCGTGACTTAACGCAGTCGATGAAGTTTTTCTGGTGATTGTCTGAGCGATACAGCTTGACCTTGTATTTATCCGCGGGGATCTCGCGGAACCAATCGACATTGGAGGCGTCAAATCCGCCCCGGTCGACCCAGACCCAGCCCTCCGTGCCGATCCATTTAGTGCCGCTGCGGATGTCCGGGTAGCCGCCGGCAATGACCATCGTGATATCGTCGGGGTAGGCGCAGGTAATCCGGTATTTCGTGGCGGTGTTCCAGACCGCGTCTTTGGGCGGGAACTCGCCCACGCCTTCAATCTTCCGTGGGCCTCCGCTCTGGTCCATATCCAATCCCCAGTGCGCGATGTCGCAATGGTGACCGATCCAGTCCAGGAGTTGACCGCCGCCAATGTTGTAATTCCAGCGCCAGTTCATATGAACCCGGCCTTTAATGTATGGCTCCATCGTAGCCGGGCCGATCCAGAAGTTGTAATCCAGTTCCGGGGGTGGGTCGGTCACAGTCATGAACTGTCGCGTGCCGGCAAAATCCGTGTGGCCGGCGGGCAGGCCAACTTCGACGCGGGTTACCTTTCCAATCAGGCCGTTGCGCACGATCTCGGCCGCCTTGCGAAAGGGCGCCTGAGAACGCTGCCAGGAGCCCGTCTGCCAGATCCGATTGTTATCTTGCACCGCCTTCACGATCGCCTGTTGCTCGGCAATCGTGCGGGCGAGAGGTTTCTCCCCATAAATGTCCTTCTTGGTGCGGGCTGCCTCGGTCGCGACCAGCGCATGCCAATTGTCCGGCACGGCCAGCATGACCGCATCGATATCCTTGCGGGCCATCAGTTCCCGGTAATCGTGGTACTCTTTGCAATCCTGGTTTCCGTTCCGCTCGTTGATTTTGTTGACGGCCGCCTGGAGATGATTTTTGTCCAAATCGCACGCCGCCACAACCTGGCACTCTTTGATTCCCAGAAACGCGTCGGTATTGCCCGGGCCTTGCATGCCCCATCCCACCACGCCTAAAGTCACCCGCTCCGAGGCGCCGAACACCGAGGACGGAACGATGCTGGGAGCGGCCAGGGCGATACCGGTGGCGGCGAGAAAATGACGACGACTTATACCCGAGTTAAGGTCAGATTTCTTCATAATGTTATGACGGCATATTTGCCATCGAAATTCGAGCATAAAATGCAATTCGTCTCCTGGAAGCCCCGAAGCGCCCGCGTCCCGCCGGCCTCTTTCTCCTTTTGCTGTTTCTGCATACGTCATCGCTGTAGGCCCGGTCTCCTCCGACGGCCCGACAGCTCTTTGAGCAGCGAACCGAGCGGCAGCGGCTGCGCGACCCTGGGAAACTGCAGAAAGTTCTGCGCGTGCGCCAAGAAACCACGGTGTCGGTCAAAGAGATCGCCGCTCGCTTCCATCTGGGCACACCAGTCAGTGCGAACCTCTGTCTGCTGGCGTTGAACAACAACTCCCCGCCCAACCTGACCCAAGGCCGCTTTGAAGTCTAAAACAATGTATGCAAGGCAGAGGCTTGACCCAAGGCGTGACCCCTTTCTGACCCTTTCCCTTTCCCCGGGTGAAGTGCTCTCGCGTGACCGCCTTTTGAGCGAGGTGTGGGGCTAAACTATTACGGAGCCACTCGCACACTGGACCAGGTTATCGTTCAACTGCGGAAGAAGCCTGGCGATACCGCCGCCGAACCGCGGCACTTGCTGACGGTGCACGGCGTCGGTTACAAACTGGCTGGGCAGGGCGAGCAGCGCCCGCAGCAACAGCCCTCAAGAGACGCAAGGGTTGGCAGGGAGCGTTGCTGGCCAGAGGCTGCAAAGGAGGCTAAGAAAAAGCCAATTTCCGGTTGGAACGCCGGAGAAGCTCCCGCTAAACATGCAGCCGCTCAGAAAGGTGAGATCGATCTCAACGAAGAGTAATCATGAACAACGTAATCACACAAGGAAGCTTCCGCACCCATAATCATAACTATACCTTCTACGGTTTCATTGCAACATGTGTTATGCTTACCGCGATCTACGCAGAAGCGCAGACAGCGGCCGCGAACCAGGGATACACAGTCGTCGAGCGTGGGTGCGATTACCGCGTTTGGCAAAGGACCGTGCCTGTCACGAGTTCCGCAACCGGCGGCACTACGCATCAGGTCCAGGCGTACCAAGAGCTTGCCAACGGAATCTGCTACCAACGAAGCGACGGCTCGTGGGCCGACTCGCAAGATGTCGTGGAGGTCTCCGCCACCGGAGCTCAAGCCGTAGAGGGGCCTATGCCCGCCCATTTCAACGCCGATATCACCGCTTTGGATGCGATCAGCCTCGCCATACCGGCGACAACCTTATCTCCGGTCGGGCTGATTCAGTCGCGCCCTCTCGGGCTCTTCTATTATGATCCGAGCCTGGACAAGGTCGCTAGCATCGGCTTGGTGCAATCTGGCCGTGCCGTCTTGCACCCACCGAATGTGCTCGTTTACGAGGATGTGATACCAGGGTTGGCGGACCTGATGGTGATATGGACCAAAGGGGGCTGCGAGGAAAATCTCGTGATCAAGCAATCCCCACCGCCCCCCGAATCCTTTGGGCTCACGTCTGCGGCCCGCCTCCAGTACTGGAGCTCTTTCAACTCCCCCGCGCCCAAGGAGCAACGGCCGGTGATTCTGCGGTCCGGCCTGACTGACCACATTATCATTTTCGATTCCTGCTGGCTGCCAGTGGGAGGAGCTTTCTTGTTTGGCGAGGCGCTTGTGCCATCACCTGGCAGAGCCGCCGAGATCCGCTTAACCGACCCGTCCAATCCTCAATCGCTCTGTCTGGCCAAGACACTGGTCACCATTGCCGGCCAGAAGGTACTGATTGAAGAGATTAACCTTTCGGACCTCACCCCAATCCTGAAGACCCTGCCCCAGGTATCTCTATCTTCAAGACAAACCAAACCCGTCGAGTTCGCCCGCCGGGGAGACCTGCTGCTGCATCCTCAAGCTGACACTGTCGTTCCACCTGCGATGGAAGTCGCTTCAAGCGCGTACACAGTGAGGGGTCTTGCTCTGGACCCGGTCATCCTGCTTACCGGCGGGAACGGAGGCAGTTATACTTTTACCGCTGGGAACACCTACTATATTCCGAGCAGCTTTTACCTGAGCGCGGCCACATTCCAGGCCAACACCTGCATTAAATTCGGACTCAATGCCAGGCTCCTCACGTACGGCCCGCCCAGCTTTCCCAGTTCGGGCACGCCGGTCATCTTTACCTCGAAAGACGATAATTCGTGCGGTCAAGTGGTCGACGGCAGCTCGAGCGAACCCGGCTATGCCGCGGCGCAGGAACTGTGGGTGTACTATCAGACCGTGTCGACCACCGTTCAAAACGCGTCATTTCGTTGGGCGCAGGTCGGTGCGCAATATGACGCTCAGTCTGTCAATCAGCATTTTCTCAGCTCAAGCTCGTTTCAGAACTGCAATACCGGTGTCCGTTTGAACGTCGGGGGTGACACTTTTTACCTGTCCCAAGACACGAGCTGCAACGCTTCGACACCACTTCTTGATTTGTCGGACGGTGACACCGTCGTCGTCGGCAGCATTACTGCTAATTGCGGAACACCCACTCAGTCTCTACTGAAAAACGCCTCGAAGCTGCTCGGGTGCGAAGGAGAACCCTCTATCGCTGTAAACCCAGCCAATCCGGAAAATCTTTTCGTGGTCGCAAATCACTACGCCGGCGGCACCCACAGCACTATCTTCGGAGCGCGATCGAGTGATGGCGGTGGGACGTGGACCACCGTCACGACTGACTTTATGAGCAATTCATATTCCGACCCCTCGGCTGCCTTCGATCGGTTCGGCAACCTTTTCGTCTGCTACATCCCATACCCGGGCGACAATCTTATGACAACTGCTGTCGCCGTGCTGCTGAGTACCGACAATGGGCTTACATTCTCAACTCTCAGAACCATCACAGACTCTGGTAACCAATTCGATTGGCCAAGGGTTACTGTTGGGCCCGGCATTTCCCAAACTCAATCGGCCGTTTGGGTCGCCTTCAAGGACAGTTCCTACTTAGACGTGACGGGTGTCCCCGTAACCGGCTTGGGTGCGGTCGGGAGTTGGACCTCCCTGGCGAGGCTTCCAAACAGCCGTAACTACAACTACGTGGCGCTTGCTGTCGGGCCGGGAGGGCAGGTCGCGGCCGCTTACCAACAAAGCGACCGGCTTTCCATCTACGGGCCGAACGCGATTCAGCTCTCTGTAAACCCTTACGGCCTGAATCAGAATGGGTTCGTTTCCTCTACAACGATTATACAAAGTGATCAGATGGGGTGGGTTACATACCTTCCCGCACTCCCATACCGGGGAGTCAACGCCGAACCCGGCCTTGCTTGGGACCGAACCGGCGGCCAATATAACGGTCGTCTTTATATGGTTTATACAGATCGGCCCGACACTACTTCCGCTAATACCGACATTTACGTGATTTACTCTACAGACCAAGGGATCACTTGGAGTCCTCGACTGAAGGTCAACAACGACTCGACATCGGCGAGCCAATTTTTGCCTCGGATCGCTGTCGATCAAACCAGTGGAAACGTCGCTGTAAGCTGGTATGATTGCAGGGACGATACGGCGAACAAGAAGACGAAGTTCTATGCTGCCGTCAGCAGCGACGGCGCTCTAACCTTCTCGCCTAACGTCTTGCTGGAGAGCGGGCAATCGGATGCAAACCTTACTACGCATGCTCTGCAGTGGGCCCAGGACTACTTGGACTACACTGGGCTGGCCTACTACGGGGGTTATTTCTATTCAGCGTGGGCAGACAACTCCAACACGACAGCGGATAACCAGGACTTTCTGCAGGGCAACAATGAGATGGAAATCTACATGGGCAAGGTCGGATACTGAATCATCCGCCGTTTAGGGGCCTCAAAGGTATGAAGAAACCGTTTTGGATTTTTGGTTCAAGCCTTTGGGATTCCACAGCGACGACCAAGAAGAAAGCCGGGCCAAGCAGATATTTGCTGCCTGGGATTGTGGTATCAGTCGTTTTCGTGCGCTTTGCGTGTCAACTGGCAGCGCAGCCGATTAGGATTCTGCATACCTTCACGGGGAGCGATGGGGAATACCCAGCCTCGTCGCTAATTCTATTGAGCAACATTTTGTATGGAACCACATCAGCGGGTGGAGCCCTCAACTATGGAGCGGCATTCAAGGTGGGTATTGATGGGTTCGGTTTTACAAACTTCCACGATTTCAGCGGGATTTCGCCCAGCGGATGGTTAGTCCTGTCTGACAAGACTCTCTATGGAACATCTCAGGGGGGTGGTGATTATGGGTACGGCGCAGCATTTAGTTTGGACACCGGCGGCGGCGGCGCTACGAACCTCCACAGCTTTACGGCGCCGGTGCTAAACGACTTCGGCGCAAACACGAACACTGACGGAATTTTCCCGCGCGCTGGTTTAATCCTGTCGCAAAACCTTCTTTACGGGACAGCCTCCGGTGGCGGGCTTTCCGCGGCCGGTACGGTCTTTAGAGTAGGAATCGGCGGCGGAGGTTTTGCGACGCTGTACACCTTTAGCTTTGGTGACGGCTGCACAAACACTGACGGCGCCATCCCTTTCTCCGGAGTGGCGCTTTCCGGCAACGTACTCTATGGAACGACCTACTACGGTGGCAGTGGAGGCAACGGAACGATTTTCGCCGTGAACACGGAGGGCTCAGATTTCAGGGTCCTTTACAACTTCGCCCCCGGCGGTCCCGACCAGTTCAATGACTGGCCCAACGCGGGCGGAGGCAACCCGCACGCCGAGCTGCTGGTAGCTGGTGAAACGCTCTATGGGACAGCCGAAAATGGCGGGAGCGGCGCCGGAGGGACCATCTTCAAGATTAAAACGGATGGCTCTGGTTTTGCCACGCTTCACAATTTTAACGATACGATAGAGGGAATCCACCCGACGGGCGGATTGATCCTCTCGGGGAGCACGCTCTATGGAGCGACTCGAGCCGCGCTATTCGCCATCGAGACCAATGGCACCGGATATGTCAAGCTGCACACCTTCAGCACAAGCGAATCTGGCCCAAACCCCAACCTGCTTCTCTCCGGTAATACGCTGTATGGAACAACCAGGGAAGGCGGCGCTTCACACGCGGGCACAGTCTTCAGTTTCTTCATTCCGGCGCGACTAACGATCAATCGTTTCGGAGAAGAGGTCGTGTTGGCCTGGCCAACGAATGCCGGCTCCTTCACCCTGCAGACGTCGACCGATTTGGCCTCGACCAACTGGACCACAGTTTCACCAGCACCGGTCCTCAGCAACGGGCAGAACACGGTTACTAACACGGTCTCCGGGATCCAGCGATTTTACCGGTTGGTACAATAAACCAGTCAGGCTCCAAGCGCAGCGGGGACCATCGCGACATGAATCGAATCGAATCGGGGTCAGAACAAAGTTTTTCCACAGAAACCGAGTTGGGGACCAGTCGGGTCGATCAATCGGGGTGGTGGGAACATAAAAGGGGTCAACCCATAACATGGTTCCTTTCTGGTTCTTTTGTGTGGTCCTTTTGTATCGACGTTGCCGCTTTGTGCCAGAGTCGATTCCGTGTCGAGGAAGATTCGTATTCGGTACCTGGGGCGATGTACCATCCACCTTCGCCCAGCGGTTGAGGCTTCGGAGGGACGAGCCTAATGAGCCGAGGTGACCGCCGGAAGAACATCTTTTTTGGACGATGTGGACCGGCATGCTTTCCTCAAAACTCTCGCCGAGGCTTGCCAGATTGGGCAGCGACAGTGTTTCGCTAATAAGCTTTTCCGTCTGGACGGCGCTAAAGTCTCCCATGATGCAAGGCGATCAACTTGCCCGTCGCAGCCGGGAAAGCCGAGGACAGCCTCCCCGGCCAGTCGATCCCATTTGCGCCAAATTGCGTATTTCCTGAAACCCAACTGATTAGCGGTCCGGAAATCAAAGCAAAGCAAATCAAACCAAAAAAAGTAAGCCACGGCCCCTCCGAATTGCACCTATTGGCGGTAGTTGGCGCCTGTTGGCGGGTATTTTGAAACGCAAGTGAGCGCCAGCCAGGAAACCGGCAGCGGCAGCGCCCATCCTGGGAGCGCTGGCGTCTGGGTGTTCCCTCGCTATCCGTGTCGATCCGTGCGCATCCGTGGTTCTCAACTGTACGCTTACTTCTTACCCACCACGTCCGTTGGACCTGATTTAGCCAAAGGGGGCCCGTATTTCATCACCCGCGCGAACAGTTCCCGATTTGCGCACTTCCGCCAGGACCCCTTGGCGGTTCTGAAGCATGCGCTCCCGAAGCCCTTGGCAAATCGCGTCCATCTTGGCGCACGGGTCCCTCGGCGCGTTAAAAAACAAAATGGCCTCACCGATCGCCACTTCCTGACCAATTAACGACACCAGATCGATCCCGGTGGTCTCGATGTTCGAGCGCACGCGTCCCGGCTCGATTTCGGCCAACCCGAGTGCCGCCGCATGTTCGGCGATCTGTTCGCGTTCCATCAGGGTTACCTGGCGCCGCGTCGCTTTCCCGGTATCCCGGCTCATCCGGGCAAAATATCTCGTATCGCCATCGATCCCTTTTCCCTCCACCAACTGGACTATTTCTGTACTGATCAAGGGAGCTCCAGGTGTGTCGGGATGCAGGTGAAGTGAGGCTACTCGACCAACTTTTGTCAAGGTGCTCATGGTATTTTGCAAATCATGCTCCAGATCATCACCGCGGGCAAGGCGGCGCCATCGGCGCGCGGACCTGCGGTCCGCAGAGATGTCCGAACCAAATCGGACGAAGGTGAGTGTTGGGCTTCGGCCTGAGTGTTGGGCGCCGCACGCCGGTCGGGAGTTGCTGCGGGCAGGAATGCCCGCAACGCCGGCACAAAATTCTAAAATCAATTATTGCATCCTGTTGGTGTTTAGGTAAAAACTATTAAAATTTAGTTGATTCGGACCGGAGACAACGTCTCTTCAGCATGACCAGAAAAACAGAAACGCGAACGCACCGACAGGCAAACCGCACTGGCCCGCCGCCAAAGCAAGGCCTGTACGATCCACAGTTCGAGCATGAAGCCTGCGGCGTAGGATTCGTCGTCAATATTAAAGGGCGCAAGTCGCACGCGATTATTCAACAGGCGTTGCAGGTCTTGCTCAACCTCGATCATCGCGGTGCGTGCGGCTGCGAAGCCAACACCGGTGACGGCGCCGGTATTTTGATCCAGCCACCGCACGATTTTCTGAAACTGGTCGCCAAGGAAACGCGCATCACCTTGCCCAACCCGGGCGAGTACGCCGTCGGCATGATCTTTCTGCCGCCGAAAGCCGGCCAGCGATCCGAATGCGAAAAGATTTTCCGCGAGATTGTTCAGGAAGAAGGGCAGGGCGTTCTGGGCTGGCGGACCATTCCCACAAATAACGGCACGCTGGGCAAAACCGCGCGCGCCGCCGAACCCTTCATGCGGCAGGTGTTTATTTCGCGCAACCCGAAACTGGCCGACGACATGGCGTTCGAGCGTAAGCTGTACGTTATCCGTAAACGCGCCGAAAATGCCATTCGTTATTCGGGCAAGGTCCAGGGCGGCGAGTTCTTCTATATTTCGAGCCTCTCGCTCAAGACAGTAGTCTACAAGGGGATGTTGTTGACCACCCAGTTGAACGAGTACTATCCGGACTTAAACCATCCGGCGATGGACTCCGCCTTGGCTCTGGTTCATTCCCGCTTCAGCACCAACACTTTTCCGAGTTGGAATCGGGCCCATCCTTACCGGTACATGGCGCATAACGGTGAAATCAATACCCTGCGCGGCAATATCAATTGGATGCATGCCCGCGAAGCCCTGTTTGAGTCCGACCTTCTCGGCGAGGACATCAAAAAGATTTTGCCGATCGTCTGCACCGATGGGAGTGACTCGGCGATGTTTGACAACTGCCTGGAGTTGCTCGTGCTGGCCGGCCGTTCCTTGCCACACGCCATGATGATGATGATCCCGGAGCCGTGGACCAAGCACGAGAGCATGAGCCCGGAAAAGAAGGCTTTCTACGAATACCACTCCTGCCTGATGGAGCCGTGGGACGGTCCGGCCTCGATTGCCTTTACGGATGGCAAACGGATTGGCGCGGTGCTGGATCGAAATGGGCTGCGGCCCTCGCGCTTCTATGTGACCAAAGATGACCTGGTGATTATGGCCAGCGAGGTCGGCGTGCTGGACGTGCCCGCCGAGCGCGTGTTGCAAAAGGGCCGGCTCCAGCCGGGCCGCATGTTCCTTATCGATACCGAAGAAGGCCGAATTGTTTCCGATGAAGAATTGAAGCAAAAGATTGCGCGCGAGCAGCCATACCGGGCGTGGTTGGATGAGAACCTGATCCGGCTGGCCGACGTGCCGGATCCTGGAGTTGTTCCCCCGCCCGACCACGACACCATAACGCAGCGCCAGCTCGCCTTCGGGTATACCTATGAGGATCTGCGCATTCTCATGTTGCCGATGGCCCGGGACGCCAATGAAGCGGTGGGATCCATGGGCACCGACACACCGCTGGCCGTTCTGTCCAATCAGCCCCAGTTGTTGTTCAATTATTTCAAGCAACTCTTCGCACAGGTCACCAACCCCCCTATTGATTGCATCCGCGAAGAGCTCATCATGTCGACCGAGACCGCGATTGGTTCGGAGCGCAACCTTTTGAAACCAGGTCCCGAGCACGCGCGGCTGATCGAGTTGAAATCGCCCATCCTCACAAACGAGGAATTTGCCAAACTCAAGCACTTGGATTTGCCGGGCTTCAAATCCATCACCTTGCCGATTTTATTCAAGGTGGCCGACGGTCCAGCCGGGCTGGAGAAGGGGATGACTGAGCTTTTCGGCCGGATTGACCAGGCAATTAAGGATGGTTCCAACGTGGTCGTGTTGTCCGACCGTGGCGTGAGCGCCGAGTGGGCCCCGATTCCTTCGCTCCTGGCGGTGGCCGGCGTGCATCATCACTTGATCCGGGAGGGCACGCGCACCCAGGTTGGTCTGGTCCTCGAGTCCGGCGAGCCACGCGAAGTGCACCATTTCTCTCTGCTGATCGGCTATGGCTGCGGCGCGATAAATCCGTACCTGGCGTTCGAAACACTCGATGACATGATCCGGCAGGGGCTGTTGACCGGGATCGATCACAAGACCGCTTGCAAGAATTACCTCAAAGGGGCCGTTAAGGGCGTTGTAAAGGTCATTAGCAAAATGGGCATCTCGACCATTCAAAGCTATTGGGGCGCCCAGATCTTCGAAGCGATCGGCCTGACGAAGGAATTCGTCGACAAATTCTTTACCTGGACTCCTTCCCGAATTGAAGGGGCGGACATCCAGGTTGTCGCCCAGGAAGCCCTGGCGCGGCATCGACGCGCCTTCCCGGATCGTTCGGTCAATGGCCACGTCCTGGAGCCGGGCGGCCAATATCAATGGCGCGACAACGGCGAGTACCACCTGTTCAATCCGCAGACGATTCACAAGCTGCAGGCCGCCGTCCGAACCAACAGTTACAAACTCTTTAAGGAATATTCCGGACTGGTCAACGAGCAGAGCCGGCATTGGTGCACTTTACGCGGTCTGCTTGAGTTCAAAGCCGCAAAGCCGATTCCGATCGAAGAAGTTGAATCCGTTGAGGCGATCATGAAGCGCTTTAAATCCGGCGCCATGAGCTACGGTTCCATCAGCAAGGAAGCCCACGAGACCTTGGCCATCGCCATGAATCGGATCGGAGGCAAAAGCAACACCGGCGAAGGGGGGGAGGACCCCGAGCGCTACGTCCCGATGCCCAACGGCGATTCCAAGAATAGCGCCATCAAGCAGGTTGCTTCCGGACGCTTCGGCGTTACCAGCCAATATCTCGTCGAGGCCAAGGAACTGCAGATCAAAATGGCCCAGGGCGCCAAGCCCGGCGAAGGCGGACAACTGCCTGGCCAAAAAGTTTACCCTTGGATTGCCAAGGTCCGCTATTCAACGCCGGGTGTGGGACTCATCTCGCCTCCGCCCCATCACGACATCTACTCGATCGAAGATCTTGCCGAGTTGATTCATGATTTGAAAAACGCCAATCACCACGCGCGCATCAGCGTCAAGCTGGTGTCGGAAGTCGGCGTCGGCACCATCGCGGCCGGCGTGGCCAAAGCCCATGCGGACGTGGTTCTTATCAGCGGTTACGACGGCGGCACCGGAGCCTCGCCTCAAACAGGCATTAAACACGCCGGCATCCCCTGGGAACTTGGTCTCGCCGAAACCCACCAGACTCTGGTGCTTAACGACCTCCGCTCCAGGATCATCGTTGAAACCGACGGCCAGCTCAAAACCGGGCGCGACGTGATTGTTGCCGCTTTGCTGGGAGCCGAGGAATTCGGTTTCGCGACTGCGCCCTTGGTGGCCATGGGTTGCATCATGATGCGGGTGTGTCACCTGAACACCTGCCCGGTCGGAGTGGCCACACAGAGCCCCGAGTTGCGCAAACGATTTGCCGGCCAACCCGAACACGTCGTCAATTTCATGCGCATGATTGCCGAGGAAGTTCGCGAACTCATGGCCCAGCTTGGGATCAAACAAATGAACAAGCTCATTGGCCGCGTCGACCGTTTGGAGGTCAAAAAGGCCATCGAGCATTGGAAGGCAAGAGGTTTGGATTATTCCAACATCCTTTACCAGCCGGAGGTGCCAGCCAGAGTGGGACGTTTCTGCCAGATCCCACAGGAACATGGCTTGGAGAAGGCTCTTGATAACACCGTCCTGTTGCGCTTGTGCGCTCCGGCGATCGAGAACAAAGAGAAAGTCATGGCCGTCCTGCCCATCCGCAATGTCAACCGGGTTGTCGGCACCATTGTCGGCAGCGAGGTCACCCGCAAATGGGGTGCCGAAGGATTGCCCGAAGACACCATCGAAATCCATTTCACCGGCAGCGCTGGCCAGAGCTTTGGTGCGTTCATGCCCAAAGGAATGACCTTTTTCCTCGAAGGCGATTCCAACGATTACGTCGGCAAAGGTTTGTCCGGGGGCAAAATCATTGTCTACCCTCCCGAGCAGTCCACGTTCGTTCCAGAGGAGAACATCATCATCGGCAACGTGGCGTTATATGGCGCCACCAGTGGCGAAGCCTATATCCGCGGGATGGCCGGCGAACGGTTCGGCGTCCGTAACAGCGGGGTCAGCGCGGTGGTCGAGTCGGTGGGGGACCACGGCTGCGAATATATGACGGGCGGCCGCGTGGTCGTCCTGGGGCCCACCGGGCGCAATTTTGCGGCTGGCATGTCGGGCGGCGTAGCCTATGTCCTCGACGAAACCGGCGAGTTCCCTCGCCGCTGCAACCAGCAAATGGTCAGCCTGGAGAAGCTGGAGGACCCGGACGAGACCGAAGCCGTTTGGAAGATGATTCAGCGGCATCAGACCTACACCCGCAGCTCGCGCGCGGCGGCCATCCTGGCGAACTGGCCAACCATCGTCGCCAAATTCGTGAAGGTGATGCCGAAAGACTACAAACGCGTGCTGCAATCGATCAAAGAGGTCGAGCAGTCCGGCTTGAGCGGAGAGCAGGCGATTATGGCCGCGTTTGAGGTAAATGCGCGCGACGTCGCGCGTGTCGGCGGCGGCTAAAGCAATTAACCAATACCTGATTATTCGAGCCGAACCTCGGCGGCTCGACGGTTCAAAAATCAATCTCATATGGGCTCCAGGTTTCCCTGACTAAACAACTAGAGTTACCAAAGCGACTGTTATCATCTTGGCCATTCTTAGCATCTCAGAGTTAGCGACCACCTATGGGTAAACCCACCGGCTTCATCGAATACTTGCGTGAACTGCCGCTCGACCGCAATGCCATCGAGCGGATCAAAGACTGGAACGAATTCCATTTGCATATGCCGGAAGAAAAACTCCGGCAGCAAGGCGCGCGGTGCATGGATTGTGGCATTCCCTTCTGTCACACTGGCGCCCTGCTCAGTGGGATGGCCTCCGGATGCCCAATCCACAACCTGATTCCAGAGTGGAACGATCTGGTCTACCGCGGGCTCTGGAAGGAAGCCCTCGAGCGGCTCCATAAAACCAACAATTTCCCCGATTTTACCGGCCGGGTCTGTCCGGCGCCGTGCGAAGGGTCCTGTGTCTTGGGAATAAACGCGCCGCCAGTCACTATTAAGAACCTGGAATACGCCATCAGCGAAAAAGGCTGGGACGAAGGTTGGGTTATGCCTGAACCCCCCGACGTGCGGACCGGCAAAAAAGTGGCGGTGATCGGGTCGGGTCCAGCAGGCCTTTGCGCCGCCGCGCAGCTTAACCGAGCGGGGCATTGGGTAACCGTTTTTGAACGCGCGGATCGCCCCGGCGGCTTGCTCATGTACGGCATCCCCAACATGAAGCTGGATAAGGAAAAGGTCGTCTTGCGCCGGCTTAGCCAAATGGAAGCCGAGGGCATAAAGTTTGTTTGCAACACAGACGTGGGTGGCGCTTATCCGGCCCAGAAACTCCTGAAGGAATTTGATGCCCTGGTCATTTGCACCGGCGCCACTAAAGCGCGCGATCTGGTCGTCGAAGGACGTCCTCTCAAAGGGATCCATTTTGCCATGGATTTCCTCACCAGCAACACGCGCAGCCTCCTGGAACGTCACCGTAACGGCTCCTTCATTTCCGCTGAGGGCAAGGACGTGATGGTTATCGGAGGCGGAGATACGGGCACGGATTGTGTTGGGACATCGCTCCGTCACGGCTGCCGCAGTTTGGTGCAGCTCGAGATCCTGCCCCAACCCCCTCAGGAACGCGCCGCGGATAATCCCTGGCCCGAGTGGCCGAAGGTGTATCGCCTCGATTATGGCCAGGAAGAGGCGGCGGCAAAATTCGGTGGTGACCCCCGCGTGTACCTGACCACCGCGAAACGCTTCATTGGTGACGACCACGGCGCGGTCAAAGAAGTGCTCACCGTTCAAATTCAATGGGAACGGAACGAAAAGGGACAGTTCGTGCCCAAAGAAGTCCCGGGAACTGAAAGAGTCCGGCCCGTCCAGCTGGTCCTGCTGGCCATGGGTTTTCTTGGGCCGGAACAACCTCTACTGGAGTCTCTCGGTGTTGAACGGGACGCACGCACAAACGTGAAGGCCGAGTTCGAAAAGTACCATACCAGCATCAAAGGCGTATTTGCCGCCGGCGATTGCCGCCGCGGCCAGAGCCTGGTCGTCTGGGCTTTCAACGAGGGCCGTGGCGCCGCTCGCGAGTGCGATCGCTACCTCATGGGCCAGACCAGTCTCCCCTAACCGGACCCATTTCCCGCTGCTGCCACCTTCTCATGGCTCTGGAGCCCCGTTAGGTGGGCGGTCACACAATAGACACAAAGTTCCCGAATCTGGGCCGGGCAGGGGACACGAATTTCACTGATTTTCACGAAATGGCTTTCGGTAGCTCGCCGCGAGTTTCTCGATGGGCCAGCCAAAGCGATAGCCCAGGATTATCCATTTGTTGAGTAAAGTGGTCCGAAGGAATCCCAGCCGTTGCCAGCGGCGCGCCGAAGTCAATGCAGGTTGGCTCAAGGTAACGATCCGCCCGCACCTGCGCAGACGACGGACTAATTCATAATCCTCGAGCATGGCCATATCCGCATAACCGCCCAATTCTTCAAACAGCGACCGGCGCACGAACACTCCCTGATCTCCGTAAGGCATTTGCCAGACGCGCGAGCGAAGATTGGTCGAGTGCTCGACCAACCACCGGCCACGAAAGGATTCTCGAAGGGCAAAAGAAAATGCCCCAGCCGATACGCCCTTGCGAGCCAAGGCGCCTTGCACGGCTGACACGTAGCCCCCGGGCAGCAAGGTATCGCCGTGCAGAAACAAAAGCGTGCCGCCGCTGGCGCGCGAAGCTCCGGCATTGAGCTGGCGAGCACGCCCGGCTCGCGATTTGAGAACAGTGGCGCCGGCTAGCTTGGCTCTTGCGACCGTCTGATCGTCGCTGCCACCGTCCACGACGATGATTTCATGGGGGCCACCCTGGAGCGCTGCCTTTACTGTACCTCCAATTCTTTCTTCTTCATTCAAGGCTGCGATGATCACCGAGGTTTTGCCAAGCTCGGTCTCCTGGCGTTCGGTGAACCGCCGCCATAAAAAAAGATCTTCCGGTCGGTCGATATCGCTCAAAGGTTGGAGCAACGAAAACGCCAGCCCCGCCCTTTTAATAATCTGCAACGAATCGGCAAGCACCGAGTCGCTCCCCCATACTGGCCCGGAAAAGAGTTCCGGAAACGGCTGTCGTAGACCGACCAGGTAGTATCCTCCATCGGTGGCCGGTCCGAGCACGACGGGATACTCGCGCAACGCGGCCAATGCATGGTTGAGGACGCGAGCGGTTAGCTCCGGACAGTCTGCCCCCATGAGCACAACGGATTGGCATCCTTCCTTGAAGGCTTTTGCAAAAGCCGCGCACATTCGCTGGCCGAGGTTGGCGCCGGCTTGAGAACAAAAGCTGAACCGGTCTCCGAGCCAATGGCGCATGGCCGGCTCAGCGGCTCCGTCGAACTGAATCTCGAGGTCAACTGCGCCCGCGATCGAACACGCTTCAGCCTCACGCAGCGCGTGGTGAGTCAAACGCCGCTGCAGCCGCGCAGCTCCTTCGCCGCCGAGCGCTGGGATAAGCCGGGTCTTGGATCGGCCAGCCATCGGAAACCGAGTAAACAAAATGAGTCTTTCCCGGGCGCCATCTCCTTTGTTAGCCCCGACGCCATTCTCCATCGGAGCCTGAACCCGGGGCGAGGCCAGGCTCATGTCAGTGCGCCGGTGCAACTGCTGCCGCACCCGGCGGTGCAGGCAAAGCAGTGCTCACCGGTTTGGATAGATTGTTGCTCGAGCAAGTCCGGCGTCAGATCCCAAAGGAACAGCGGCTTGCCGTTGCGCAGCTGCATCAGGAGCATCTGATTGAAATCGCAATCGTAAACTTCGCCGGACCATCCGACGCTCAGCGTGGTTCGGCACATCAGCCCCTCGATGGTGGCCGGATTAAAACTCTGGACCAGCAACTCCATGTACTCGTCCCATTTGCCCATCCGATGGAGATCCTCGGCGAAGCGCGCGATGGGCTGGTTGGTTATGGTATAGAGTTGGTTGAACACAATGCCATGGTTGCGGAGCAGTTCCGCCTTGTAATCGGCCTCCAATTCCGGTTGAGGTCCCGGCAACTTTGGCCCGACCGGATTGTAAACCAGGTGCAGCGGCAAACGGGTTCCGTAACCCACGGCGTTGAGGCGCTGCAGCGCAGCAATGCTTCGTTCGAAGACACCCTGGCCGCGTTGTTTGGCCACGTTCTCCGCCGAGTAGCACGGCAACGAGCCAACGATCTCGACCTGGTGCTTCGAAAGATAGAAGGGCAGATCTTCGTATCCAGGCTCGTGGATGATGGTCAGATTGCATCGATCCAACACGCGGCAGCCCGCCGCGCGAGCGCCTTCCACCAAATACTGAAAGAACTCGCTTAGCTCCGGCGCGCCGCCGGTGATGTCGACCACTGGCGGGCGAAAGCGGGCGATCCAGCCGGCGATCCGTTCGGCCACAGGCCGGGTAAGTATTTCGGTGCGCCAGGGGCCGGCATCGACGTGGCAATGGCGGCAAGCCTGGTTGCACTTGCGGCCTACGTTGATCTGCAATGTTTGCAACGGACCCCGTTTGAGGGCCAGGCCGCGTTCTCGAAGTTCTCGTTCAAACCGGCTCATCTCACAAATAAGTTAACCATCTCAGGTTTCGAAAACCAAACGGATAACGCCGTTATCACGCCGTTAATCGAGAGCTAGGGTTCATCCTTCAAACAAGCCACGGCGTTCTCGGCGCCACCAGGCGCCGGTGGCTTTGCGCTCGGACCAACTGGTAAATCGGTAATCGTAATAAACACCTCGCACATAACGGGGCGGCCCGTCAGGGAACGGATTAGTTTTGAGCAGCTTGAGGACCTCGGGAGAACCCTCAATCAACCGTTCCCGCAATCGTTCGAACCAGGACGAGTTGATTCCCGCGCCCAGGGCCAGGAACCACATTTGCCAATCGAGCCGAGGTTGGTGCGGGGCTATCCACCGGGGCGCAATCCGCACATCGCCTGGTTTCCACTTGAATTCATAGGGTTCCCAGGATCGTCGGTCGTAGCTGCCCTCCAGGATGATCTCCGGACGCCAGGTCGTCATAACGGCAAATAGTCCGTAGCTGTTTAGGAAGTGGAATGGTTCGAGCCGATCAAACCACCGTGCCAGCCAGGCCGGCCACTTTACGTCGAGCCGAAAAAGCGCCGCCGCTGATTCCAAGGACAATAGCAGCACCAGCAGTCCAGCGGCAGCAGCGATCAGCCTCGGTCCAGCCGACGCAGCGAAAACGGGGCCAGGCGGCGTGTTCTGCGTGAACACGCCAAACAATGGCCGCAACGCATGGTCGTCGAACAACAGAACACTTAAGGCGATGCCGAGCAGGTTAAAGAAAGCGTAATTCCCGGTGAGCTGGATTGAGATCATTAAAACGATGAACGCCCACGCAGCGGCATATTTCCAGGGTGCCGGCAGGAAAATCAAAAAGGGGGTAATCAGCTCAATGACCAGCACGATGGCCGCACAAAGTTTGTGGAACAGTGGCGGAAGCTGATGCACGTACCACCCGCCAGCAGCCGGCAGAGGTTGGGTTTCATAGTGGTACTGCAGGGCGGTGAGTTTGCGCCAGGAAATGTCACCGCTGCGCAATTTGACCATGCCCGACCAGAACATCAGTCGGAACAGCAACCACCATAGGAGCAAAAGAGCGATGGGTGCCGGTGCCTTTGTGGGCCAATGTGGCCAGAACTCGATGGGGGCGATCAGCACCGCCAGCCAGCCCGCCTCCAGCAACAGAATGTCCCATTGGTAACAAAGGAACAAACGACCCACCGTGAAAAGCGATAAATAAAACGCCCACAGCAAAACCAAAACCGGCAATGGCGCCACCCCGGCCACGAGCAGCAGAGACAGTCCCGTGCCGCCCCAAGTCAGAAACAAAAGCGCTCCATCCGTGCACCGCAACCAACACAAGGTCGGCCACCGCTGAAAACGCGCCCAACCCCAATGGGCGCGCCCAGCCAAGAGTTCTCTGGCCGGCAGGAGACCGCCTCGCCCAAGCAGACCGCGGATCTGAATCCCCAGCGATAGGAAGGCGGCCAGATAGATCAAGCCCAGTAAGCGCAGAAACAGCCAGACCGCCAGGGAATAACTCCCCACCGCACCGCTTTGCTGTGTCGCTTCCAAGCCGGCCATTGGGGCGGAATTTGCCAAAAATCCGCCCGCCTGACGAGGCGAGAAACCGCTCGTGCAACCGCGGCCGTACTGGTATCCAGAGGCATGCGCGCGATGCTCCAAAACGTGCCGATCTTCGCCGGCCTGGATGCGCCCGCACTGGACCTGCTCTGGGAACGCGCCCTCGAGTTACGAGTCGATGCCGGCAAACTCGTCGTTCGAGAAGGCGAGGTCGGCAACCGCCTTTACCTGGTTGGCAGTGGCTCAGTCAAAGTCTGCAAACATCTCGGCGAAGCCCACGAAGTCGAGCTCGCCCACTTTGGACCCACAGACTTCTTCGGAGAAATGTGCATTCTGGAGACCCTACCTCGCTGCGCATCAGTCCTGGCTGTCACCGACGCCGTCCTCTACAGCTTGAGCTCACTGACGTTTCTGCACTTGTATGAGGTCATGCCGAGCCAGTATAGCATCCTGCTTTTGAATATCGCGCGAGATCTCTCCCGCCGCTTGCGGCATGTTGATGAAGTCTTTGCCTCCCGTCACTAACCTAATATTCATGCGTTCCCGAGTGGCCTCTCATTAAGGCGCGCCCTTAGCCCTCAGAGTACCCACAATTAATGAGGATCCAGGGTGCTCCTGCCTTTGCGATCTTTGTGTTCTTTTCGCGGCAATCTTTCGAGATTGCTCGCCCGCGGTTGGCCTCGCTAACGTTGCCGCGCCAGGACCCACTCATACGACAGCCTCACTTCGTCGCCAGTCTTGATTAAGCCCAAAGCGATCGTGGGCGACGGCGGCTCAACCCGGAAGTCAGTCATTTTGAGTGTCGTCGTGCCCCAGATTCGGACTTGGTTGCCAGCGAGCTCCTCCAGACTGACTCGCAAGGTCGTATCATTTGCCACCCCGGCCACCACGAGTTGTCCCTGGGCCTCGTACTCACTCGGACTGCGGCCAACCCTGGCAGGCACTCTCAAGATCAGCCGGTTCAGCCGGAAAATGATTTTCGGATTCTCGCGCGCCCGCAATGCGCCGTACATGATCTCATCCATTTTGTTGCTGAACGGTTTGCCATCCTTCTCGACGCTTTTAAGGCTGCTCGTCTCGACCAAAACTTCGCCGCGGGCTTCGACGGGTCCAGGCGCGAGCTTCTGAGCTCCGTTTGCCGTCAACTCCGGTCCAGCTTGCAAAAAGCCGCTAACGGACTTTGATTCCACCTGCCAGCTGTCGATGTTCGACGTGCCCTCGATTCGGATCTTTCCTTTGACCGCCACCAGTCGTGTCATTTGGGCGGCCGAGCTTGGACAGGCCGACAGCCAACCCAGGCAGACCCAGGCGGCGACAATCCTGGAAACCGTGGCAAGGTTCATGGCGGCAACGATAATCCAATCCCGCGCCCCGGGTCCAACCCGAACCAAGCTAAACAATCACCGATCTTCAATTCTCGATTTTCAAAATTCGGTTTGGAGTCCCGCCTTTAGGCGGCCTGGCTCCAAAACCGCCTGAAGGCGGCCTCCAAACCCTGGCCAACTTCACGGTTCTACCCAGTGACCTGCGAGTTCGACGCGAATCGATGTCGAAGATCGTACGGTTGAAGCCAGGCTGAAGCCAGGACTCCTGGCCGAGTCTTGCCTCGTTATTGCCGATAGCTTCCCCAGGTGTGGAGATCTGTTGTGCAGGTGGCAACAGACCTTCCGAACCTGCAACTTGTAATATACTGCCGCCTGGCGGTGCCCTGCGCGGCGCCCCGGGGAATTCCCTGGAACTTTTTCAGCTTTTCCCAGGATTGCCGGGCGCCAGGAGGTGATCGAAGGTCATCCAGTTCAGCCTATGAAGATGTTGTTTTTTTCAGCCGACAAGTCGGAGGTCGATCAGGTCAATCAAGAGTTCACGCATGCGGGTATTCCCAGTGAAATTCGCGCCAGTGCCGGCAAACGCCAGGCATGCAAAGATGTCGAATTGTGGATCAAGAATGAACAGGATTGCCACCGCGCCTTTACCCTTTGCGTTCGATTGGGCATTGGCTTTGCCAAGCGTCCTCAGCCGGCCGAGGTAGAATAGGACACCTGCGGCGCCGGCGCGTGGACTTGCAGTCCGCAGAGACTCCGAATCGGATTGGCGAAGGGCAGGGTTTGGCGTCAGCACGGTTTCCGACTTTTCCTGGCAAGGATGCCCGCGTCGCCAGCCAGACCTCGGTGATCTGATGCAGATCAGGGCGAGCTTGTCAGCGCGCGCATGCGCCCTATGATTCCGCTGCATGCGCGACGCCAAAACGTCGAAGAACCTCTTTATCTGGACGCGCTCTCGCCGCTGGCAGGGTGCGAGTTGTTGTCTGCTGGCAATATGCCTGCTCTTGGTCCAAGGCTGCCGTTCAACGAGTGAGCCGGGCGATCATGCGATCGCATCGGTGCGCATTTCCGGCAATACCCCTGGCCAGATCCGCGATGCCGCGGTCGAGGTGTTTACTGCCAATGGATATAAAACAGTCGATCCCAGTCCGGGCCACTTGGTTTTTGAGAAGCCCGGCGGACACATGACCAACTTTACCTACGGAAGTTGGCTCGGCGACGATCCGCTGTGGATCCGTATCAAGGCGGCCGTCCTGCCCGCGGGTGAGATGACTTATCGCTTTGAGTGCTCTGTCTTTCTGGTCAAAGACAAAGGAGGATCCACCGAAGAACAAAGCCCGCTTGGTCGAGTACACCGGCGTTCGTATCAGAAAATGTTGGACGAGATTGCGGCGCGGTTTCAGCGGTGATGAGTGTGTGTGGCGCAAGAACGCACAAATCTTGTTCTTGCGCAGGCAAAAAAAACGTCAGTACTTCTTTAAATCCCTGGTTGCACCGTCCGTTTTTGGGGTTATCTTCCCAAGCATGGATTGGCAGCAGTTGGTCTCGTTGTTCATAGTAGCCTCGGCGGCAATATTGCTGCTGGGCCCCAGGCTCCGCCGCCATCGGTTCAGTTTTCAACGAGATACGCATTGCGGCTGCGCTGCCGTCCCGCTATCCGCTCCGCAATCCTCGATCACCTTTCGCGCACGCAAGGGGCACAGGCCCGAAGTGTTCGTGAAAATGAGATGACGTCGCTTGCGCGTGGGGTTGGGCTGAGATAAAGTTCTGTCGCTGAAATGGCCATGTGCAAAGTCAGTTCATCCGTCCACTTTGTAACTCGCTCCGTTGGGACAACTCGGGAAGGCTCGACGCGACCCCATTGGGTGCCCAATACTGACGTATACACCACCGACAACGGGCTGGTAGTCAAAGTGGAGCTGGCCGGCATGCGGAGCGAACATCTCGAGATCACGGTCGAAGCGAACCGTCTGCGCATTAGCGGCAATCGGCCCGATGGCTGCCGGGCGGCCAAGTGCAATTTTCTGGTCATGGAGATAAACTACGGTCCCTTCGAAAGCGTTTTGGACGTGCCGGCTGCGTATGACCTCAGCCAGGCCAAAGCGTCTTATTTGAACGGGTTTTTACGAATTGACGTGCCGCTGGCTGTGCGGTCGTCCAAAAGCGCCAAGGTGCCCATCGCCGAAGGGAATTCTTCTCTCCTCTGAACTTTTTCGGGCGGCCGGCATCTAAGTTTCAGAATGTCGCGACATGAGCTCGCCCGATACGGAATTTATTAGCATCCTCGGGGCGGCGGGAAGTCCGGAAGCCCCGCCGCGCGTCTCCTCCAGTTCCCTCCCAGAAGCCCTGCCCATGCTGGGCCTGTCGGATATTGTCATCTTTCCAGGCATGGTCGCCCCGTTGCTGGTCGAAACGGCGCAAAGCACCAAACTCATTGACGACGTCGTTGGCGGCGACCGGCTGTTAGGCGTGGTCTTGCAGCGCAATGCCGAGGCGGAGAATCCGCTGCCGCACGAAATGTATGAGGTCGGGTGTGCCGCCCGCGTGCTCAAGATGCTCAAATTCCCGGACAACACGGTCCGCGTGCTGGTCGAGGGCCTTTGGCGCATTCGTGTCCAATCCTACAAGGCCACCGAGCCGTACCTGATCGCCAAGTTCGAGCTGATCAAGGACGTTACCGAAGACTCGGTCGAACTAACGGCCATGATGCGCAACGCGCAAAGCCAGTTCCAGGAGATCATCAAACTTTCTCCCGCGCTTTCCGAGCAGATCAAAATCGCGGCCCTGAATACCGAAGACCCGGGGCACTTCGCCGATTTGGTGGCGGTTAACCTCAACCTCGACCTGGCGGAGCGGCAAAAACTCTTGGAAACCGCGTCGGTCAAGGAGCGGTTAACCCGGCTCCTGCCCATGCTCAATCGCGAGCACGAGGTGCTAACCCTCAGCTCTAAAATTCAAACCGAGGTCGCCACCTCAATCTCCAAAACGCAGCGCGACTTTTTTCTGCGCGAACAAATGCGCGCGATTCAGCGCGAGCTCGGCGAGTCCGATCCGAATGCGAGCGAGGTACGCACCTTGCGCGAAAAAGTCGAGCAAACGCCCATGCCGGTCGAGGCCAAGCAGGTCGCCAACCAGGAACTGGACCGCTTGCAACAGATGCCTCCGGCTGCCGCCGAGTACGCTGTCACTCGCCATTATCTCGATTGGATCATCGGTCTGCCCTGGACTAAAGAAACCGAGGATAAACTCGATCTGACCGAGGCCGAACGCATTCTCAACGAGCAGCACTTCGGCCTGACCAAGGTAAAAGACCGGCTGCTGGAGTTTCTCGCAGTCATCAAGCGCCGCAAACAAATTAAGGGCCCGATCCTTTGCCTGGTCGGTCCGCCTGGGGTGGGCAAAACTTCTCTCGGGCGCAGCGTGGCTGACGCGTTGGGACGCAAATTTGCCCGCATCGCTCTGGGCGGCATGCGGGACGAAGCCGAGATTCGCGGCCATCGCCGCACCTACGTTGGGGCCTTGCCCGGGCGCATTATCCAGACCTTGCGTCGCGTCGAGAGTCGCAATCCGGTTATTCTCCTGGACGAACTGGACAAGGTTGGCGCTGATTTCCGTGGCGATCCCGCGTCGGCGCTACTCGAGGTGCTCGATCCTGCGCAGAACAACACATTCACGGATCATTACCTTGATTTGCCCTTCGATTTGTCCCGAGTCCTGTTTATCACTACCGCCAATTGGCTCGATCCAATCCATCCCGCGCTGCGGGATCGGCTCGAAGTGATCGAATTACCCAGCTATACCGAAACCGAAAAGCTCGAAATCGCCAAACGGTACCTGGTTCCGCGCCAACTCGAAGAGCATGGGCTGGCTAAGCGCGAGGTGCGAATTCCCGATACCACCTTGCGGCGCTTGATTCACGATTACACCCGTGAGGCCGGTGTTCGCCAACTCGAACGCGAGATTGCCGCGCTGACCCGAAAAGCCACACGTCGCATCGTCGGCAACGGACAGTTGTCCAAGCCTTTGGTGCTCAAGCCCGACGTGCTTAATGAATATTTAGGCGCCGCCAGGTTCGTCAACGAGACAGCTGAAACCATTCGGGAGTACGGCATCGCCACGGGGATGGGCTGGACGCCGGTTGGCGGTGAGGTGCTGTTTATCGAAGCCACGCGGATGCCCGGTAAAGGTAATTTGTTGCTCACCGGATCGCTGGGCGAGGTCATGAAAGAAAGCGCGCAAACTGCCATGAGTTACCTGCGCAGCCAGGCGCGCGCACTCAAGCTCGATTTGTCCGATTACGGCCAATTCGACATTCACATTCATGTGCCGGCCGGTGCCACCCCGAAGGATGGGCCGAGCGCTGGAGTGGCTCTGGTGGTGGCCCTGGCCTCGTTGCTCACCCGCCGGCGTGTCCGTTCCGATGTCGCGATGACCGGTGAGATCAGCCTCCGCGGCCGGGTCATGCGCGTTGGTGGGATTAAGGAAAAGGTCCTCGCGGCGGCCCGCTTCGGGATTAAACAGGTGCTCTTGCCGGATCAAAATGCTCCCGACTGGAGCGAAGTGCCGGAAGAGGTGCGGCAGAAGCTTAAGGTGCATTTCGTGCACCATATCTCCGAGCTGTTGCCGCTGGCGTTGCACACCAAGTGAGTATTTCCTTCGTGGGATTTCGACGATTGCTTGCGCTGGTAGCGGTGATGGCCGCGTTGCCCTGTCAGGCCCAGCCCAAATCGGAACTCGCCCAGCCTCCGCCGCTCGATCCCGCCGAAGGCGAGCGACAAGCCCGAGCTCTGGTGGGCCGCCTGTTGGAACAACGCCCGGAGCAGCCCAGTACCAACACCGGCGTGCTGAAAATGCGGGATAAGGACGGCAACCAGCGCGAAGTCAGCGCGCGCTTTGACATCGTGCCGCAAGGCGATCACTGGCTGAGTATCTACGAAGCCGCCGGGCGTGCCCACTCGGCTCCCACGGTGCTGACGATTGTGCACAAAGGTGGTGAACCAAACGAATATCTGTTGAGCGAGCCTACCGCCTCAGGCGGCGATCACCCCGGCCAAAGAAAACTGGGGCCGGACGAATTGATGCTTCCGTTCGCCGGTTCGGATTTTTGGGTGGCTGACCTGGGGCTGGAGTTCCTGCATTGGCCCGAACAGCGGATACTGCGCAAGCAGATGCGCAAAGGTCTCTCCTGTGATGTGCTGCAGAGCATTAACTCACGCCCCCTTAAAGAAGGTTACTCAAAAGTGCTCAGCTGGATTGCCATTAACCGAACCGACGACATTGTCATCGTTCACGCCGAGGCGTTCGATCCGCAGGGCAAACTGTTGAAGGAATTCGATCCTAAAAAGGTCGAGAAGGTGAACGGGGTTTGGCAGTTGGAGGAAATGGAAATTCGCAATCGCCAAACGGGCACCCGGACCCGAATCGAGTTTAACTTGGACGCGCAATAGGACGCCGCGCCTGCATCTGCTTCTCTTTTTTCAGCTTCATTCGCGTCCATTCGTGTCCATCCGTCCCGGTAGCGGATTGAGCTGTGAGTTCCGAAAGCTGCGGTTAAAGTAAGAGGCGTGTTTGGTAATTTTGCCGCGGTTCATTGGCTGGCTTTGGCGCTCGCTTTCAAACCGGCCCAGGTTTTGGCCGGACTTGCCATGCCGATCGTGAGGAATACGGCGGCGGGTACGGAGCTGTTAAACAACGGTGGGTTCGAACAAGCCGCGCAGAGCCGGCTCGCAAACTGGACGCCCGCGCCCCAAGGGTACTTTCTGGCAACGGGGCAGGGGCGTAATGGATCGCAATGTTTGCATTGCAACAACCCTCAAAACACCGGCTGGTACGGTGCCAGCCAAACAATCACCCTCAACCGCACCAACATTCTGCGGCTGGTCGTTCGTGGTTGGAGCAAGGCCTTAAACGTGGGCGGCGGCTCTGACACCGATTACTCGGTTTATGTTGATCTGCTTTATGCCGATGGCACGCCGTTATGGGGGCAAACCGCCAACTTCGCGATAGGCACACACGACTGGCAGCGGCGCGAATTTGTAATCTTGCCGGAGAAGCCAGTAAAGTCTCTGACGATTCATTGTCTCTTTCGGAAGCATCCCGGCCAGGTATGGTTCGATGATGTAAGTGTCGCTGAACTGCGAACAGAAGGCGATGCGGTGTTCTTTCAAGGCGTGGCAGTTAGCACAGGTAAGAGCTCCGCCACGACCACCTCATTGGCACGGGAGTTGGCCCGAGAATTAACCACTCAAGACGGACTGAGTCTCGAGTTGCGCGGAACTCAGGTCAGCTCGGTGAAACTCGGAGCGACAGAGTTGGCGACCAGCGGCCCTTCTGGCTTCCTGGTGCGCGACATGGCCACCAACTCCGATTTCTACGGATTTAAAGACGGCGCCTGTCCCGAACTGGGCTTGAAGATCGAGACCCATCTGACGGCTCATCCAAACCACCTCGTTGTCGAGGGGCAAATCTCCGATCTTCGCGGCTCTGATCGCGCCGTAACGCTGGTGTTCGCTTTGCCGGTGAATGCTTCTGGCTGGAGTTGGGGCGATGACATCCGGCACAACCGCGTCATCCAGGGCCAGGCAGAGTTCACCAAATTGGTCAGCATCAAATGCGGCGCCACCGGCACGATGTCGCTCTATCCGGTCGCGGCGATTTGGAATCAACACGAGGGGCTGGCCTTGGCGCTGGATATGGCCAAACCGGCGCAGTACCGTTTAGGATATCATCCCGGCACAAAACAGCTCTTCATCGCCTATGATTTCGGGTTGGCGCCGGAAACGGAGCGGTTTCCCAGCAGCGCCGAGTTTCGCTTTATCCTTTACCGCTTCGATCCGCGTTGGGGTTTCCGCGCCGCGTTTCAGAAGTTAATCGAGATTTTTCCGGAGTACTTCCGGGTGCGGTCACGCGACCAGGGCCTGTGGATGCCCTTTACTGACATCGCCACCGTACAAAGCTGGGAAGATTTTGGATTTAAGTACCATGAAGGAAATAATGCTGTTCCCTGGGACGATCAGCATGGCGTGTTGAGCTTTCGTTATACCGAACCGATGACCTGGTGGATGCGTATGCCGAAGGAATTGCCGCGAACCATTCCGGAAGCCATTCGGCTGCGGAACCAATTGGTCGCTGGCAAAGCAACGTCCGAAAGACAATTGGCCCAGGTCAGCCAACTGGCGGCGATGTGGGACGAGTCGGGCCAACCCAGCCTGCTCTTCCGCAACGAGCCCTGGTGCAATGGCGCGGTGTGGAGTCTGAACCCCAATCCCAATCTTCCGGCAAACCTCACCCTGGGTTCCAGGGAACCTCAATCCACGCCCGCGGGTCTCAACGCCGCCACTATTCATTGGAACCCAAAAGTCCGCGAGGAATTGTACGGCCCTGGCGCCCGAGGCAACCTGGATGGGGAGTACCTTGATTCTCTCGAAGGCTATGTGACCGCCGATCTGAATTTCCGCCGCGAGCATTTTCGGTACACGACCGTGCCCCTGACCTTTTCGAGTGAAAACGGCCAGCCCGCTTTGTTCAAAGGGCTGGCGGTATTCGAGTTCACCAAGTGGTTCTGTGATCAGGTTCATGGCCTGGGCAAGCTGACTTTTGCCAATGGAGTTCCGTACCGCTTTACCTTCCTTTGTCCCTGGCTCGACGTGCTCGGGACCGAGACCGATTGGGTGCGCGGCGGCAAGTACTCACCCGCGTCGGACGAGCAGATGAGTCTTTGGCGAACCATGTCCGGCGCCAAGCCTTACTTGTTGCTGATGAACACCGATTATGACGTGTTTACTTCGGAAATGGTCGAGCGGTATTTCCAGCGCAGCCTTTTCTACGGCATGTTCCCCGGCATGTTCAGCCATAATGCCGCCGAGAATCCCTACTGGCAAAATCCCAAATGGTACAACCGCGATCGGCCGCTGTTCAAACGCTACCTGCCGCTGATCAAACGCGTGGCCGAAGCCGGTTGGCAGCCGGTCACGTTGGCGTCTTCGGATAACCCGAACATTTTCGTCGAAAGGTTTGGTCCCGATAACGCCGGAAAGACCTATTTCACGCTGTTCAATGACACGACTTCAAATCAACGCGGCCACTTCCAAGTGGACGAAGCGACGTTGGGTGCCAAGGCGCCCAACCAACTGCGCGAGCTGATTTCAGACCGAACGATTGAGCCCACATCAGAAGTTAAACTGGACCCTCAGACGGCCCAACTGATCGAGTTGGCGCCGCGCAATTAATTCTGCTCCATCTATTTCACCGCGTGGTCGGCCTTTACATCGGCTCCGGACCAAATCCGTTTTTGCGTCCAAGGCGCATCCGGATCCTCCAAAACGGATGAATGCCATAGATTGACTGCCCTTCAATTTTGTGGTAATACCATATGGTATGACCAAGACCGAAGTCGTCAGCGTAAAAGTCCCGACCCGGCTCTTAGAGCAGATTCCGGCGGCGGGCAATGGGCGCAGCGGGTTCATCATCCAGGCAATCGAGGAAAAAATCTCTCGACGCAAGCCGGTGCGATGGACGCCGAAGACTGAACGCGGCCGCAGACTGGCGGCTCTCCTCGATAAGGGCCGCGCCGAACGCATGCCTCTGCTCTCCGATGCACAGGTCGAGCGGGAACTGAGCGAACGTCGCGGAAGGAGTTTGTGAAGACCTTTCTGGACAGCGGTGTCTTATTGCACGCCTGGCGTGGAGAAACGCTTTCCAGTGCCGCCCTTAAAATTCTGGAACAAGCCACGCGCGAGTTTGTCACCGCACAGATGGTTCGGTTGGAGTTGTTGCCTAAAGCGCGGTTTGAGAAGCGTCTCAAAGAGATAGCCTTTTACGAGGCCCATTTCGCCGAGTGCGTGGCTTGCGAGCCCCTTAGCCGGGAACTGGGCTTGGAAGCCGAAACTCTCGCTGCTCATTACGGCCTGGCCGGCCCGGACGCTCTCCAACTTTGCGCAGCCATCCGCCAGGGTGTTCAAGAGTTCTACACTTCCGAAAAACCGGGAAAGCCCATGTTTCGCCTGAGGGAATTAAAGATTATCTCCCTTTTCTCGTTATTGGATTAGAAATTTGAAGAGCGAGTTCAGGCGCGTAGGGCTCATGCCCGCAAGAATTCAATCGAACCTGCAGTAGGCCATTCTAGTTTTGCGCCTCTTGCGGCTTTCTGACTCGGATTTCGGCCTTCGGGTTTCGAATGTGGATTTTATTATCGCAGCAGCATGTCGCCGCGGCCTGACGGAGTCTTTATTTCAGCACCACCGCCACGCCCCAGGGGCTTTGGCCTGCTTTGACCCGGTTGACCTCTTTCTGAGCCGCAAGATCGACGATCGAGACATCATCGGACGGGCCATTTGCCGCGAAGAGGTATTTGCCGTCCGGGGAAAATGCGATACCCCAAGGCCGTTGCCCCACCTTGATTGTGTCCAGCAAATCGAGGGTTGCCGGATCCAGCACGCACACCGAGCCGGCGCGTCCGGTGCTGACGTAGATTTTCTTCCCGTCGAGCGACACCTTCAAACACATCGGGCGGCAACCTTTGGGCAGATGAACCGTCTTGCTCACCTCGTACTTCGTCGTGTCGATGAGATGCACCTCACCGGCGGACTCGGAGGGGATGAAAGCACGGCTGCCATCTGGCAGAAAATCCACCGAGCGGGGCCGGCCGCCGACGTTGAAATGCGCGCGGACTTCGTAGCTTTGGGCATTGACGACAAAAATTTCTCCATCATTTTCGCAAGTCACATAGAAGAACTTTCCGTCGGGAGTTAAACCGACGCCCTCGGGTTCGCGGTGGACCGGCACGATTTGTTCCACCTTCCCCGTCGCCACATTAAGGATGCTGGCCGTGCCCACATCCTCATTCGAGATGTACAAACGCGTTCCATCTTTACTTAAAGCGAATTGCTCCGGGTCGGAACCGGCTTTGATTTTCCGCAGGAGTTTCTTGAGGCGTAGATCGACGACTGCAATGCCGTCGGCGGATTTGTCGGCCTTTTTATCGTCGTCATCGTCGTCATCTCCCCCCTTATGCAGAATGGGATTGCCTTTGGCGTCCAGTGCTGGTGGGCCCGAGATCGGTGTTCCGCTGAGGGCCACGTACACCGTTTTGCCGTCGGGACTGGCCACGATTCCGCGGGGCCGCTTGCCGACCGGGATCGTCGCCAGCACTTTCCAACTGCCGCCCTCCAACACAGTGATGTCGCCGGATTTTTCGTTCGAAACGCAAATCTCATAATCCCCATTTCCCGCGCCTCGCGCCGCGAAGGCTGAGAGTAGCGAAACAACTACGATAACCTGGCGAGCAGCCGCCCAGCGCACGAATTTCATTATGGCACAAATTAATGGCGCAATTCACCCGCGCAAGCTGAAAGCGCGGCCGCGCAAACTAGCAACCGAGAATCTCACGCCAAGCCGCCAAGCCGCAAAGAACAGCGAATTGGACCCGTCACTCGGCATACGTCACTCGTCACTTTCCCCAGTAGCCTTGGCGTCTTCGCATCTTTGCGTGATCCACCCCCGAAAATCCCGAAGGAATTTCGCCCTCCAGCCCAAGGTTGCCGCCCCGCGGCTACCTTGGGTGCCAGGCCCCCAATCATCAACCTCGAAGAGGTTGCGCCAACACGCGAACGGTTAACTAAATAAACTACGTCGCCAGCACCGGGATCCCCATGCCCGACCTTCGCTGATTTCATCGGGAGTATTTTGTGTCTGGTTCTCGCTAAGACTCATTATTGCGACGTTCTGTATATCGATGAAGTAACACAAATCTGTTGACATGCTGTCGGAAGGATTGAACCTTCAGGACGCGACGCGGGTAATCAACTATGATCTGCACTGGAACCCGGTCAGACTGATGCAGCGGATTGGGCGTGTGGATCGACAACTAAGCCCGGAGATTGAGGCGAAAATCGCCGCAGACCATCCGGACCAGGCATTATTGCTCGGAAAAGTGATCTACTGGAACTTCCTTCCCCCTGAGGACCTGGATGACTTACTGCGGTTGTACGGTAAGGTATCAAACAAGACGCTGCGTATTTCGAAGGTGTTCGGGATCGAAGGGAAGAAGCTGCTGAGGCCGGAGGACGATTATGAGGCTCTGCGCGATTTCACGCACAATTACCAGGGCGTCCTGACTCCGCTGGAGGAGATGGCGACCAGGACGCCGGAGGCTGAAGCTGCGACTGGAGGTGCTGAATTGGATGGAATTGAACTGAGCAGCGGGTGAACCCGTTCAACGCAATGAGCAAGCAGGCTGTCATCCGACTCGAACACATCCAGAGGGAAATCCTGCTTTTGAGGGGCCAGAGGGTTATGCTCGGACAGCACCTCGCGGGTCTTTACGGGGTGCCGGTCAAAGCGCTGAACCAGGCTGTGAAGCGGAACCTCTCCCGTTTTCCCGAGGATTTTATGTTTCAACTCAGCCAGGCGGAGTTTGACAAGTTGAAGTCACAGATTGTGACTTCAAGTTGGGGCGGGATCCGACGAGCTCGGCCGTATGCGTTTACCGAACAAGGGGTCGCCATGCTTTCGAGCGTGTTGCATAGCGAGCGAGCTGTCCAGGTCAACATCGCCATCATGCGCGCGTTCGTCCAACTGCGGCAGGTGTTGTCCGGCCATGCGGAGCTGGCACGCAAATTTGCCGACCTGGAGCGGCGTATCGAGGGGCATGACGCGGCCATTCGCTCGCTCTTTGACGCGATCCGGCAGTTGATGGCCCCGCCTCGAAAATCAAAACGCGAAATCGGTTTTCACACCCTCCCCAAATAATCAGTAGGCCCACCGAACCTAACGCCGAGCACCTCCGCTCCATCAAACGACTCGACCAGCTGGTTGCCTACCTTCGTGACGAGCTCGATTGGCCCATCGGAGTCCGATGATATCGAGGATATTTCGTTCAGCTACGAACCAGAGGAACTGGGCCTGGATGCCCAACACGCGGCCAAAATCAACCAGATAAAGCAAATCCGTCCGCTCCACTCCGGGCAGCCGTGGGGCATCTTTTGGGTGAGTTTCGAGAAGAAGCGCCTACCGGTAGTGGTACTACGGCGTATTCTGGGCAGTTTGGTGGTAAAGAGCCGGAAGAGCGCCAACAGCCCCGATCGCCCTCGGTGGGGGATGAACGATCTTCTTTTTGTCTCTGCCTATGGTGACGAAGCTACCGAACAGAGGGAGATCGCATTTGCCATTTTGGCCAGAACGCGGGCGAGGTTCCTACCCTCCGGGTTCTTGGCTGGGACGGAGCGGATACTGGACTCAAGCTGGAGCACCCCGGCGTCGCGCTGGTCGGGGGTCGATTGGAAAGTCACTGTTCGTCGCGATTTCTCCAAGAACCGCCCTCGGGTCGGCGCCAACAAAGCTGGAAACATCGGCCCCGTAATAGGCGTTCAAAGAGGGGAAGGTGGCCACGTGTGTGAGGTGAAGATAAGTATATCGGGCGGCCGGACGATCCGCGTCCTTCCGTTCTCCCGCGATGAGACCGAATTGCCGAACCAGCGTCAAGCGCACGCCGTTGGAACGCTGGGATCTAGGCAAATTGCTCCGTCGACCTCGCGATCACATCAGTCACTTGGCTTTGGACGCGGCCAGAGCAAGCATGCTTTTGAATTGAGCTTCGCCACCGAAATAGCTGTAGTTAGTGCCCGTGGTGAACAGCTTCGTTTGAGATAAAAACTCAGCGTACTGTCCGCAGAGGAAAGCGTCGTGCGCGTAGTCGTGTCGGTACCCGACGTCTTCCGGATTCAGTTGATAGAACTTTTCAAAGGCGGCCTTCACGTCGGCCCAAACTTGCGGCCGGTGCCAATAGGAAGGCGATTCAGTCTGGTTGTAGTAACGGGCCAGGCTATAATGGAGGCTCCTGAGCACCAGCGGCACTGTGCCTCCCCAATTGGTGGAGGCCACACAACTTCGGGCAAACTCCAGCGCCGTGGCCTCTGAGCCATACCAGCGCGGCTCCAAATAAAAGCTCATCAGGTTAGCCGCGTCGTAATAATTTGTCGCCAACGCCATGGCGCGACTAAACCACTCCTGCATGCGCTCGCGCCCCCTGCCTTGCCCCAGTTCAAGCTGCATCATCCGGTATGCGGTCTCCGCGTTGGTGGGATTCATTTTCCACGCGGTATTCAACAGAGGCTCCGCTTGGTCCAGGTGACGTCTGAAACCTTCCCAACCTTTATCTTTGACGGTATTGGCAAAACCGCCGCCACGGTCGACCCAGGCCATGCCTATCTCGGCAGCGCCGCACACCTCATAGTAAGCAGGCTCTTGTTTCCAGTTCTGCTCGAGGATCGGTTGAATTTCAGAGAACATCCTCGGCAGCCACGATTTCGAGTGCGCATATTCCACCCACCAGGCTGCAGGCTCCAGGACCTCCGGCGCAGGCGCATTAGTATCGCACGCAAGGGTATAAAGATCGGCAGTCACAACGGCCAGCAGGACGGAACGATTGCAATTTGTCTGTGCCGAGCGGGCCGCCAGAGCAGCGCGGTAACCGGCAATGAATTTCAGGGCGGGGTGATATTGACTGCGGCTTAAGTTCTGAAACGCCCTAACATGCTCAACCCCCAGGTCTTCCGCTGCAACGCCTTGGTCAGCCACATTGTAACGGACCTGCATGTACCGGATCATGGGATCATCGCAACCGGTTGACATCGCGGTAGAAATCACGTGAGTCAGGTTGGAGTACCTGCCAAAAGCTCCGACACGTGAGTACTCCACGTATTCTTGAAATGCAGTGTGAACGGCCGCATCCCAATTCACTCTGGCATGGCCGCTTTGCGCGTATCCGTCTTCCAGCACTTGTATCGCCCAGGTCTTCCGATCAGACGCCGGCCGGCTCAGCACTAACGGGCGCTTGGCCGAGTCCTGCTCGTAAGGAATGTTGCGCAAAGCATCTAACTCATCCTGCAGTTTCCCGGCCGGGCGACCCCCACGGGCTTGTTCGCGATCTGAGTTAAGTTTGTCCTCTTGGTTACAACCAACCAGAAGCAACCAGGACAACCAAAGTAGAATGGAACCGGATCCCGCCCTCCAATCAGCAGCCATTTTCATAACATAGTAAAAGTGTTTCTAATGTATCCACAACTCAATGTCAATATATGTTTATTATTACGTTGCGATCGTCCCAAAACTCGACGATGGCCAGCTTAGTGCATGAACCAAGGATTTTTGCGGCCGAACGAACCGATAATGGAAAGCCCTACCCGCCCGAGTTAATTTTTCTTTGCGGCTTGGCGGCTTGGCGGCTTGGCGTGAGATTCTCGGACGGGGGTGGATCACGCAAAGACGCGAAGACGCCAAGGCTACTGGGGACGTGACAGGTTTTGCGGTGGCGAGGGGCGGGTGGCGAGTGACGAGCCGGAAAGAGCGTCTTTGGCGCTCGAGAGGATCCGTGCTCATCGGTGGTTGAGTTCATCCGTGGTTGAATTGCCGTTTTTGCGAAATCCGACCTTTCCTGGAAACAGCAAACGATGGCGCCTTTGACCCCAGCACAATTGCGCTCGGAGGGCCTTACCCCGCAACTCGCTATTTTTAGGAGAGCTGAGACTGGCGTAACCTCTTCGAGGTTGATGATTGGGGCGGCTTTGCCTAATGCTTCGTCGCGGCAGTCGGAAACACGAACGTTTCCTGAACGGTGATGCTCTTGGTATAGCCGGCCCGGAATGCCCTGGCCCGGACGGTGGTCGATTCCGAGATATTGATTGGGCCGTTATAAAGCAGATCTTCCATCGTGGGAGCCGTTCCATCCAGCGTGTAATGAATTGCGGCCTGGGAATCGGGGTGCGCTAACCGAAGCTCGAATGGACGCTTTTCAGTCGCCCCTTTCGAGGAGAATGTTGGAGGAGGCAAAACTTTGGGCCCAGGCAGGCTGGCAATCCAATTTCTGAGCAACTCCACTCCGTGCTGGTCGAGAGTTTCGTGTGCCAGCGGCGGCATTCTCAACCCTTCCAGCGTGCTAACCCGCAGCAGCGCCACTGAGCGCCACGGGTCGTTCGGGGCAATGACTCGGGCTTTATCCAATCCTTCGTCAATCAGCACTTGCCCATTGATCAGGCCCTGTTTCTCCAAGGGCGTATCGTAGCGCGCATCAAAGTACGCCACCGTCCCTCCCGGCCGATGGCAATACGCGCAGTTGACATCCAGATAGGAGCGGGCTCGATCTTCCACGGAGCGAGACACGTCGTTAGCGGGCGCGAGCCTGGAGAACAACGGGATATCCGATTCCTTGAGCGCTGTTTCAAACAATCCGATGTGATTCCAGGTCCGCAGTTGGTTGTCGACCACACCGCCGGGATAGGCCACTGCACGGTTCATTTGGCGTGTCTTGAGCCCTAGAACTCCGCCCGCGTTCGACGAATGGCACGTCCGACAGTCAGATCGGCTGGGGTAGTACCAGGTTTGAGTTCTGACGCCGGTCGCGGTGTGCACCTCGATTCTCTCGGTCAGGTTCGTTGCCAACAAGTCCGCGTCGCTGTTATCCGGTCTCCACTTGTAAGTCACCCCATAAACGCCGCCATTGGCCTGGCGAACCAGCAGCCTCGTTTCCAGCCGCCGCCGGATTTCGGGGTGCGTCTCATCCGTAGCGATCTCAAAATGCTTCACAAAAACCGTCCCGTCGGGGAATTGCCAGTCGCCCGTGGCGGTAAACCGCACTTTCGAAGCCGTCGCCGAATCCTGCCGGGGGACAGAAACCCAGCGTTGCTTGGCCGCGCCGTCGGAATAGAAAGAGACGTTGATGTCATAAGGAATCAAAGCATCAGCGGGAAGCAATTCCCGCGCATTTTTGAAGGCGCCGGTCTGAGAAAGTCGGGCCGGGAATGGACCGGCATCGTTGCGTGGCATGCCCAGAAAAGGCGAAGCAGAGGGACGCGATTGCAGGCCGTACTGCGGATTTGTGTTATTCCGGGCCGCCGAGCGCCCGGCCAGCAGCAGAAGGGCGAAGCTGCAGCAAAGCGCCAAACCTCCCGTCCCGCTCATCCGCATTTTTGAACTAAAGGAAAACCGACTACTTAGACTCACGTTCCATGCTAAACTCGACCGCCCGATCCAGGCTAGCTGAAAACCGGCGAATGTTCTTATGGACACCTTGCACGGGCGAGTAGGCAAAGGCTCCCGCCGGGTAGGCGTGCATCACCACATAATCATATGCCTTGACAGCGGGGCGCTTGGGATAGTTGCTGAGCAACACTAGGCCGACACAAACGGCATCGGGCTTGTTCTCTTCCACGGCACTGGCGTCCCGAGTAACCGACACTGTGCTATTGACGAGCCAGGATCGGTTCAGGGGCGGCGAGAGCAACTGGCTATAGCCGCTATCCACAATGAGCCCTTCGGGCAGCACCTGCAAGACCCGTCCGGCGACATAGCGCCGTCCTTCGATGCATCGTGTGCGCACCTGTTCGGCGCGTTGAGCCGATTTGAACGCATCACTGGCCTCCTGCGCGCCAGAGACCGGCGGCGCCGCGTTTCTATTTGTCTGGACCGCCCCAGGCTCCGCCGAACTCGAAAGGGCCGCGACAACTAACAGCATGACAATACGTATCGACATGCTGCCTTACGGAGTTTGGACCGCGCGATAGAACCGGTACGGGAAACTGCCGGCGTTCGGATCGACCAATTGGAAGGGCGCCGACGCGGGCGTGTTCGTACTGATCGAAATCCAATTGCGGAAGTCCGTCGAGCCTTGGAGAACATAGGTTTTATTGGTTTCACCAAGAACTTGAGCGGTGAAGACTCCGTTATTCAGGCTAGGCTGACCCGTGAACGTAGGGCCGGGCAAGGTGCCCGACAAAATCGTGAAATTACCGCTCACGGCGGCGCTGGTGTTAAATCCGGGGGCAAAGGCGTTGGCGCTGACCACGGCCGAATTTGTCACCAGGAATGGCGAGCTGTACAGGAACGAGTTCGTATCCGGCACGCTGCCGTCCAGAGTGTAATAGAGCGCCGCCCCGACGTTGGTTTGTTGCAGGCTGACCAGGACCGACCCGGCAAAAGTTCCGCCGGCGGGGCTGAGCGTCGGCGGTGCCAGGGCGGGCGTGCCCGGCAGGCTATTGATCCAGTCGCCCATCACTTGTACTGCGTTCGTGTCGATGAGATTGCGCGCCAGCGGCGGCATTTTGATGGCCGGATCAACGGTGTTCATCCGGGCGTACAGAATGGAGCGCCAAATGTCTTTCGGCACCACCACCCGGGCGTTATCGATGCCCAGGTTGCCTTTCAACAGCAGCGCGTTAATGATATTCTGGTTCGTCAGCGGCGTGTCGTACCGCGCGTCGATCGTGACGCCCGTGCCGCCGGGCCGGTGACATTGCGCACAATTTGCGTCGAGATACGATCGAGCGCGTTCCTCCAGCGAAGCGGCGGTGTTGGTCAGCGCGGAAAGGTGGTCATATCCCGCAATGCTCGTTTCGCTAAACGACGGGTTGAACAACCCGATGTGGTTGAGCGTGCGCAGCTCGTTGTCGGTGACGCCTGATCCATACGTGAAGCTCTTGTTGAGCTGGCGAGTCTTTACGCCGAGCACATAGTTCGCCGCCGGTGTGTGGCAGGTCAGACAGTCCTGCGGGCTCGGATAGTACCAGGTTTGTGTCCAAGTGCTGTGGTCCGCGTTAGTAATCGTGATTGGTTCGCTAAGGCTGCCGGCCAGCAGGTCGGCGTCGCTGTTGTCCGGCCGCCACTTGTAGGTAACGCCGTAAACCGATCCATTGGGATCGCGCACCAGCAGTCGGGTCTCCAGCCTCCGTTTGGGACCATTCGGATTGCTATAGTCGGTGACCAAATCAAAGTGTTTCACGAAAATCGTTCCCGTCGGGAAGGTCCATTCACCGGTCGGCGCGAATCCGACCTCCTCGTCCGGGGTGAAAGGAGCACCGCCATTGGGCACCGACATCCAGCGCGTTTTGACCGCTCCATCCGACCATAGCGGCACGTTCACATCATAGGGGATTAGCGCGTTCAGGGCTCCCATGGCCGGTGTGTTGGTGAAGACGCCCGTTTGGGATAGCACCGGCGGCAACGTGCCGTTGATGGTAGCGGGCATGTTTAAAAACGGTGAAACCGGAAGACGGGCCGCGATGCCGTAGGGACCGGTGGCCGCCGTTAGACTGATATTCACCGGCGCCGAGGTTCCACTCAACCCGGTTTGGTCCACCGCCACGGCGGTCAGCTTGTAATTGCCTTGCGCCAGGCCGGCCGCGGTGAGCGTGAACGGAACATTAGACACCGAACCGAGCAGTGTGCTGTTGGCGTAAAAGTCAACTTCCCTGAGTGCGTTGTATTGTGCTGCCGCGTTGGCGGAAACCGTAATGCTGCCGCCAGCCACGTACGTCGAGTTGTTGACCGGTCCGGTGAGCACGGCTCCGGGAGGCGGGTTGGTGACAGGATAAAGCTGCGAGGTCGGGATAATGGCTTTGGGCGTTGACGGGCTGCTCCAGGAAAGCATCGCCACCGCGCCGCCGCCATCCTCGTAATAATCCATTTCGATGTTGTATCTTTGACCCGAAACGAGGGTGATCGTTCCGGAATGTTCCGTCGGCCCTTGGTCCACCCAGGTGTCGATCACCGTCACTTTTTGGCCATTGGCCCAGAGGAACAACCGCGCGCCGTCGTCCGACGTCGTGTAGAAGGTGTAAGTCTCGTTGTATTGCGGTTGAACTGAACCCGTCCAGCGCGCGGTAAAATGATCCAGGCTGATGCTCGGATCCGGCGAACCCGGCGAGCCATTGTTGCCATCACCCCAATTAAAATTCACGACGGCGTCGGTGCGCACGAGTGTGGCGGCTCCAGGGAACGGGGTGCCCGGTGAAGCACCGGTGCCGACATTGGACCAATACTCCGCCATTAAACCGGTGCCCGTGCCAAGGGAGGTGCTATTGATGAAACCCGCGCTGGCAACACCGCTGTTGACGAAGCCTGGTTTAACGGCAATCGCCTGCACTCCGGCGTTGCTGGTCAGGGTGAATGGACCAGTATAGAGGATTGAATTAGTCGTCGGACTCGTTCCGTCGAGCGTGTAATAAATCGTCGTACCGGGCGTCGAATCGGTGATGCTGACCACGACTGAATTGGTAAAGGTCCCGCCATTCGGGGAGATGAGCGGCGTCTGCACGAATGTGCCCGTTCCGAAAACCGAGAGCGTGTATTGCGCTCCGACGTACACCTTTCCATTGGCGATGGTGGGGAGCGTGAATTTCACCGCCGCACCGGGATTGTCGCGGGCGAGAATCTGGCTGCTATTATAAAGCTCCTGGGCGATGTTGGTCGCATTGTAGGCATGCAGCACCGCGGGCGTGCTGCTGCCGTAACCATCCGTTTGCAGATCCCACACAATCGCATTGGAAAGCCCGTTGGCCGAGATGCTCGGGGTGGCGCCCGGAAATCCAAAGTTCGCGCCGGCGCTCGCTGGAGCGGTGTTTATCAACGCGTTCGCGATGGCGAAGGATTTCAGGACGTCTCCCGATCCGTGATAGTAAATGTGGTTGTTGAAAAACGCAGGCGAACTCCAGGTCCCCCCGACCGCGCCCGGAATGTTCTGGACCACCTGGTTATCGTTGTTCGGATTGAAATGGCCCATGTTATCACGGTCGACCAAATAGATTTTGCCTTCCTTCCCGCAGCCGACCAGCAGATGGCGATGCGTGGCATTGCCGACCGAGTCCGGTAGCACCATCGCGCCACCGGAAGCCAGGTCTTCGTCGGCGCTTGTCAGCGGGCCCTGGTTAAAAGGTGTGAAGTAGTCGGTCATATTCAGACCACCGCTAGTGGTCAGCTTCACGAAACTCTCGCCCAGGCTATAAGTATTAGGATTGGCATAGTTGGTGTTGAAAGTGCCGTTGCCGGTCTCGAAGTACATATTGCCGGCCGAATCGAACGCCGGCGCCTGGCCGCTTTGCCAGATCCCGTCCCGCGAGCCGTTTGGATTGGCGCAGTAAACCCCAGTCGAGGCGAGGGTATGGGGGTCGTACGCCAGAACCCAGCCGTGGTACGGGTCGTTGTCGCCGTGCGACGCATAAGAAACGTACACGGTGCCGTTAACCAGCGCCAGGGCCGGCCGGTTTGCTTCTCGAAGAGCGTTGAACGAGAGAACCCCGCCGACGCTGCCGTCGCCAGTGCCCGGCACGGATGGTCCGGATACATAAGTGTAGCCCCCTGTATAAATCGTGTCCGCGATGGTAATCGGGCCGCCGAATTTTTCGGCGCCGGTGGCGAGATCCAGCGCGTGCAAGCGCTGCACCGCGTGGCTCTTGGCCGCGACGACTTCCTTGGTCTTGACCACGACGTAAATCGTGCCGGTGGCAGGATCGATGACCGGAGTGCTCGTGATGCCGATTTCCGGCTGGATGTCTCCCGTGTTAACCTCGGCATTTGGAATGGTGGTTACTCCATTGGCCGGGTTAAGAAAACTCACCTGCCAAATTGGGGCCGAGTTTACGCCGTCGCCATTGTCGGCATCAAAAGCGTAGGCGCTGTCATGTTCGCTGACGACATATACCAGGTTGTGCACCCCTTTGTTGGGCACGCTCACATTGGTCATCACCAGGGGTTGGGCATACACATAGCCATCCACCGAGTGTGAGAAGACTTTGCCAAACGAGTTGGTTTTCACGTTGGCCAGGGTGAGAATGGTTTCGTTGGTATTGGCGCCGCTGCGCGCGTCGTCATTGTGATAGGTCAGAACCGCGACCCCGGCCGCAACGGGGGCATTGGATAGCGGGGTGGAGAAGGAGGAGGAGGGGCTGGCCCAGGCAGTCCCGGCGGCGTTGACCGCCCGGGAGGTGAAATAATAGCTGCGATTTGGCGTCAGCCCGGAAACTTGTTGGGAGAAAAATCCAGTCTGGGCGCCAAGGGCAACGTTGTTGGACCAGGCCGAAGGCGTCGTCCCCCCATCCGCAGGACCATAGAACAAAGTAACATTGGGCGTATCGCCTCCGGTATTCACGATTTGGCCATTCAGAACCGCAGTCGTGGTGCTGACGCTTCCCGGAGATTGGTTAGTGATTGTGGCGAGCGCCGGAACCAGCGTCTTAAACCCAAAGGAAGGACTGGCCCAACTGATGCCGCCGCTGTTGGTCGCTTGCGAGGTAAAGTAATACTGCGTGTTGAAAGCCAGGCCATTCACGGCGGCGCTGAATGCCCCATTCTGGCTGCCCAGATATACGCTGTTTGCCCAGGCTGCAGCGTTATTGCCGCCATCACTTGGCCCGTAGAAAACTGTTACTCCCGCCAGGGTGCCGCCGTTTCCAAGGATTGTTCCGCCGAGTGTCGCCGAGGTCGTCCCGACGCCTTTGGCAGGGGAATTGGTGACGGCGACCGGCGCTACTGGCACAGCGATTGTCGAGACCGTAATGTTGTCCACATGGTGATATTCCCAAGCCCCCCCGGTCCGGCCAACTACGACCAGGCGACCCGGTGAGGGGACGTAGGACGTTTGATAGTTGGATAAGATAAGCGTGTTTTTCCAATACACACTCAACATGGCATTGGTATCCAGCACCACTTTGACGTGGGCCCAGCACAACCCGTCCGGCGTCCCGGTGCCGTCGGTCGGACCGGTCTGCAGCGACGTCGGATCGGTGCAGCTTCCGTTAAGCGTAGGCGTGGGAAATTGCAGCACCAGGTTTCCGTCGACCCGCACGTCCACACCGATAATATCCGCGCCTACCGATTGGTCGGCCTCGTTGCAGTAAGGCGGCCCGCCGTTGCTTTGCCAGGCGTCGAACCCGACAGAAATCCCGGTTTGGGTGCCCTCTTCCGGCAGGTTGGCTTCGCAGTTGGGACCGGTGGCCCAGATCCCGCCGTCAACGGCAGGATCGCCGCCGCCGGCTACGTCGCTCAAAACCGGGTCGTTGGCCCGAACGTAGCTGATGCTGAACCCGTCGGCCGGTGGCGTGGTGCCATTGCCGATGCGCACGTCCGCGTCGAACGTGAACGCCTCGATAATCTTGCCGCCGTCGAAATCGGAAAAGACGACCGCCCCGCGCGCGTTACCCGCCGACGGAGTGATCTCCAGGAAACCATCGCTGGCGTTGGTCGCGGCGCCGGCTCCGTCCGTGGGCTGCCAGTTCGCGTTGCCGTAAAGAGTTAACGCTCCGGATGCGGTCGGATCCGAATTGAAATTAAAAACCGCGGTCGCCGCGGGACAGCTCAGCGCCAGGAGCAATGCGATGCTTGAACAAACCTTCGTTGCGATGGAACGTACTGCGAGGGAGGGTGTTACCAAGGACATAAGTTACTATAACAGTCGTCATGTGCAGACTTTACTAGACTACCGGTCCCTTTTTACACGTCAAGCCGCGTGAATCAAATTTTCGGTTACATTCTGGCGAGGGGAGCTCTATTGAATAGAACGGAATGAGCAACCGAAGATGAGCGGCGGCTAGTATAGCGGAACCCGAACTCGATAAAATCGCCGGTTCTTTATCGGGGGCACCTCATTGAAAACGAGTGGAACTTCACTAAGCACATTTGTCTTGAGCGGCACCCAATTCACAAGATTTCCGGACCACTCCACCACCACGGTTGCGCCAGGGTGACCGGAAATGTTGAATGCGACCTGGCCGTTGGTGAGCCCCGTTATGCCCGTGTCGAAGGAGATTCGAGGCAATGGCAATGCTGTTACCGATGCTTGAGTGCTTCGGACAATTCCAAACTGGTTGCTGACGGCCAACTCGTACGTGCCCGCGTCCGCAGTCGAGAGAGCCGCAAAGTTCAGAACGCTGTTGGTCGCCCCCGCAATGGCCGCTCCCTCTTTGAACCACTGATAGGCAAGCGGTTCAGAACCACCGGCGTACACAGCAAGCTCGTTAAAAGCACTTACAAAGTTCGTGAAGCTCACCGGCTGTTGCGGGATGACCGGCGGACCGAAGAAGGACCCTTCGAACCAGAATGACCCGTTGAAATAGCCTCCGCTCACACCGCCACGAACCCTGAGAGTGCTGGACGGCGGCGCGGCCACGCCGGAAAGCTGCCATCCGTCCGAAGTGCGTGTTCCACTGCCCAAACTGACCCAATCCACTCCATTTGTGGTGTAGCCGAAGCTTGCCGTAGCAACATCCGAGCTGGTGGCTAAAAGGGACCAGGTAAGCGTGCCGTTTTGGTAGTGCAGGGCGGGCAGGGCGGCGCCGTTGCTGTTCCGTAACTGTATCGTATCGGCCAGATTGAACACCAGTCCGCCATCAGCTTGCAGCGCCAGGCAGCTGCCCCAGCCGTTGGTGATCGCTGCGAAAGAAGGGTCGATACTTCCGTCGATCCTCAGGCGAGCAAGACCATTTCCATGGAGAGCAAGGATCGCTCCGTCAGCCTGTAATCCAAACGAATTTACGGGTGCGTGCAACCCATCGCTGAAACTCGTGTCAAGCGCTCCGGTGGAATCAAGCCGAACGGAAAACGTTTTGGAAAGTGGCTCTGGTGCGTCGAAGCTGACCAAGAGCCGGCCGCTGCCATCCAGTGCCATGGAAAGGGGTGTCCGGGGCAGATTGGCAGCGAATGAAGTGTCGACGGCGCCATTGGACTGTACCCTCGCTAGCCATTTGCGATTCTCACCGTTGAGCGAGCTGAAGCCACCGCCTAACAAAACCTTGCCGTCGGGTTGCAGGCTAACAGCGAATGGCGGTCCATCAACAACAGCGTGGAACGAAGTATCAAGTGAGCCGTCCATGTTCAACCGCGCAATGAACTGGTTTGTCGACGCCCCAAGGGTTGTGAAACCCCCAGCGATGAGTATTTTGCCATCCGGTTGAATGCAGAACGCCCAAACCACGCTGTTCGGGTTCGGCGACCTAAAGGAGTTGTCCGCAGAGCCGTCCGGGTTAAGCCTTGCGAGATTTGTGCAGACCTGCCCGGACAGATTCGTCACGTACCCACCCACCAAAATCTTCCCGTCTGGCTGAACCGCGAGGGCGGTCACGTCATGAGCGCCTTTTGGGTGGAAGGTTACATCAAAGCTGCCGTCAGAATTCAGCCGTCCCAAATTCTCGCAGGATTGGCCTGCAAGCGAGGTCAGGTTGTACCCTCCTACTATAATCTTTCGGTCAGGCTGGAGAGCGAGTGCCCAGATTGCGGCGCCCGAGTTCACCGCAACCGCAGTATCCGCAAGTAATTCATTGTCCGCGCCGCCCAAGCCGCTGATTATCAACAGTGCCAATAGTGAGCCATACTTAGTGTTTTTGGGGATGTGCATACTTCTTCTTGTTCAACTCTTCTCCTTCAATTTCCTTCTGATGGTCTCATGCTCTGCATCTTTCTCTCACATAACAATTCGGGAAAAGCCCGAAGGCGTTACACAAAATTCATGAAAGCCGTCTCACGGTGCGCACTGCCTTTGAATTCGCTGACGCGAGCCCATTCCGATTTAGCGCGTCAACGGTTTCACTCATCCATCTCTCGCGCTGATTCCGGCATTCCGATATCACTTGAGCCAGGTCCCGCGCAGGTGTAAAACTGAACCAATGCAGGGCGGCCCCTTAGCTCCAGGTTTGAGTGATGCTCCGGGGTCGTCTTTTGGCAACACCGATTGGTTCGTCGTGCGGCAAGCGGGCCGCCTTTGTGAGCCTCAGTCCGATGCTGCGCGCTCGCGCCTGTGCGAGCTGTACTGGAAACCGGTCTTCCGTCGCGTTCTGCTGTCCGGTGTCTCGTGGCACGATGCTGAGGACCTGACGCAGGAATTCTTTGCGAGGGTTCTCGATCGAAATTCTTTTCAGACTGCTTCAATCGAAAAGGGCAAGTTCCGCTCGTTTGTTGTGACTCTGCTGAAACGGTTCCTCGCGGATAAGCGTGATCGAAACCAATGCCAAAAGCGTGGCGGACGCGCCAGGATCATCTCGCTGGACGAGGGAGACACCGAGTTCCGCCGCCGTATCGAGCCGGCTGATAAAGTGGATCCCGAAATCCTTTGTGAACGTCGCGCCGTCGAGTCTCTCGTTCAAGATGCCCTGATGCGCTTGGAGAAAGAATGGATGGCCAGCGGAAAGGGTGTTGCTTTCAAGCGCCTGGCCGCTCTAATCACTGGCGAAAGCGGTTGCCCTTACGCGAAAGCGGCCGCCGTGCTTCACACCACCGAGGGGAATCTGAGGGTGACCGTTTTCCGCTTGCGTCGGCGGCTGCGGGACTTGTTGCGAGAGGCTTTGGACCAGCGCGCCGGTTTGCTCAACGTCAAGCAGGAGCTTTTGGGGGCATACCGGTGAAGGAGTTTTTAGTTCTTAGTTTTTAGTTTTGAGTTTGGGAGAAGCGGGATTGAATTCGTAGTGCAGGCTTATACCGGAGGGATTTTCGAGAATAGCCCAACGCTTAAGCGCTTGTCATTACCCACATCTTTCGAATTCATATGAGTCGCCTTTCTGAAGCCGGTGGTGGTCTCGGCCCAACGGGTCGACCGAACATAGCCCAGGCCTGAGGCCAGTGGGCCGATGGCCTGGGTTAGGGCGTGACAAACATGATGATTGCCCTGAAGGGGCAACACCTTGAAACCGTTCGCTACCAGCTAACTGGCATCCAATGGCATTGGGAAGGAATGCCGCGCTGCTCCCTCCGCAATTCCTTTTGACCTTTAACGCTGGAGTTGTCCTAATAAGCGGACCATGAATGCCCCGCGTGCTAATCTGGCTTCCCCCATCGGCGTCAACCGGAGGACCTTCGTAAAAACGACCGCGACTTTCGCCGGCCTCACTGCGCTCTCGGCTAAGCGAGTGCTCGGAGCGAATGAGCGAATTCGCGTGGGATTGATCGGGTTCGGCTTAATCGGCCGAATTCACACGCGCGAACTTCTGTCACAGTCCGATGTCGACGTGGTCGCTTTTTCAGATACCTACCAGCCGCGGCTGGACGCCGCGGTTGAGTTGGCCGGCGGACGAGCCAAAGCCCACCGTGATTTTCGCCAATTGCTCGACGATAAAAGTATCGACGCGGTCTGGGTCACCACGCCGGATCATTGGCACGCCCTCATGACAATGATGGCCTGCGCCGCCGGCAAGGACGTGTATGTCGAAAAACCGATGACCTTATTTGTGAAGGAAGGGCGTTGGATGGTCGACGTAGCGCACCGGTACAAACGAGTTGTGCAGGTAGGAACGCAGAATCGGTCCGGCCCGCAGTTTGCCCGGGCGCGTCAGTTCATCCGGGACGGCAAGCTGGGCGAAATCGTTTCCATCCAAAGCAACTATTTTCGCAATGCCATGCCCGGTTTCGGCAACCCGCCCGACCAGGACCCTCCGCACGATCTCGATTGGGACATGATGCTCGGTCCAGCTCCTGCCCGGCGCTATAACCCGAATCGCGGGATCTATCACTTCCGCTGGTTCTGGGATTACTCCGGCGGACAAATGACGAACTTAGGCCAGCACTCGCTCGACTTGGTGCATTGGTTCCTCGATGTTCAGGCCCCGAAATCCGTTTATAGTACCGGCGGCCGATTTTTCCTCAAAGACAACTGCGAAGTGCCCGACCGCCAGGATGCCGTCATCGAGTATCCCGGGTTCACGGCGATGTGCCAATATCGCGAATGTTCGGCCGGCCGCGGCGGCCAGGGGATGGGAGGCCTGATCTTTCACGGCACCCGCGGAATGCTGGCGATTTCACGTACGGGTTTTGAAATCTTTGGAGATCCCAAGTCCGATCCCAACAACCTGGTCGCGCGAGTTTTGCCTGGCGGACATCCGGTGGGTGGACCTCAGCTCAAGCCGGAACTCGACCCGCCCAAAGGCGAGCAGTGGACCGAAAGCGTCAAAGACGATACCGGTGATGCTCCCGGCGATTACGGCCGCCACCAGCGCAATTTCCTGGACTGTGTGAAATCCCGTCAACAGCCGCTCACCGATGTCGAGAGCGGCCATCGCGTCGTCACCACCTGTCACCTGGCCAATCTGTCGCTCAAAACCGGCCGGAAGCTTATTTGGGACGCGCAAAAGGAAGATATTGTAAATGACGCGGCAGCGAATGAGTTGCTGGTCCGCCCCTACCGTAAGCCCTGGGATTCTGAACTTAAAGCGCTAGGAGTGACTTGATGCGTGTAACTACGGTTAATTGTTTTTTGCACGAGACCAACCCAGGTTGGCAGATTTGGCATTCGGATTTCGGCCTTCTTTCGGGTTTCGACCTTCGGCCTTCGGATTTCGGTTGCTACCCGCTTCCTCACTTTGGGATCTAACGCCATGGGCCTTAAAATCACCGGCATTCTCACGCCGCACATGGTGCCTCTGGACGCCCAGGGCCGCATCGACGAGCCGGAGTTGCGGCGCTACGTCGATTGGCTGATCCAGAAAGGCGTGCACGGCCTCTACCCGAATGGATCCACTGGCGAATTCGTCCGGTTCACCCCGGAAGAGCGGCGGGATATCGTGAAGATTGTGTGCGATCAGGCGCGCGGTCGGGTGCCGGTGCTGGCCGGGGCGGCGGAAGCCAACGCGCGAGAGACCTTGGACGCTTGCGAGGCTTATTGTGGCTTTGGCGCCCGGGCCGTGGCGATCGTTTCGCCTTTTTATTACCGGCTCAGCCCTGAATCGGTGTACGCGTATTTCCGCGAAATTGCCCTCAACAGCCCAATCGACGTCACGCTCTACAATATCCCGATGTTTGCCAGCCCGATCGATGTGCCCACGATTCGGCGGCTGGCCGAATTGGAACGAGTGGTCGGCATCAAAGATTCTTCCGGAGATCTCGCGTTCATGATGCGGATGATTTCGGCGATTCGTCCCTATCGGCCCGAGTTTTCTTTCCTTACCGGTTGGGAAGCGGTCTTAGTTCCGATGATCATGGTCGGAGCCGATGGCGGCACGCATGCCACCAGCGGTGTGGTTCCCGAGTTGACCCGGCAGATGTTTGACCTGGCCCGTTCGCGCCAATTCGAACCCGCGATGGCACTGCAGTACCGTTTGCTCGAGCTATTCGACGCGATGCTCTACTCGGCGGACTTCCCGGAAGGTTTTCGTGCGGCCGTAGAGCTGCGCGGCTTCAACATGGGCCAAAGCCGCCAACCTCTTAGTCCCAGCCAACAAATTAACCGTGAAAAGCTCCAGGCTTTGCTCCGCTGTATCCTGGCTGATTTTGGCTATGTCGATGCCCCGCCGGAGGGGTGCCCACCGCGCGGCGGCGAACTTGAACCCATTCGCGTGAAAAAGATTGCCGACGAAGTAGTGAGCGAGTTGCGCAAAAAAGGCCTGGTATGACCGGAACATTTGGCGTGCTGGAGACGACCGGGCTTACCCCCGCCATGGTCGCCTTGGATGCCATGCTCAAGGCCGCCGCCGTCCAGGTTTTTCAGGTCGAACTGAACGATCTCTCGGGGGTCTGTGTTAAAATTGCCGGCGCCACGGCCGACGTTCAAACCGCGATCCGCGTCGGCCAGGACATCGCTGGCCAAATGCAAGGCTCTCCTGTGAGCACCGTGCTAACCAGTATTTCAGCTAGCGCTTTTCCAGCCTTTCGTTCGGCAGCCGATTTCAGTCCGCTCATTCAGCAATCGGTTGTCTTTGAACCGGGCGACAACGTTCACCCGGGTAATCAATCAGTCCACTCCATCACTATCCCTATGAACCAGGAAACACAAATGGCCTTGGGCTTTATCGAAACTCAAGGCTTCACTGCCGTTTTCGAAGCGATCGATACAGCCTGCAAAGCCGCGAACGTCGAAGTTGTTGCCAAAGAGAAACTCGGCGGCGGCTACGTCACCGTGGTCATCCAAGGTCAACTTGCCGCCGTGGAAGCCGCGGTCCAATCCGGCAAAGAAACAGTGGATGGCCTGGGCAAACTCATCGCCGCTCATGTCATCGCTCGCCCCAGCGACGCCGTTCTAAAACTGCTGCCGAAGCTCTGACGCATGCACGTTCCGGCGAAGCTTTTGGAGTGCGGCGCTTTGCGCCGCTCTGGGAGCCGCACCCTCAGCCGCGCGAGCAAGGTCTTAGTCGTTCGAACCTGCTTCGCCCCGTACAGCGCCGCACAGAGGCCCACTCGAAAATCTTCGGATTCGCTGGCTCTTCCAATGACCGACCGACCCTAACCGGACTTTTTATGAAACAGCTTAACCGTCGCGAAGCGTTGGCCACCCTTTCAGCCGCCGGTTCGGCGTTATTGCTCGGAACGGCCAATTCCAGCGCCGCCCCAAACAAAGGCCGCGCCACCAAACTTGGCATCGTAACTTACGCTTTCGGAATTCACCAAAAGAACCATTGGGCCGGGCGCCACTCGGGGCTTAGCCCGGCTCTGGCGCTGCTCGAAGAAGCTCACGATCTCAATAGTGCCGGCATCCAGACCGATTTCACCGCCGCCGATGTTGAGCAAGCGGCCGAGCTGCGGCGCCGGGCCGAGGCGTATGGAATGTACATCGAAGCGAGCATCAGCCCGCCCAAATCCTCGGACGACGTCGACCGTTTTGAAAAGGGCGTTCTGGCGGCTCAGTCTGCGGGCGCCGTTTTGGCCCGAACGGTGATTTTGCCCGGCCGCCGTTACGAGGAGTTCAAATCACTGCAGCAATTTCGCGAAGCCGAACAACACGGCCTGCAGTCGTTACAATGGGCCGAACCAGTCTTGGCGCGGAACCGATTCCGGTTGGCAATTGAGAACCACAAAGACCAACGCATCGGCGAGAAACTCGATACCCTCAAGCGGCTGGGCAGTGAATTTGTGGGAATCTGCGTCGATGTCGGCAACAGCTTCACCCTGATGGAGGATCCGCTGGAGGTGGCTCGCGCCTACGCGCCGTATGCCTTCACGGTGCATTTTAAAGACCAGGCCGTGCGTGAGAATCAGGACGGATTTTGGTTCGCCGATGTGCCGCTCGGCGAAGGCTTTCTGGATCTACCTGCCCTTATCCAGACCTTGCGAAGCGCCAAACCGGATATTCACCTGAATCTTGAACTGATTACCCGCGACCCGCTGAATGTGCCCTGCCTGAAAAAGGAATTTTGGGTCAGCATGCCGGGTACGCCGGCGGACAAGCTGGCGAGCGCGCTGGCCACGGTGAAGGCCCGCAGCGCCCCCAAACCGTTTGTCGAACCTTCCAAATTATCTGTGGAAGACCAACTTGCACTCGAGTTAAACAACGTTCGCCGCTGCCTTGCCTACGCCCGCGACCACCTGGCTTTGGTCTGATCCCGCCGGCGCGCGGACTTCCCAGTCCGCAGCAACGAACGAACGCTGCCTCGCGTGAAGTCGAGATCGGGCGTCGGGTAACTGTCTGACGTTTCTGCGGGCAGAATGCCCGCGCGCCGGACTTCCCAGTCCGCAGCGACGAACGAATGCTGCTCGCGCCGAGACTGGGTTAGGTGTCGGGTAACTGTCTGACGTTTCTGCGGGCAGAATGCCGGCGCGCGGACTTCCCAGTCCGCAGCAACGAACGAACGCTGCGTCGCGCCGAGACTGGGTTAAGCCTCGGGTAACTGTCTGACGTTTCTGCGGGCAGAATGCCCGCGCGCGTGCGCCTGTGAAGGCGTGCACACTGCGGGGTGCAAGTCCCCGTCAGGCGGAACGTTCACCCGCCTGTAACCGAAGGCTACTGCGTCGTGGCGACAC
>Ga0070741_10001967_pt1 | contig 57891 bp, 40 predicted proteins | sample Coa_R1_4_FD_66440 | JGI IMG/M metagenome (GOLD analysis project Ga0070741, IMG submission 66440) | Surface soil microbial communities from Centralia Pennsylvania, which are recovering from an underground coalmine fire - Coalmine... | ecosystem: Environmental > Terrestrial > Soil > Unclassified ... | reverse complement strand
GACCGTGATGATCGGCAACCGGGCCGCGCGCAGCGCGGCTCGTCCCGTGCCCGACACGGGGGCCAGTCAAATGGAGACCCGATCATGATCGTCATGATCGACAACTAGCATCGGCATCCGACAATATCCAGCAGAAGCCAAAATCATCACCTAACACACTGTTTAAATTAATATAGTTATCCCACCAGAACCCGGCGGTATCCGAGCACAACCCAACTCATTGGGGGTATCATAGGGGGTATCAATGCACGGGTACCCCCTATGAAGCGCGCCCTCACTGACACAGCGGTCAAGAACGCCAAAGCAGGAAAATCCCCCAGGAAGCTTTCGGATGGCGGAGGCCTGTACCTCTTTGTCACAGAGACAGGAGTGAAGCTCTGGCGGTACAAATACCGCATAGACGCCTTTTGTCTCCTGCCGCCTCTGCCTGCCGGAACTCATCAGCGAGTTCTGTCTTAAGAATCATCTCGCGCACGAACCGATGATAAGTTGTCGCTGTCAGTAGCGCAGCGGATGTGCATCTTGCCGACTCTACATGCAGCCAGTCCCCAAGAAGGCGGTTGAAGCAGAGCAGCAAGGTTCGATTGCCAGCGCTTGCCATTCGCTTCGCGTATTCGAGCGCGAGCATGGTCTTACCTGTTCCTGCCGCGCCCCTGAAGAGGCATTGGCGGTTGTCGGCGAGCAAATCCAGGGCGCTGTATTGCTCCGTCGTCAGCGTAAGAAGCCTCCCCTTCCCCCATCTGCGTTGATCCCTTGCACTAGCCGCGCGGGTAAAGCCTCCCAGCAGCCTCACTCGCATTCACCTCAATCTCTTGGCTCGGTCGCATTCAAATCCCCCGCTGAAGCGCCCTGATCGGTGTCGCTACAGGCGCGCAGCGGGTAAAATGCTCTCGCCCGTAATCCTCACCTCTCTCGACATGAATCGTTGGCGTTGCACCTCAGCCTAAAACCTCCGCGAAGCAGCATTTTTCGCTGGGGGTATCTATGGGGGTATCTACTGCCAAACCGGATAGATACATTCCATTTAAAACAATAGCTTAGGTGCCACAATGATACTCATGATCGACAACTACGACTCCTTCACCTACAACCTGGTGCAGTATTTCGGCGAGCTGGGTGCGGAGGTGAAGGTGTTCCGCAACGACCAGATCGGCGTCGACCAGGTGGCGGCGCTCGCGCCCAGCCACATCGTGCTCTCGCCGGGGCCGTGCACGCCGAACGAGGCCGGCATCTGCCTGGAGCTGCTGGAGCGGCTCAAGGGCCGCTTCCCGATCCTCGGCGTCTGCCTCGGCCACCAGGCCCTGGGCCAGGCCTTCGGCGGCAAGGTGGTGCGGGCGCGCCAAGTGATGCACGGCAAGACCAGCCCGATCCACCACAAGGACACGGGCGTGTTCAGCGGCCTGCCCTCGCCGCTCACCGCCACCCGTTACCACTCGCTGATCGTGGAGCGCGCCAGCCTGCCGGCGGAGTTCGAGATCACCGCCTGGACCCGCCACGAGGACGGCTCGATGGACGAGATCATGGGCCTGCGCCACCGGACCCTGCGGGTGGAAGGCGTGCAGTTCCATCCCGAGTCGATCCTCACCGAGCATGGGCACGACATGCTCAAGAACTTCCTGGACGGGAAATGAACCCGGCCAGCCGCGCGGATCGTTCGTCCCGGGTGGCGCCGCACGGCGGCGCGCCCCGGGGCGGGCGGGCTTTGGCGCAGTGGCAAGGAGAACGCTGAAATGCCCCCGATCACGCCGCAGGAAGCGCTGCAGAGGACCATCGAGCACCGCGAGATCTTCCACGACGAGATGATCGAGCTGATGCGGCAGGTGATGCGCGGCGAGGTTTCGCCGGTGATGACCGCCGCGATCTTCACCGGCCTGCGGGTGAAGAAGGAGACGGTGGGCGAGATCGCCGCGGCGGCGCAGGTGATGCGCGAGTTCGCGCTGAAGGTGGAAACGCCCGCCTATCCGAACTTCCTCGACATCGTCGGCACCGGCGGCGACGGCGCGCACAGCTTCAACATCTCCACCGCGTCGATGTTCGTGGCGGCGGCGGGCGGCGCGCGCATCGCCAAGCACGGCAACCGCGGCATCTCCTCCAAGTCCGGCAGCGCCGACGTGCTGGAGGCGCTCGGCGCCTGCATCGAGCTGCCGCCGCCGCAGGTGGCGGAATGCATCGCCCGCACCGGCATCGGCTTCATGTTCGCGCCGCTGCACCATCCGGCGATGAAGGCGGTCAACCCGGTGCGGCGCGAGATGGGCGTGCGCACCCTGTTCAACATCCTGGGGCCGCTGACCAATCCTGCCGGGGCGCCGAACATCCTGATGGGCGTATTCCATCCCGACCTGGTCGGCATCCAGGTGCGCGTGCTGCAGCGCCTGGGCGCGACGCGCGCCCTGGTGGTGTGGGGCAAGGACGGCATGGACGAGATCTCGCTCGGCGCCGCCAGCCTGGTCGGCGAGCTGCGCGACGGCCAGGTGCGCGAGTACGAGGTGCATCCGGAGGACTTCGGCTTCGCCATGTCCGCCAGCCGCAACCTGAAGGTGGCCGACGCGCAGGAGTCGAAGGCGCGCCTGCTGGAGGCGCTGGACGACAAGCCCGGCATCGCCCGCGACATCGTCGCCCTCAACAGCGGCGCGGCGCTGTACGCCGCCGGCGTGGCCGACTCGATCGCCGGCGGCATCGCGCTGGCGCGCACGGCGCTGGCCTCCGGCGCGGCGCGGGCGAAACTGGAGCAGTTCGTGGCGGTCACACAGCAATTGAAGGGCGCAAACGCATGAACGCCAAGGCCGACATCCTCGAAACGATCCTTGCGCGCAAGCGCGAGGAGATCGCGGCACTGGCGCAGCGCAGCTCCCGCGGCGAGCTGGAGCGGGCGGCGGCGCAGGCCGACCGGCCGCGCGGCTTCGCCAGTGCGCTGGGCATCGCCGCCGCCCGCGCCGGCGCCGGCGTCATCGCCGAGATCAAGAAGGCCTCGCCCAGCAAGGGCCTGATCCGCGCCGACTTCGACCCGGCCTGGATCGCCCGCGAGTACGCCGACGGCGGCGCCGCATGCCTGTCGGTGCTGACCGACGAGCAGTTCTTCCAGGGCCACAACGACTACCTGCGGCAGGCGCGCGCCGCCTGCCGGCTGCCGGTGATCCGCAAGGACTTCCTGATCGACCCGCTGCAGGTGCTGGAGGCTCGCGCCATCGGCGCCGACTGCGTGCTGCTGATCGCCGCGGCGCTGGCCCCGGCCGCGCTGAAGGAGCTGGGGCTGCTGGCCCGCTCCCTCGGCATGGACGTGCTGGTGGAGGTGCATGACCGCGCGGAACTGGAGGCGGTGCTGGAGCTGGACCTGCCGCGCCCGCTGCTGCTGGGCATCAACAACCGCAACCTGCGCACCTTCGAAACCCGCCTGGAAACCACGCTGGACCTGCTGCCGCTGATCCCTTCCGGCTACGAGGTGGTGACGGAGAGCGGCATCTTCAGCCGCGAGGACGTGGCGCGGATGCGCCGCGGCGGCGTCAGCCGCTTCCTGATCGGCGAATCGCTGATGCGCCAGCCCAGCCCGGGCGCGGCGCTGCAGGCGCTGCTCGACGTGTAATGGCCTTTGCCGGCCGCCCTGTGGCGGCCAGGCCCGCTACCGCTGCGCGCTAAGCGTCACCCTTGTAGTCCGCCAGCCTGCCGGTGCTGGCGACCAGGATGCTGCGGCCCTGGGTGGAAACCAGGCCGTCCTCCTCCAGCTTCTTCAGCACGCGGCCGGCCATCTCGCGCGAGCAGCCGACGATCCGCGCCAGCTCCTGGCGGCTGACGCGCACCATGATGCCCTTGGCGTGGCTCTTGGCGTCGGGCTGCTGGGTCAGATCCAGCAGGGTACGGGCCAGGCGGCCGGCGACGTCGAGGAAGGTGAGGTCGCGCAGGCGGCGGCTGGTGTCGCGCAAGCGGGTGGCGAGCTGGCCGGCCACCTCGAACATGATGTCCGGGTGCTCGCGGTTGAAGGTGCGGAAGGTCTGGTAGCCGACTTCCGCCACCAGGGTGGCGGTGCGGGTGCGGACGATGGCGGTGCGGGTCTGCTGCTCGGGGAACAGGCACATCTCGCCGAAGAATTCGCCGGGATTGAGGTAGGCCAGCACCATTTCGCGGCCGTTGCTGTCTTCCACCAGCACGCTGACCGAGCCCTCGAGGATCAGGTACAGCGTCTGCGGCACGCTGCCGGCATGGACTATGGTGTGCTTGGGGGGATAGCTGCGCTTGTGCGCCATCGCCACGAAAGCCTGAACGACCGGTTTGTCGAGCACGTCCTTCCCCTTGATTTTTGTCGAGGCGGCCAAAGCTTCGGGCTGCTTCAAGCCTTATAGTGACGGAAAATATCACAAATCCGGCCCCTTACGGCCGTTTTCCCCCTGATCAGGAGCAGTCATGGAAGCGCGGGTGAAGTGGGTCGAAAATGCGGCATTCATCGCCGAAACCGGCAGCGGCCATGCCATCGTGGTGGACGGTCCGGCCGACATCGGCGGCCGCAATCTGGGCCCGCGGCCGATGGAGCTGATGCTGCTGTCGGTGGGGTCCTGCTCGGCGGTGGACATCGTCCACATCCTGAAGAAGGCGCGCCAGCCGGTGGCCAACGTCGAGGTGAAGGTTTCCGGCACCCGCGCCGAGACCGACCCCAAGGTATTCACCAGCATCCACCTGCATTTCGTGGTCAGCGGCAAGGGCCTGTCGGAAAACCAGGTCAAGCGGGCGGTGGAGCTGTCGGCGGAGAAATACTGCTCGGCCTCGATCATGCTGCAGAAGGCCTGCCCGGTGAGCCACGGCTACGAGCTGGTCGAAACCGCCTGAGCACGGCTGCCGCCTGTCACGACAGCTTCAACTTCGGCGGGCCTAATTCGCCACCAAAGCCGTCCCGGCGGCCGGTCTGCTCGCATTCGCGGCGGATTGGTTGGATAATGCGCGTTTTCGCGGCCCCGGGCGGTCGCGATTTTGCCTTTTCTGGAGATGCCTGCGTTGACCAAGCCCACCAACAATCCGAAGCTCAAGCTGCTCGGTTTCAACAACCTGACCAAGACGCTGAGCTTCAACATCTACGATATCTGCTACGCGCGCAGCACCCAGCATCAGCAGGAATACATCGAGTACATCGACGAGGCTTACAACGCCGAGCGCCTGACCACCATCCTCACCGAGGTGGCGGACATCATCGGCGCCAACATCCTCAACGTGGCGCGCCAGGACTATGACCCGCAGGGCGCCTCGGTGACGATGCTGATCTCCGAAGGGCACCACGACGGCCTGCACACCCCGCAAACCGAGAAGGATTCGGTGGTGGCGCACCTGGACAAGAGCCACATCACCGTCCACACCTACCCGGAGACGCACCCGGACGCCGGCATCAGCACCTTCCGCGCCGACATCGACGTCTCCACCTGCGGCAAGATCTCGCCGCTGAAGGCCCTTAACTATCTGATCAAGAGCTTCGAGTCGGACATCGTGGTGATGGACTACCGCGTGCGCGGCTTCACCCGCAACGTGCGCGGCATGAAGCACTACATCGACCACTCGATCGACTCGATCCAGAACTTCATCTCGCGCGACATCAAGGACCGCTACGACATGGTGGACGTGAACGTCTACCAGGAGAACATCTTCCACACCAAGATGCGCCTCAAGCAGCTGGACCTGGACACCTACCTGTTCGGCGAAGGCGTGTCGGAGCTGCCGCCGCGCGACGCCAAGCGCATCCGCGAGCGCGTCGACCACGAGATCATGGAGATCTTCTACGGGCGCAATATCCAGCGCTGAAGCTTGGCGCGGCAAATAATGAGGCGGCCTGCGGGCCGCCTTTTTTTGTTCGGGTGGCCTCAGCCCGGGGGAGCCTGCAGCAGGTGCTCGGCCAGATTGCCCTGCAGGTCGAGCATCGAGTAATCGCGCGCGGCAAAGCGCCAGCGGCCGGCGACGCGCTCGAACTCGTCGTGGTAGCGCCCGGCGGCGATGACCTGCAACGGCAGGCCCGGCGCCGCCTGCAGCACCGTGTAGTACGAGCGGCAGCGGGCCAGGCCGCGGGCCTCGTCGATGTCGAGGATCGGGTTGGTCACGATGTGCTTGGTGCGGGGCGTGCCGTCGCCGTGGATCTTCACGTACTGCCGCCATATCGCCAGCAGGCCGGCGCCGTCGACCCGCTCGCCCCCGGGCAGGCGGATGCGCGCATGGCGGAACAGCGCCGCGGTGCCTTCGAGGTCGCCGCCGTCCAGCAATTCGGCGTAGCGATACAGCAGGTTGGCGATCTCGACCGCGCTGCCGCTCATGGCCGTTCCCGGCGCACTCAGCCGGCGGCGGCGCCGCGTCGGCGGTAGCCGCCGAGCGGCGCGGCGGACTGGCGCAGCTTGAGCTCGTAGTCCAGCTCGCGGCGCGGCATCGGGCTGGGCCAGGCGCCGCCGTTGCGCGACGCCAGCAGGGTCAGCAGCATGTCGGTCGCGGCCTCGGCCATCAGCGGAATCGGTTGGCGCACCGTGGTCAGCGCCGGCCATACCACCTGCGCGATCGGCGCGTCGTCGAAGCCGACGATGGAAATCTCCTCCGGCACGTGCAGGCCCATCTCGTGGGCCACCGCGATCGCCGCGGCGGCCATGTCGTCGTTGCTGGCGATGATGGCGGTCGGCCGCGGTTGCCGGTGCAGCAGCCGTCGCGCGCAGTCCAGGCCCGAGGCGTAGGAAAACGAGCCCTGTTCCACCAGCTGCTCCACCACTTCGAGCTTGTGGGCGCTCATGGCGCGGCGGAAGCCGCGCAGCCGCAGGCGGGCCGCGGCGTGCTTGGGATCGCCCTTGATGAAGCCGATGCGGCGGTGACCGAGCCCGATGACGTGCTCGGTCAGCTCCTGGGCGGCGCGGGCGTCGTCGATGCGCACCGCCGGCGAGCGGTCGGACTCGGTGTCCGGGGCGATGCGCACGTAGGGCACGCGGGCCTCCTCGAGCACCCGCAGCACCTCGGCATTGTCGGTGATCGGCGCGGTCAGGATCACGCCGTCGAGCCGCAGCTGCGACACCAGCGCGCCGGTGCGCTCGGCCACGTCCGCCGCTGCATCGTCGAGCTGCTCCACCAGCAGGTGATAGCCGGCGCCGCGGCAGCGGTTGAGGATGCTGACCTCGACGCGGTGGGCGTAGTCGCCGCCGGGGTCGCCGAACAGGTAACCGATCAGGAACGAGCGCTCGCCGGCCAGGCTGCGCGCCGAGAAGTTCGGCTGGTAGCCGAGCGCCGTGGCGGCGCGCGTCACCCGCTCGCGCACCTCGTCGCGGACATTGGGTTCCTTGTTCACCACCCGCGACACGGTCTTCATCGAGACCCCGGCCAGCTTGGCGACATCCATCATGGTCGGCTGGCGCGCCGGCAGGCTGGGCTGTGGTCGGGCCGGGGGGGTGCGCTTGCGCATTCGTGTTCTGGTCGGGTCGGGCTGGCGCAGCGCCGCTGGCTGCCTGCGTATGATAGCGCTGCCAACGCGGGGCAATTCGACCAAAAAGCGGACGGGCGCATGCGGCATCGGGAGGACGGGCTGCGGACGGAACGGCAGGGGCGCGACGGCCTGGCCGCGGGAGCGGCCTTCGGCTTCGCCGTCGGCGATTTCGGCCTCAACCTCTACTGGCAGGGCCTGGGCCTGTTCCTGGTCTATTTCCACACCGACGTGCTCGGCCTGCCCGCCTCGTGGGCGGGCCTGGCCTACCTGGCCGCCTCGGTCTGGGACGGCCTGTCCGATCCCCTTCTGGGCCTGGCCGCCGACCGCACGCGCACCCGCTGGGGCCGGTATCGACCGTACCTGCTGCTCGGCTCGCTGCCGCTGGCGCTGGCCTTCGTGCTGAGCTTCTCGGCGCCGCGCCTGCCGCTGCCGCTGCTGGTCGGTTACGCCCTGGCGAGCCAGCTGCTGGTGCGCACGCTGTACAACGCCCTCGCCATCCCCTACGCCTCGCTGTCGGCGGCGATGACGCGCGACAGCGCGGTCCGCACCACCCTGTCGGGGCTGCGCATGCAATGCGCCTTCGCCGGCGGCATCGCGGTGGCCTGGCTGATGCCGGCGCTGGCGCAGGGCCTGGTCCCGGCCTGCGGGCGAGCCGCCTATGCCGTGGCGGCCGCGATCGTCGGCGCCTTCGCCACCGCCACCTTTCTCTGGTGCTTTGCCGCGGTGCGCGAGCCCGCCGTGGAGGAGCGGGCCGCTCCGGCGCCGCTGCTGCCGGAAGTGCGCGCCTTCCTGCGCGCGGCCGGCGGCAGCGCGCCGCTGCTGCGCCTGCTGGCGGCGCGCTTCGCCATGGCCTTCGCCCACACCATGCACATCCGCAACACCATGTACTTCCTCAAGTACGTGCTGGGCGACGCGGGCCTGGCGCCGCGCGTGCTGCCGCTGTTCGCGGCGCTGAGCCTGCTCAGCGTGCCGCTGTGGGTATGGCTGATCCGCCGCAGCGGCAAGCGCGGCGCCTGGCAATCGGCCTGCCTGCTGAGCCTGCTCGGCGCCCTCGCCCTGCATCTGCCGGCGGCGCAGCAGCCGGCGGTGGCCCTGGCGCTGCTGGGCGCTTTCGCCGTCGGCACCACCGGCCACGGCGTGTGCTTCTGGGCGATGCTGCCGGACACGGTGGAGTACAGCGAATGGCGCTTCGGGCGGCGCGACGAAGCCAAGGTGTTCGGCATCGCCTCGCTGATCCAGAAGCTGGCCATGGGGCTGTCCGCGCTCGCCGCCGGGCTGCTGCTCGACGCCTGCGGTTTCGCCGCCAACCAGCCGCAGGGCGCCGGCGCCATCGCGGCGATCCGCGCCAGCCTCGGCCTGATCCCGGCCCTGGGCATGGCGTTGTCGCTGCTGCTGATGCGCGGCTACGACCTGGACGAGGCCGCCCACCGCCGCATCCTGGCGTCGCTGGAGGCGCGTCGCGGCGCCGGCCGGCAGGAGGATTGACAGCGCTATCAATCCAGCCCCTTGCGGCGCTAAGATGCGGCAGGGAGGAAAGACCATGCCTGCAATCCGCAAGGTTCTGATCGTCGGCGGCGGCACCGCCGGCTGGCTCACCGCGGCCTTCCTGGCGCGCCAGCTCGGCACGGCGCGGGGTGGCGTGCAGATCGCCCTGGTGGAATCCAGGGAGATCGGCATCATCGGCGTCGGCGAGGGCACTTTTCCTTCGATCAAGGGCACGCTGGCGGCCATCGGCATCGACGAGGCGCGCTTCCTGCGCGGCAGCCTGGGGACGTTCAAGCAAGGCATCCGCTTCGAGCACTGGGTGCGGCCGCCCGGCACGCCGGGCGCGGACCACTACTTCCATCCGTTCAGCCTGCCCAGCCAGCGCGCCGGCGCCCCCGAGTTGCTGCCCTACTGGCTGCTGGGGGCCGCCGGGCCGGGCGTCGCCTTCGCCGAGGCGGCAACCCTGCAGAAGCGGGTGGCGGATGCGGCCCACGCGCCGAAGCGGCCGGGCGACGCGGACTTCCTCGGCGCGCTGAACTACGCCTACCACTTCGACGCGGCGCGCTTCGCCGGCCTGTTGTGCGAGCAGGGCAAGAGCCTGGGCGTGGAGCACCTGCTGGGCACGGTGGAGCGGGTGGAGCTGGATCCGGGCGGCGCCATTGCCGCGGTGGTGACGCCCGAGCACGGGGCGCTGCGCGCCGACCTCTATATCGACTGCAGCGGCTTCCGCGCCGCGCTGATCGGCGGCGCGCTGGGCGTGCCCTACCGCAGCATGAACGATGTCCTGTTCGTCGACCGCGCCGTCGCCATCCAGGTGCCCTACGACCGGCCCGATGCGCCGATCCCGTCCTACACCATCTCCACCGCCCACGAGGCCGGCTGGACCTGGGACATCGGCCTGCACCAGCGGCGCGGCGTCGGCTACGTCTATTCGTCGGCGCACACCGACGACAGCCGCGCCGAGCAGGTGCTGCGCGACTACATCGGGCCGGCCTGCGCCCAGCTTCCGGCGCGGCAACTCAAGTTGAAGGTCGGTTACCGCGAAACGCAGTGGCTGAACAACTGCGTGGCGGTCGGCCTGTCCAGCGGCTTCGTCGAGCCGCTGGAATCCTCCGGCATCGGCCTGATCGAAACGGCGGCCTACCTCATCGCCTACCTGTTCCCTTTCGACGGCGAGATGGCGCCGGTAGCGCGGCATTTCAATGCGCTGATGAAGGCGCGCTACGAGCGCATCTTCGATTTCGTCAAGATGCACTACTGCCTGACGCAGCGCCGCGATCACCGCTTCTGGATCGACAACACCGATGCGGCGACCATTCCCGAAACGCTGCGCGAGAAGCTGGCGCTGTGGCGCTGCCGCCCGCCGCACCGCCTGGATTTCGTCGCCGACCTGGAGATGTACCTGCCGGCCAGCTGGCAGTTCGTGCTGTACGGCATGGAGTATCCGACCGAGCTTGGCGCCAGCCGCGCCGGCTACCCGCACTACGCCGCGGCGCAGCGCGAATTCCAGACGATCCGCCAGCTGTCGCCGCGGGCGCTGGCGGACCTGCCGACGCACCGCTCGCTGGTGGAGCAGATGTGCCGGCGGGCGCCGGCGGTGGCCTGAAAAAGCCTGGCGCGATCGTGTAGGCCGCGGCGGATCTCGCGGCCGAACCAGGCGGCGAAAAAAAAGAAATCCTCGACGCCATCTTTGCGATCCAGTTGCAAGATGGCGCGAGGATCAAGCCACGGCTCATGCGACCGCCCCGTGCTTGATTCCGGGCCGGACATGACCGTGGAGATACGTGGCGGGCGACCACCACGTACTCCGAGCACATCAAACGGCATGGCCCGGCGTCGGCTGCCGGTGCCTCGCCGCGGTTCCTAGTGCACCGCCGGCGGACACACCGCTCCGGCCGGATCGGAAGCCAGCTGGACGCTGCTGAGCGACAGCCGGAGGCTCCCGGCGGTGCTCAGCGCAAAGGGCTCCATCACCCGGGCGACATCGGCTCCCGCATCGCGCAGGCAGGCCAGTTTCACTTTCAGCGTGTGCCATTCGCCGAGCGCCACGCCGTTGAGGGTCGGCGCCAGGTCGACGGCCGAGCCGCAGCCGGGACCGCAGCCCAATTCCAGCCGCACCGGCGCGGTGGGCCGCTCGTCGACGCGGTAGGCGATGTTCAGCGCCGCGTCGCCGTTGGCGAGCATGCGCATGTCCAGCGGGCCGCCGGTGATGCCGATCGCGGCTTCGCCCTGGCCCGACCAGCTCAGCTCGCGCCCGGCCTCCTGCACCCCTTCGGCATCCACCGCGCGCATGGTCAGTCCCGCCACCGCGCCGCTGTTGCTGCCGGCGGCGACCGTCAGCGACTGGCCGCCGCCGCGCAGCACCAGCTGCCAGGGCGCCGCCGCACGGCCCTGCACCAGGTAGCTGGAGAAGTTGAACGCCTCGGGCGCCACGCCGGAGTCCTCCGGCAGGGCCGGCAGCCCGCGCTGGTCGCGGTAGCTCAAGCCGTAACCGTAGGGGAACTGCGGACGGTAGGGCCGGGTCTCGCGGTTCAGCACGGCCTGCGCGGCATTGCGCGGCCAGGAAAAGGATAGCTTGCCGCTGAAGTCGAAGCGCGGCCGGCCCGCCGCGTCGCCGATCAGCACGTCGGCGATGCCGCCCCCTTCGGAGCCCGGCAGCCAGGCGGCGACGAAGGCGTCGGAGGCGTTGATTTCCGGATTGACCCACAGCGGGCGACCGGAGAGGAACACCGTCACCACCGGCACGCCTTGCGCGCGCAGGCGCTTGAGCAGGGCCAGATCGCTCTTGTCGCCGGGCTGGTACTCGAGCGTCTTCAGGTCGCCCCAGCCTTCGGCGTAGGGGGTCTCGCCGATCACCACCACGGCGACGTCGGGCTTGCCGGCGTAGCTGCCGTCGGCGCTCAGCTCGGCGCCGCCGCCGCCCGCCTCCAGCGCCTCTCGCAGGCCGGCGTAGATCGACTGGCCATTGGGAAAGTCGCTGTTGTGATTGCCGGTGCCCTGCCAGGAGAGCGTCCAGCCACCGCACTGGCGGCCGATATCGTCGGCACCCGAGCCCGCCACCAGCACGTGCGCGCCGGCGCGGATCGGCAGCACCGCGCCGTTGTTCTTCAGCAGCACCAGCGACTCGCGCACCGCCTGGCGCGCCAGGGCGCGGTGCTGCGGCGAGCCGACCACGCCCTCGCGCCCTTCCCAGGGGCGCTGCGGATCGAACAGGCCCAGCGCGAACTTGACCCGCAGGATGCGGCGCACCGCATCGTTGATGCGCTGCGGCGGGATCGTGCCCGCGCGCGCCTGCTCGAGCGTGTTGTGGTACAGGCCTTTCCAGCTGTCCGGGGCCATCAGCATGTCGATGCCCGCGTTGAAGGCGGCGGCGCAGCTCTCGTTGCTGCAGCCCGGCACCTGGCCATGCGCATTCCAGTCGCTGACCACGAAGCCTTCGAAGCCGAAGCGGCCTTTCAGCACGCCGGTCAGCAGGCTGCGGTTGGCGTGCATCTTCACGCCCTGCCAGCTGGAGAACGACGCCATCACCGTCATCACGCCGGCGTCGATCGCCACCGGGTAGCCCGGCGCGTGGATGCGGATCAACCCGGCCTCGCTGATGTCGGCGTCGCCCTGGTCGATGCCGTCGCGGGTGCCGCCGTCGGCGATGAAGTGCTTGGCGGAGGCGGCGACATGGCCGCTTTGCAGCACCGGCCGCGCGCCCGGCTCGCCTTGCAGGCCGCGCACCATCGCGTCGGCGTATTCACGGACCAGCGCCGGCTCCTCGGCGTAGCCCTCGTAATGGCGGCCCCAGCGCAGATCGCGCGGCACCGACAGCGCCGGGCCGAAGGCCCAGTCGATGCCGGTCGCCGCGGTTTCCTCGGCGGTGGCCTCGCCGATGCGGCGCATCAGGACCGGATCGTGCGCCGCGCCCAGGCCGATGTTGTGCGGGAACAGGGTGGCGCCGACGACGCGGCTGTTGCCGTGCACCGCGTCGAGGCCGAACAGCAGGGGAATCGGCTCATGGCCCGCGCGCGGCTCCAGCGCCACGGCGCGGAAGGCGCGGGCCGTGGCGACCCAGGCCGGCGCCGGCGAGCGCGGGCCGTCGGCGCCCAGGGCCGGCGAGTTGCCGCCGGCGAGGATCGAGCCGAGCGGCACCTCGCGCAGGTCTTCCGGCCGGATGCTGGCGATGTCGGCCTGGATCATCTGCCCCACCTTCTCCTCCAGGCTCATCTGCCCGAGCAGCTGCGTGATGCGCGCCTCGGTGGCGGCGTCGAGCAGGCCGTGGCTGTGCGCCTGCGGCCACAGCTGCGGATGCGCCAGTCCGGGCGTTGCGGTCCGGCTCCAGGCCGGGGGCACCGCCGCCGCCGCGGCGAGGAGGAACAGCGCGACTGCGTGCTTTCTCATCGATTTCGTTTTCGGAAGGCTCAGGCTTCGACGGCGAGCGCCAGCGGCTGCCCGCTGCGGCGGTAGCGCAGGCGCAGCAGCGGCGTGGTCATCAGCGTGGTAGCGACCGCCATGACGACCAGCAGGGTGAAGACCTTGGGCGGGATGAAGCCGAGGTCGAGGCCGATGTTCAGCACTACCAGCTCCATCAGGGCGCGCGTGTTCATCAGCGCCCCGCAGGCGGCGGCATCCTCGCGCGCCATCCCGGCGGCGCGCGCCGCGAAGTACACCGGCACGATCTTGGCCGCGCTCGCCGCCAGCAGGATCAGCGCGCACCAGCCCCAGTCGGACACGCTGTCGAGCCCCAGCAGATTGGTGCGCAGGCCGGTGCAGGTGAAGAACACCGGCAGCAGGAACACCAGCACGAACTGCCCGGCCTGGCGCCGCCAGGCCTCGACGAAGGCGCGGTGGCGGTGGAACAGCAAGCCGACCGCCAGGCCGCCAAAAATGGCGAACAGGCCAAGCCGGCTGGTGCAGAGCGCGGCGGCGAACAACGCGGCCAGCACGATGGCCATGGGGGTGCCCGGCAGCTGGCCGTCCGCGGCCGGATAGCGCCGCACCAGCCGCTCGGCGAGCGGCCGCCCCAGGCGCCACAGCAGCAGGGCGAAGACGGCGATGCCGGCCAGTTGCGCGGCCGCATGGCCGAGCGACAGCCGCGCCGTCGCGAAGGCCGATACCAGGCCCAGCAGCACCCAGCCGGCCACGTCGTTGATCGCCGCGGCGGAGATGGCGATGACGCCCACGCGCGTGCGGCTCAGTCCCAGCTCGCGCAGGATGCGGCCCAGCACCGGCACCGCGGTGATGGCCATGGCGACGGCGAAGAACAGGCTGTAGACCATGGGATCGGTGCCGGCCGCCAGCAACGGCGCCGACCACAGGCCGAGCAGCAAGCCGGCGCACAGCGGCCCGGCGAGGCTGGCCAGGGCCACCGCCGCCACCGCCTTGCGCGATCCGGCCTGGCTCAGCTGGCCGAACTGGAACTCGCTGCCGATCTGGAACATCAGCAGGATCAGGCCGATCTGGCTGAGCACGCCGATCGGCCCCGCCGCCTCGCCCTGGAACAGGAAGGCGCTGGCCTGCGGCCACAGCGCGCCGAGGCAGGACGGTCCCAGCAGCAGCCCGGCGATGATCTCGCCGATCACGCCGGGCTGGCCGTAGCGGCGCATCGCCAGGTTGGCGGCGCGCGCCGCCAGCACGATGACGATCAGTTGCAGCAGGGTGGCGAGCAGCACGCCCTCGCCGTGGGCAGCTTCAGCAGGGTGCATCGATTCGTCTCCTGGTGCGGGCCGCGCCACCCGGCGGCAGGGCCCGCTGCCGATCCGTCGGCGGATCGGCCTGATGAATAAAAGGTCCCGGTCCGCACCGCGATGCGGGCCGGGAATGCCGCTGCCGGCCTGCCGGGGCGGGTAGGGCGCACCACGCCTCCGGCAGCATCGTTCCGGCTTACGGCTGTCCGCGGCTGGGAGCGTCCCGCGGACCGGACACGTTCAAGGCTCAGGCCCCGGCGCGCGCCGCAGCGGCGGAGCGCCGGCTGCCGCGCGTCCACAGCCCCTGGATCGCTTCCAGGCTGCGCCCGGCCGTCTCCGGCACGCAGCGCCACACGAACACCCCGGCGAGCACGCTCATCAGGCCGTAGAGGTAGTAAGCGAAGCCGTGGTTCAGCCACTGGTTGAGGAAAGAGTTGCCGTCCAGCACCTTGAACGACCAGGACACCGCCAGGTTGGCGATCCACTGCGCCGCGACCGTCACCGCCATGGCCTTGCCGCGGACCGCGCCGGGAAAGATCTCCGACAGCATCACCCACACCACCGGCCCCCAGGACATGGCGAAGCCGACGATGTAGACGATGACGCAGAACAGGGCGATGCCGCCCTGCGAGTGCGCGCCGAACAGCCAGCCCAGGGCCAGCATCGGCAGCGCCATGGCGGCGGCGCCGACGATCAGCAGCGGCTTGCGGCCGAGGCGGTCCACGGTGTAGATCGCGATCAGGGTGGACAGCATGTTGGCGGCGCCCACCACCACCGTCTGCAGCAGGGCGCTGTCGCTGCCGGCGCCGAGGTTGCGGAACATCAACGGCGCGTAATACAGCACCGCGTTGATGCCGACCAGCTGCTGGAACACCGACAGCGCCAGCCCCACCAGGATCACGGTCCAGCCATAGCTGAGCAGGCGCGGCGCCACCGTGGCCTTCAGGCTGGCCGCGATTTCGGCGAGGATCTGCGGCGCCTGCGCCGCGCCGGCGACGCGCTGCAGCACCCGCATCGCCTCGGCTTCGCGGCCGCGCAGCATCAGCCAGCGCGGCGTATCCGGCACGCCCGCCAGCAGCGCCAGGAACAGCAGGGCCGGCAGGCTCTCCGAACCCAGCATCAGGCGCCAGCCGATGCGGTCGAGCCAGGCCGCGTCGCCGCCCCGGGCGATCAGCCAGTTGACGAAATAGACCGTGACGATGCCGATGACGATGGCCATCTGGTACAGCGAAACCAGCTGCCCGCGCCGCTCCTTCGGCGCGATCTCGGCGATGTACAGCGGCGACAGCATCGAAGCGATGCCGATGCCGGCGCCGCACAGCAGGCGATAGAGATTGAAGGCGATCAGGGCCGGCAGGCCGGCGCTGCCCAGCGGCTCCAGGCCGGCCTCGGGCATCGCCGAGCCGATGGCCGACAGCAGGAACAGCACCGCCGCCACGATCAGCCCGCGCTTGCGGCCGTAGCGGTCGGCGATGCCGCCGGCGATGGCGCTGCCCAGCACGCAGCCGAACAAGGCGCTGGACACGGTCAGGCCCGACAAGGTGTTGCGCCAGGTCTCGCTCAGGCGCAGCGGATCGATGAAGACGTTGTCGATCGAGCCGACCGCGCCGGAGATCACCGCCGTGTCGTAGCCGAACAGCAGCCCGCCCAGCGCCGCCACCAGGGTCAGCCGCAGCGTCAGCGTCGGGCCGGCCGCTTCGATCCGCGGCCCGGCCATGGCCATTCCCGCCTTCATGGCGGCGCTAGAAGTCCGCGCCGACATTGACGCCGAAGGTGCGCGGCGGCAGGTACTGCGCCTGCCAGGGTCCGAAGGAGTTCTGCGCGCTGGTCTTGACCTTGCCGTCCTCCACGTTCTGCACGAACAGGTCGACCCACCAGGGCTTGGGGCTGGCCGCGGTGTAGCGCAGCGCCAGGTCGGTGCGGGTGTAGGACGTCTGCCGGTCGCCGTCGCCGAGGTTGAACACGCTGAGCCAGCTGCCGGTCTCGAAGTGGGTGGCGACCCGCGGCGCCAGCACCGCGCCGCTGTCGAAGCGGAAGCTGTGCTCGTACAACACCTGGGCGGCGAAGATCGGCGCGTGCGGCAGGTCGTGGTGGGTGACGTCCAGGCAAGTGGTGCGGTTGCCGGGCGGAATCAGCGTGCCATCCGGGTTGAAGTTCAAGGGACAGGCCGGCAGGTTTCCGATGGGAGTTGTTCCCGGCAGGGTGTAGTCGTTGCTGCCTGCGATCAGACGTCCCAGCCGCGTGTGGGTGTAGGCCATGGTGAGCTGTGCCCGGTCGTCGCGCGTCAGCTTGGCCGCCAGCTCCGACTCCACGCCATAGACCTTGGCGCCTTCGGCGTTGGAGGTCACCAAGGAGTGCGAGCCGTCGGGATTGGTCACCGGCGAGCTGAACTGGAAGTTCTTGAAGTCTTCGTAGTAGACGGCGTTGTTGAAGCGCAGCCGGCCGTTAAAGAAGGTGTTCTTGGTGCCCAACTCGTAATTGGTCAGCGTCTCCGGTCCATAGTGCGCACCACCGTCCTGCAAACCGCCGGATTTGTAGCCGGTGGAGACGCTGGCATAGGCCATGAAAGCGTGGCTGAAGTCGTAGTTGACGCGCCCGAGATAAGTCGCCTTACTGCCGGTGAAGTGGCCGTCGTTGTGCTGGTAGGTGGCGAAACCCGAGCCCGGTGCCAGTGGATCGGCACCGGGATCGATCGGCACGTCGCCACCGGACGGCGGGTTCGCGGTTGGATTCCAGCCGTTGTTGGTGCCGCCCTCGTTCTTGCGGTCGTCGTGGGTGTAGCGGACGCCGCCGGTGAGATGCAGGGCGTCGGTCAGGTTCCAGGTGGCCTGGCCGAACGCGGCCTCCGAGCCCACCGTCTCCTTGGGCTGGATGAAGGAGCCCTGCCAGTTCACGGTGCCCTGCTGGGTGCCGCTGAGGATCGGGATGTCGAAGCGGATGCTGTTGTCCTCGGCGGCGTAGTACAGGCCGAGAATCCAGTCCACCGTGTGCTTGCCGGCGGACTGCAGCTCCAGCTCGTGGCTGTAGTTGAGGTAGCGCGAATAGTCGGTGCGGTCCTGCTGGTAGGTGGCGCCGGTGGTGAAGCTGGTCGGCACCGTTGCACCGCCGTCCTGGTCGAAGTCGGAGGAGCCGGTGAAGTGCGAGAAGCCGGCGATATAGGCCAGGTTCAGGTAGTCGTTGATGCCGTAGTCGATGCGGCTGCGCAAGGTGCTGACGTCGCGGTGCAGGTAGGGCGCCGTGTCGATCAGCGCCGACCAGAAGTCCTGCCCCGGCCGCGGCGTCTGCATCAGGTTCATGTCCGGCGTGCCGCGGTCGATGAAGTACTCGTAGGAGATGTTCCAGGTGAGCCGGTCGAGCGGCTTCCACAGCGCGCTGAGGCGCACCGCGCTCTGGTCCTGCGCGTTGTACTGCGGGCCGCCCTGCACGAACAGGTTGGGGTTCAGCGGCTCGAAGGAAAACGGCACAAAGCCCGGACGGGTGGCGTTGGCCGTGTTGTAGGAGGCGATCTGCGGCGCGGCCGCCGCCTGCTGGTCGGCCAGCGAAGGATGCGGCGCGGCCTGGTAGCGGACGTAGCCGTCGTGCTGCTCGTGGACGAAGGCGAAGCGCAGCGCCAGGTCGCTGCCGATCGGCAGGTTAAAGGCGCCGCGCGCGCCGTAGCGGTTGTAGTCGCCCACCCCGCCCTGCGCCGTGCCGAAGCTCTGGTTCAGCACCGGCTTGGCGGTCTGCATGTTGACCGCGCCGACGGTGGAATTGCGGCCCCACAGCGTGCCCTGCGGCCCGCGCAGCACTTCGATGGAGTCCATGTCGAACAGCAGCGTCGCGGCGCCCTCGGCGCGCGGCGCGTAGATGCCGTCGACGAACAGCGCCACTTCCGGATCGGCGTATTCGGTCTTGGCGCTGTCGTTGCCGATGCCGCGCATCGTCATGGTGATCAGGCCGTGGTCGCCCTGGGAAGTGGCCTGGAAGCTGGGAACAAGATGCACCACGTCCTCGATGGTCATGACGTGGTTGTTCTCCAAGGTCTGCGCGTTCACCGCGGTGACGGCGACGGGAGTCTCCTGGAGCGAGGTCGAGCGCTTGGTCGCGGTGACCGTGATCTCCTGGATCGCGGTCGACGACACGTCGTCCGCCAGCGCCGCTCCCGATCCGGCGAACAGGGCCATGATTGCCGCCTGGATCGGCAGCGCCTTCCTGCGAAATCTCGTCTGCTTCATTCCGATGGTCTCCTCCATCATGGGAACCTTGAGCGCTGCGAAGCGCGGTCCCTCTGGCCGCGGATCGTGCCGCGGGCCTGGTGGTGCTTCCGGTTGGACTGCCGCTGGTCCGGCCTGGGCCGGGCCTTTGCCTGATATCGCTGCCGACTACCTCCCCGTTTGCCGATCGGTCCGCGCCGCCGGCCTGATTCGCTGCCGGACGGCGTGCCGTCAGGATTCAGACTGCGCCATTTTGACAGCGCTGTCAATAGCGCTTCGAAACTTTATTCGAGCGCCGCGGCAACGCCTCAGCAGGCCAGCTCGAGCGCGCAGGCTGCCGCGCCCAGCAGCCCCGGCTGGGCATGAAGAATGGCGCGGGTCGGAATGCTGCGCATCAGGCCTTCGAAGCGCCCCTTGGCCTCGAAGCGCCGGCGGAACGCGCCGCGCTCGAGCCACGGCAGCAGCTTCACGGTCATGCCGCCGCCGAGGTACAGGCCATGCCAGGCGCCGTGCAGCAGGGCCACGTCGCCGGCAAAGCTGCCGAGGATGGCGCAGAACAGTTCCACTGCGCGCACGCAGGCGGCGTCGCCGCCGCGCCGCGCGGCCGCGGTGATTTCTTCGGCCGTGGCGCCGCCACCGGGCCGGTCCTCGATGGCGCAGACCGCGGCGTGCAGGTTGCACAGGCCGGGGCCCGAGATCAGGCGCTCCATCGAAACGCGCGGATAGCGCAGCGACAGGTGCTCCAGCACCGCGGTTTCGTAGTCGTCGCCCGGAGCGAAGCCGATGTGGCCGCCCTCGGTCTCCAGCACCATGGATTGCTCCCGCCGCAGCACCACGCGGCAGACGCCGAGACCGGTTCCCGGCCCCAGCACGGCGCAGTGGCGTTCGCCTTCCACGGGCGCGGACGGCGCCTCCGCCTCGCCCAGCGCGTGCAGGTCGCACGGCTGCAGATGCGGAATGGCCTTGCCGATCGCGGCGAAGTCGTTGATGACGCGGACCTGCCCGATCCCGGTCTGGCGCTGCAGCGCGGTGATGGAGAACGACCAGGGATTGTTGCTCAGGCGGATGGCGTCGCCGGTGACCGGCGAGGCCACGGCGATCACCGCGCGCTGCGGCGGTGCCGCGCCGGCCTGCGCCAGGTAGTGCGCGATGGCGTCCGCCGGGGAACCGAAGCGGGCCGTTGCGAACTCCCGCAAGGCCAGGATCTGCGGCCTCTTCGCGCCGCTTGCGGCCAGCGCGAAGCGCGCATTGGTGCCGCCGATATCGGCCACCAGAACCGGCATGTCCCCGCCCCCCGCCATGATCCCGCTCCGCTCTTGCCGCGCATCAGCGCGGGCGCAGATTCGGCCATTTTTGACAGCGCTGTCAATCCTGCTCGCAGCCAAGCGCCGCAGCGGGTGAAGGCGCTCAGGGCGTACAGGGGGCCTGCGGCATGGTGCCGTCAACACCGGAGGAGATGGCGAAGCGCAGGGCGCGGTTGTTGCCGGCATCCGCCACATAGAGCTGCCCACCGCTTGCGAAGACGCCCCGTGGATTGAACAGGGTGCCGGCGGTTACGCCTGCGGCGGCCGGGTTGGTGCGCTGGTCGCCGACCTGGTTGTTCTGGTCCGGGTCGTTGGCGGCGTCGTGGAAGAAGTCCTGCTGGCCGAAGACGTAGCTCGCCGGCTGCTGGTTGCGGCCAAAGGCGCCGACGTACTCGAGCACGCGGTTGTTGCCGCTGTCGGCGACGAAGACCGTATTGGCGCCATCCGAGGCCACGCCCCAGGGGCTGTTGAGGGCGGTGGTGCCGGTGCCCGGGGCCTGCACGATGGAGCCGATCGCCGACTGGCCGATGACGTTGTCCGCCTGCGGATTGGTGGTGCCGGGGATGCCGTTGTAGACCAGCACGCGCTGATTTCCAGTGTCGGTGATCAGCAGATGCGCGCCGTCGGACCAGGCGTCGGTCGGCTGGCGCATACCCATGGTGTAGGACTGGGTGGCGTTGTTGAAGATGTCGCCGCCCTGGGTGTTCGTGCTCATGCTGCTTTGACCCAGCACGAAATCGGCCGGGGCCAGCGCGGAGGTCGGGGCCGCGTTCCAGATCAGCACGCGGTTGTTGCCCTTGTCCACCACCACCAGCTTGCCGTTGGCGATGATCGCGGAGGTCGGGTTGTTGAGGTTGTTGGCCGCCGGGGCGTTAGCACCGGAGGCGACGTAGTTGACGTCGTTGTGGGTGAAATCAGGCTGGCCGACCACCACGTCCGGAGCAGTGCCCTTGGAGACGGGCGGCTGATTCCAGATCAGCACGCGATTGTTGCCGCTGTCGGCGACCAACAGATAGGTCGAGCCGCCGGTGCTGGTGCCGGTGGACACCGCCGCCGGGAAGCGGAACTTGATCGCCGTTCCGCTGACCGGCGCGGTGCCCGGCGTGACGGTGACGGCATCGGGCTGGCCGAGGACCAGGGCCGATGCCCCCGCCACCCCCGTGGGAACCGGCGACCAGGCGAGCACCCGATGATTGCCGGTGTCGGCCAGATAAACACTGTAGCCGGCGCTGGCCGCCGGGCCCTGGGGCGCCGACAGCGTGGAGGCCGAAACGCCGCCGGCATTGGCTTGTCCGCCAGTGTAGCCGGTCTGGCCGAGGAGGCCGTCGGCCCGTGGCAGGTTCGGGCACAGCGCGACTGCGCCGCTGGAAGACGAGGCGCCGCCGGATGAGGAGCTGCTCGATGACGAGTTGCCGGCAGCCGGACCGCCCGAAGAGCCGCCGCCGCAGGCCGCAAGTGCCGAAACAGCGAGCAACAGCCAGGGCAGCGCGCGCCGCCGGTCATGATGATCCATCGCCGGACTCCCCGAGTCGGTCAGCCGGCTCGAAGGGCCGGCGCGGCAGTCTAGCAGCTGGGGACTGCGCCACTGGAAAAAAAAGGCGGCCCGGAGGCCGCCTTTCCCTTGCCGCCACTGCTTCAGTAATTCACCGCTTCATAGAACCCGAGCGTCGGCGCAGCCGTCGCCGAGACGCTGCGGCCGAAGTAATCCCGGCCACCGTTGCCGGAAATGACGGCACCGGCGCCGATCGCCGGCGAGCCCGATCCCACCTGATAACCCGCGACCGAGCCGAGGCCGTACGGCGCGGTCGCCGCGGGCGCGACGAACAGCGGATTGGCGATGACCTTGTGGGCATCGGCAGGCTCGCCCGCCGGGTGGTTGCCGAAGAACAGGTTGTTGGAGAAGGCGACGTAGGGCCCCGCCGGATTGGTGTAATTGCCGCTGCCGAAGTTGGCGACGATGTTGTTGTCAAAATTCCAGACGTTGGCATTGATGAAATACGGCAGGCAGCCGTCGCAGAGGATCGGTTTGGAGGGCAGCCCCGCCGCGATGTAGATGGTGTTGTTGTAGATGTTGACGGTGCCGACGGTCCCGTATTCCGAGGTGAAGACGCCCTTGACGCCGCTGTAGGCGTCGTTGACGCTGAGGTTGTAGCGCACGGTGAGGTTGGTGCCGCCCACGATCGGCTGCCCCTCCATCAGCATGAAGCCGCCCTGGTTGTCGTGGCTGTAGTTGTATTGAACGATGGTGTTGTTGGAGTAGAAGTCGTTGTCGAAGGCTTGTCCGTCGACCCCCGCCGCGCTGAGAACGCCGTAGACCTCGTTGTACTGCATGGTCACGCCGATCGTCTTCATCGCCCAGATGCCGCCGGAAGACGACTGGGTTGAATTCGCCACGGTGACCAGACCGGCTGCACCGACGGTATTGTGGTCGATGAGGCTGTTCTGCGCGCCCGAAATGGTGATGCCGTCGCCGTCGACGTTGTAGACCCCGTTGCCCTGGATGGTGACGTTGCTGCTCAGAGCGGCCGGGGCCAGGACGACATAGCTGAGCCCGGCCGAGTTGTCCCAGAACACGATGCCTTCGCGTCCCACGTGACTGACGGTGTTGTTGAGGATCCTGACGTTGTTATAGCTTTCGTTTCCCACAGCCAGAGCGTCGGAAAACGCAACGTTCGACGCGTCGTCGACGACGATAATGCCGCCGTTGGCATGCGGATCGTCGCCGCTGCAGGCGAAGCAGCCATTGACGTCGTGCACATAGTTGTTCTGGATCGTGATGCCGGACAGCACGCCGGCGCTTTCGTTGTCGACGAAAATGCCGCTGCGATTGATCCCGGTGCCGGCGCCGAGTGGGCCGGCGCTGATGGTGCCGACATTGGGCACCCCCGAGTCGTTGACCACTTCGAGGCTGTCGATGGTCCAGCCGCCCTGGTTGTACAGATAGACCGCGGCGCCGCTGGCGAGCGAGCTGCCGTCGATGATTGGCCTGGCGCCGCCGCCGTAACTCGAAACGACGATGGGCGCCGCGGCGGCGCCGGATCCCAGCGGATGCAGCTGTCCGGCCCAGCGCTGCCCGGTGTGGAGCAGGATCGAATCGCCGGGGCTGAAGGTCGTCGCATTCACCTTGGCCAGGGTCTGCCAGGCCGCAGTGGGACTGGTTCCGGCTGCGCCGTCGGAACCCGCCGCCGCGTCGACGTAATAGGTCGCGGCCGCGGCAAGGCCCGGCGCCGCGGCGAACACCGCGGCCGCGATGACCGCGGCGCGGCGCCACGGCCCCGGCGAATGCCGGCATCCCGCCGGCCGGTGCGTTTTGTCGGACTCCCTCAGCATGGCTTCTCTCTCCTGATGTAGTTGTGGTCGCGGCAAGCTCCGAGTCACCCGGGCGCTCCCGCGCCTATTGATGAACTCTCCAGTCCATGAAAGCATCCGATTCATGAACTGTCAAGTCCATTAATATATAGTGGCACTCATGCTGACCATGAAATCCCTGCCGAAGGGGCGCCATCACCTGAGCCGCGAGCAGGTCGAGGCCTCGCAGCGCACCCGCTTGCTGAAGGCGGCGGTCGAGCTGGGAACCGAGCGCGGCTTCGCCCCCCTGACCCTGGCCGACATCGTCGGCCGCGCCGGCGTCGCCCGCTCCACCTTCTACGAGTATTTCGCCGACAAGGAGGAATGCTTCCTGGAAGCGTTCGACTACGCGGCCGAGCGGGTGGTCGAGCGCGTGCTGGCGCTCGAGCCGCCTCCCGCCGGCGCCTCGCCGGTCCACGCCTACATCGCCAGGCTGCTGGAGCTTTGCGTGCAGGAGCCAGGGCTGGTGCGCCTGGTCGCCGCCGACGCCGAGGCGCTCGGCCCCGCGGCCGCCGAGCGCCAGCGCGAACTCCGGGGCAGGATCGCGGACGGGCTGGTCAAGCTCCGCGATTTCCTGCGCCGCAAGGAACCGAAATTCGCGCCGATCAGCCATATCCGCGCGCTCGCCATCGTCGGCGCCATCATCGAAGTGCTGCGGCACACCTTCTACACCTCCGGCATCGACGCGCTGCCCACGCTGCAGGCGGAGCTCGCCGCGGTCGTGCTCGCCCTGCTCGAGGCCCCGCCGGCCTGACCCGCCGCACGGCGGCGCCGGTGCTTGGGCGCAAGCCCGGTCGCCCCGGAGTTAAACTCTTTTCCCGCCGCGGGCATCCAACAGCCGAGAACCCGGCCGGATTGCCCGGCCATCAAAGTCACGCCGGAGTGCTGGCGCAGACGCGCTCCGCGCTTCAAGATCTAAGGGAGTCAAGATGACATCGTCCAAGCTGCCGTACGCGGCATTCGTCCTGCTATTGACCACGGGAACCGGCATGGTTGCCTGCAACAACAAATCCGCGGCGCCCGCCGCCCCCGCCGCGCAGCCCGCGGCCGCCGCGCCGGCGCCCTCGCCGTTTGCGCAGGACAGCACCCTGCCCTTCAACCTGCCGCCGTTCGACAAGATCAAGGAAACCGACTTCGCGCCGGGCTTCGAGCAGGGCATGGCCGAGCAGCGCAAGGAAGTGGACGCCATCGCGCACAGCGCGGAGGCGCCGACCTTCGACAACACCATCATCGCGCTGGAGCGCAGCGGCCGCCTGCTGACCCGCGTCTCGCAAACCTTCTTCAACCTCACCTCCTCCAACACCAGCGACACGCTGGACAAGGTGCAGGCCGACATGGCGCCGAAGCTGTCGGCGCACCAGGACGCGATCTACCTCGACCCGGCGCTGTTCGCGCGCGTGGACAAGCTGTACCAGGACCGCGCCACGCTGGGCCTGGACGCCGAGGGCCAGCGCCTGCTGGAGCGCTACCACGTCCTGTTCGTGCGCGCCGGCGCCAAGCTGTCCGACGCCGACAAGGACAAGCTGCGCAAGCTCAACGAGCAGATCTCCTCGCTCACCACGCAGTTCCAGCAGACCGTGCTGAAGGCGACCAACGACGGCGCCGTGGTGGTGGACAGGAAGGAGGACCTCGACGGCCTGCCGGACGATCGCATCGCCGCCGCCGAGCAGGCGGCCAAGACCCGCAAGCTCGACGGCAAGTGGGTGCTGACCTTGCAGAACACCACCGGCCAGTCCGCGCTGGCGCAGCTGAAGAACCGCGCGCTGCGCGAGAAGCTGTACAAGGCCTCGATCGCCCGCGGCGACGGCGGCCCCGACGACAACACCGCCGCCGTGGCGCAGATCGTCAAGCTGCGCGCGCAGAAGGCCGAGCTGCTGGGCTACAAGGACTTCGCCGCCTACGCGCTGGAGGACGAAACCGCCAAGACGCCCGAAGCGGTCAACAAGATGCTGGCGCAGCTGGCCGGCGGCGCGCTGGCCAACGCGCGCAAGGACGCCGCCGAGCTGCAGAAGCTGGCCGACGCCGACGCCAAGGCCAGCCGCCAGCCGAAGTTCCAGCTGCAGCCCTGGGACTGGGCCTACTACGCCGAGCAGCTGCGCAAGCAGCGCTACGCCTTCGACGAGGCGCAGGTGAAGCCCTACTTCGAGCTGAACCACGTGCTGCAGGACGGCGTGTTCTACGCCGCGCACCAGCTCTACGGCCTGAACTTCAAGGAGCGCAAGGACCTGCCGGTGTACCAGAAGGACGTGCGCGTGTTCGAGGTGTCGAACGAGGACGGCACGCCGCTGGCGCTGTTCCTGGCCGACTACTACGCCCGCGACAACAAGCAGGGCGGGGCCTGGATGAGCGAGTACGTCAGCCAGTCCAAGCTGCTCGGCCTGAAGCCGGTGGTGGTCAACAACCTCAACATTCCCAAGCCGCCCGAAGGCCAGCCGACTCTGCTCAGCTTCGACGACGTCAACGGCATGTTCCACGAGTTCGGCCACGCCATCCACGGCATGTTCTCCAACGTGGAGTACCCGCTGTTCGCCGGCACCTCGGTGCCGCCGGATTTCGTCGAGTACCCCTCGCAGTACAACGAGATGTGGTCGCATGATCCGCAGGTGCTGGCCAATTACGCCAAGCACTACCAGACCGGCGAGCCGATGCCGAAGGCGCTGCTCGACAAGGTGCTGGCGGCGCGCAAGTTCAACGCCGGCTTCACCACCGGCGAATACCTGGCGGCGGCGATCCTCGACCAGTCCTGGCACCAGATCGGCTCGAGCCAGACGCCGGAGGCGAAGGACGTGATGGTGTTCGAGGCCAGGGCGCTGAAGGACAACAAGGTCGACTACACCCTGGTGCCGCCGCGCTACCACACGCCGTACTTCTCGCACGTCTTCGCCAACCAGTACGCGGCCGGCTACTACGCCTACATCTGGAGCGACGTGCTGGCCAAGGACACCGAGCACTGGATGAACGCGCACGGCGGCCTCAAGCGCGAGAACGGCGACCTGCTGCGCGCCAAGGTGCTGTCGCGCGGCTTCAGCGCCGACCCCGGCGCGCTGTTCAAGGACTTCTACGGCAAGGATCCGGAAGTGGGGCCGCTGCTCGAGGCGCGCGGCCTGAAGTAACACCCGCCGGCAGGAACAAGGCCGGGCCGCCCTGGGGCGGCCCGGCCTTTTTTTGGCGCGGCTGTCAGATCGCCGGGCTCTTCGCCCCGCGCCAGCGGCGGCGCACGGCCGTGGCGAAGCTCAACATCAGCAGTAGCGGCAGGCCGAACGCACCGCCACCGCCACCACCGCCGCCGCCGGTGCCGGCGCCGCCTCCCGTGCCGCTGGAGCTGCCGCCGGAGGAGGAGCTCGAGGAGGAGCTATGCCCGCCGGAGGAGGAGCTGGACGAAGAGCTGTGTCCGCCGGAGGACGAGCTGGAGGAACTGCCGCCGCCCGAGGAGCTGGAAGAGGAACTGTGTCCGCCGGACGAGCTGGACGAGGAGCTCGAGCTGCTGCCCGAGCTGCTCGAACTGCTGGAGCTGCTCGAGGAGCTGCTGGAACCGCTGGAGGAGCTGCTGGAGCCGCCCGAGGAACTGGACGAACTGGAGGAAGAGCTCGAGCCGCCGCTGCTCGAACTGCTGGACGAACCGCCGCCGAGCAGCGGATGGGCGAAGGCCGGGTCGCCGTCGAGGCGGACCAGCGCCACGTCGGTGTTGGTGGACGAGGTCTGGTACTGGCCGCTGTACACCAGCTTGCCGGTGGACTGGATGATGCTGCCGCCGTTCTGTACGAACTTGGCGTCTGCAAGGTTCTCGGCCGCGTCGAGCTGCGCCACCGAGCTGTCCAGGCCGCCGCCGCTGGCCAGCATCACCGCGTGGTAATCAGCCCCGCCGTCGAAGAAGGCGAAGGCCACCTTGCCGCTGCCCTGCTCCTGCGCGGCCAGCCCGTAGTCGCCGCCGCTGTCGACGGTGAGGCTGGCGAAGCTGGCGATGCCGCCCGTGCCGAAGCTGCTGTCGAGCTTGCCGCTCGGCAGGATCCTGGCGACCGCCGGCACCGGGGTGGCGCCGGCGCAGCTGCTGAATACCGCGCCGGGAACATAGATCGCGCCGCTTGCGCCGATGGTGAAGTTGCTGCTGGTCTGGTCGCAGGGCCCGAACTTGAAGCTGAGGTAGCCCTTGGTCGTGCCGGCGGCGTTGAACGTGGGATCGAGCTTGCCGGCCGGGGTGAGGCGCGCCAGGAAGCTGCCGTTGGAGCTGGTGACCGCCGAATAGTCGGCGTTCGGGTTGAGGTCCGCACCCTCGAAATACAGGTTACGGCTCGAGTCCAGCACCAGCTTGCCGGTGTAGATCAGGTTGCCCTGGGTCGGCAGCGGATCGGACAGCCCGCCGGTGCCATAGCTGGTATCGAGCGTGCCGTCGAAGTTGAAGCGCGCCACCTGCACCTGGTTGGCGGTGGCGCCGAAGACGAATCCGGCGATGTAGATCTGGCTGTGGGCGTCATCGACGGTCATCAGCACCGCGTTGTAGCCGCCGCTGGCGAAGGGCACGGAAGGATCGGCCAGGGCCAGCAGGCCGCCGGTGCCGAAAGCGGTGTCCTGCGTGCCGTTGGCGCTGTAATGCGTGACGACGTTGGCGACGTTGCCATTGGGATCCGCGGTGTAGCCGAGCGAGTAGATCGAATCGTCGGAGCCCAGGGCGAGATCGACGGCGCTGTCGTTGGCGCTGCCCAGATCGGTGACCCGGTATCCGCTGGCGCCGAACGTGGTATCGAGCGTGGTGAAGTTCGAACCGAAAGCGGCGGCCATTCCACTGATGGCGGCAAGGCCACCGCACATGAGCGCGGCGCCGAACAGCAACCACGCGGGTTTTGAACGTTCCATGTTTGTCTCCTTCCTTCCCTACAAGGCACTCTTCCGGTGCCCCCGGCCGAGCATTACGGCTGAAGCATCCGGCAGACTCCGGGTGCGCGTCCGTACGCTAGCGGTCAATCCGGTCCGGGCGCCGGCTCGACAAACGCCTTGCGCATCGCGAGAGGCGGGCGTATAGTCCGCGCCGCTCGCACCAGCCGGTGCGGTTTTTATCGGATACGAAGAGTTCCATGAGACAGGTCATCGCATCTCACAGCCAGACGCTGCGGCCCGAAAGCCGCGGTACGGCCGTGCTTTGCCTGGCGATGTTCCAGGCCAGGAACGACCTGCGCCCGCAACCGGCCTGACCTGATCATTCCAGGAGGTCGGTCGCCCGACCTCCCGTGTCATCCGAACGCCCCGGGAGGCTTGCCTCCCGGGGCGTTTTCTTTTGCTGCGTTCGGACAGGAGACGGAACAAGGCGGCGCTGCCGCCGCAGGAATTGGCGCCTGGAAACAGGCGCCAATCGGGAACCGAAGCACGGCGTCTCGCAGCGGTACCGGCTCGCGAGCCCGGTCCGGTGCGCCCGGCTCTGCCGGTGCGTATGCCGCGAACGCACGGCGTCGGCTCCCATGTGCCTATTAGCTCAGCTCGGTAGAGCGGCGGCGCGAGCCGCAGGGCGCGGGTTCGAATCCCGCATGGGCAGCCACGAGATAGCTCAGACAGGTAGAGCAGATGGTTTTGGTCCATCGTGTCGCGGGTTCGAATCCCGCTCTCAGACATGGACGAAAGTCCTTGTTGCACCTGGGGACATCCCGTGTGCCGGCGCCGAGAACATCGTGGCTGCGGCCGCGATGTGAAATGCGACGGTGCAGCGCTGACGAGGGTCGAGCCTGCGCCTTCCTTCATGGCGGACGGCAGTAGCGGTGCGGCATCGGCTCGGTGCGGTCGGCCGGGTCCATGACGCGCGGCGGCTGCGGTCTCCCGTGCCGGAACGCGCCGTCTCCCCCGCTTCGGCGTCAGGGATGTCCTCTTTTCAACATCAACCTGGCATCCGCAAGGGCGGGTGCAGCTCCCTGGGCCAGGGGAGCTGGGAAGGCGGCGACGCGGTCGCGAACGCGCCCGCCTTCCCCGGCAGGGCATGTGTGCCAGCAGTACAACCTGCGCAGCAAGGCGGCGCCTGCGCAGGGGTGGTACCGCCGCGAGCAGCCGCAACAAGGAGGATGAAACCATGTTCGGCATGAAGCGGGTCGTGATTGGTGACGGCGAGCGCGGCCTGCTGTACAAGAACCGTCGTTTCGAGCGCGTGCTGGCGCCGGGCGTGTACCGGCTGTGGGACGCGTTCAAGCAGCTGGAAGTGCGCGGCTTCGACCTGGCCCGCCCGGAGTATGAGGGCAAGGACGTCGACGTGCTGGTGCAGCGCCTCGGCGATGCGCTGGCGCGCGACTTCGTGCTGGCCGACGTCGGCACCGGCGAGGTCGGCCTGGTGGCGAAGAACGGCAAGCTGGAGGACGTGCTGGCGCCGGGCGGCCGCAAGCTGTACTGGAAGGGCGCGGTCGCGGTGAGCGTAGACAAGCTGCCGCTGGGCGAGAGCCTGGAGGTGCCGGACGCGGTCGCCAGGCGCCTGCGCCAGCTCGGCGCGCTGGAGCGCGTCGCGGTGGCGGTCACCGTGCCGGCGGAGTCGGCCGGCCTGCTGTTCATCGACGGCAAGCTGGTGCGCAAGCTCGAGCCGGGCGCCTACGCCTTCTGGAACTTCCAGAAGAACGTCAGCGCCGAGGTGGTGGAGCTGCGCGTGCACAGCGTCGAGGTCTCGGGCCAGGAGCTGTTGACCCGCGACAAGGTGAGCCTGCGCGTCAACCTGGCCGCCAGCGTGCGCGTGACCGACCCGGTCGCCGCGCGCACCAAGGTGGCCAAGTACGGCGACTACCTGTATCGCGAGCTGCAGTTCGGCCTGCGCAAGGCGGTGAGCGCCAAGACGCTGGACGAGCTGCTCGGCGACAAGGCCTCGCTGGACGGCGACATCTACGGCTACGTGCGCGGCCGCATGGTCGAGCTGGGCGTGGAGGTCCTCGGCGTCGGCGTCAAGGACGTGATCCTGCCGGGCGAGATGAAGGAGATCCTCAACAGCGTGGTGCAGGCGGAAAAGGCGGCCCAGGCCAACGTGATCCGCCGCCGTGAGGAGGCCAACGCCATGCGTTCGGCGCTCAACACCGCCCGCCTGATGGAGGCGAGCCCGACCCTGCTGCGCCTGAAAGAGCTGGAGACCTTGGAGAAGGTCACCGAGAAGATCGACAAGCTGACGGTCTTCGGCGGCCTCGAGGGCGTGCTGGGCCAGCTGGTGAAGCCGGCGAAGAGCGCCTGATGCCGGGGCGCGAAGCGGTACTCTAGGCGCCGTCCGCATGGGCGGGCGGCGCCTCTTTTGAAAGGAGCCGCCCGGAAAAGGGCGAAGTAACCATGAGCGTTAAGGAAATCATCGAAACCGGCAGCGTGCCGGTGAAGATCTGGACCGACGAGGTGGACGAGGCTTCGCGCAAGCAGCTGTCCAACATCGCCGCGCTGCCGTTCGTGCACCACCACGTCGCGGCCATGCCCGACGTGCACCTCGGCATCGGCGCCACCGTCGGCTCGGTCATCGCCACCCGCCACGCCATCGTGCCGGCGGCGGTGGGCGTGGACATCGGCTGCGGCATGTGCGCGGCCCGCACCACGCTGCGCGCCGAGGACCTGGACGAGAAGCACCTGAAGACGGTGTTCGCGCAGATCTCGCGCGACGTGCCGGTGGGCCGCGAACAGCACCGCGCCGAGCGTGCGCCGGAGGAAGCGGCGCTGCGCTTTGCGCCCGGGCTGGATGCGATCCTGGCCAAGCACCCGAAGCTGAAGGGCAAGCCGGACAAGGCGCAGGACTGGATCCGCCAGCTCGGCAGCCTGGGCGGCGGCAACCACTTCATCGAACTGTGCCTGGACCAGGACGGCCGCGTCTGGGTGATGCTGCACTCCGGCAGCCGCGGCATCGGCAACCGCATCGGCACCTACTTCATCGAGCGGGCGCGCGAGCGCGCGCTGCGCATGAACCGCGAGCTGCCCGACCGCGACCTGGCCTGGCTGGACGAGGGCTCGGCCGAGTTCTCCGACTACATGGAGGCGGTCGGCTGGGCGCAGGATTACGCGCGCGCCAATCGCGAGCTGATGCTGGCGCTGGTGCTCGGCGCGATGCGCCGCCACCTGCGCCCGTTCGAGCTGACCGAAGAAGCGGTGAACTGCCACCACAACTACGTCTCGCGCGAGCATCACTTCGAGGCCGATGTGTGGGTGACCCGCAAGGGTGCGATCCGCGCCGGCGCGGGCGAACTGGGCATCATCCCGGGCAGCATGGGCGCGCGCAGCTACATCGTGCGCGGCAAGGGCAGCACCGACAGCTTTCACTCCTGCGCCCACGGCGCGGGCCGCAAGATGAGCCGCACCGCCGCGCAGAAGCAGTTCACCGCCGCCGACCTGGTGAAGCAGACCGAGGGCGTGGTCTGTCGCAAGGACAGCGGTGTGGTGGACGAGATTCCGGGCGCCTACAAGGACATCGACCAGGTGATGGCGAACCAGACCGACCTGGTGGAAGTGGTCCATACCCTGAAGCAGGTGCTGTGCGTGAAGGGGTGAAGCATTGAGCCGGACGGTACCGTCCGGCTTTTTTTGTCGCGGCGTGCGCTGCGTCACACCGGCGCCGCGCCTGGAGGCCCCGGCGTCATCATCCGGTAGTACAGTCGGATCATCGTTCATCCGTTGAGCACGGGGCCGCCAGGCCAAGGGGGATGCGATGACGATCGAGATCAGGGCTTACGTCAATTCCGACAGCGCCACCGTGGTGTGGCGCACCGATGCGCGGATTCCCAACTGCCTCGGCTTCGCGCTGCACCGGCGCGCCACCGACGCGCAGGGCAAGGTGACGGAGACGGTGCTGGAGAACCGCATCGGCTTCGCCGGCGATCCCAACGCCAAGCCCGGTTCGCACGCGAGCAGCGAGCAGTGGCCGATCCAGCGCTTCATCTGGAACGACTACGCCGCCGCCGGGGCCGGCAGCGTCAGTTATCGCGCCGTCGCCCGCGTCGGCACGCCGGGCAAGCTGGCCGACGGCCCGGCCAGCGGCTGGAGCACGCCGTGCAGCGTCGGCACCGGCAGCACGCCGGGCTTCAGCGCCTATTTCAATCGCGGCATGATCGCCTCGCAGTGGGTGGCGCGGGCGCTGCAGGCGCAGCAGGCCGGCGGCCCGGCAGCGGCGCTGAAGCAGGACATTGCCGACCCCGCCAACCCGCTGCGCCAGGACCTGGGCGGCGTGCTGCGCACGGCGCTGCTGGAACTGCTGGCGAAATCCAACGCCGCCGGCGAGACCATTTACCTGGCGCTGTACGAATTGAACGACCCCGAACTGCTGGCGGCGATGCAGGCCTACGGCAAGCGCTGCAACCTGCTGCTCGGCTCCGGCGCCTTCAAGTCGCCGAGCAAGGACGAGAACGCCGACATCCGCCAGAAGCTGAAGGCCGCCGGCAAGATCAACATCTATGACCGCATCGTCGGCGGCAAGCATTTCGCGCACAACAAGTTCGTGGTGTTCTGCGACAAGCAGGGCAAGCCGCAGCGGGCGTGGACCGGCAGCACCAACTGGACCGTCACCGGCCTGTGCACCCAGGTCAACAACGGCATCCTGGTGGACAGCCCGGACCTCGCGGCGGCCTACCTGCGGCGCTGGAACACGCTGAAGGCCGCCGGCGACGGCTATCCGCCGGAGGTGGCGCAGCAGGGCTCGACGCCGGCGCAGGCCGCGCTCGGCGGCGCCACCATGACCGCCTGGAACGTGCCGGTGCTCAACCTGGTGGATCTGGCCGACGCGCGCCGGCTGATCCAGGGCGCGCGGCAGGGCGTGCTGTTCCTGTTCTTCAACCCCGGCCCCAAGGGCACCCTGCTCAACGACATCCTGGCGCTGCAGCAGGACAACCTGTTCATCCACGGCGTGGTCAACCAGGACCCGGGCGGCAAGACGCCGATCCTGACCCTGCACGACCGCGGCACGCCGATCGACGCGGCGCCGGAGGCGGTGGTGCCGGCGCCCATCGCCGACCAGATGCAGTCCTGGTTCGGCGACGAATACCGCGGCAACATGGTGATGATCCACTCCAAGGTGGTGCTGATCGATCCGTTCGGCCCGCATCCGGTGCTGATGACCGGGTCGCACAACCTCGGGCCCAAGGCCAGCGGCTTCAACGACGACAACCTGCTGATCGTCGAAAACGCGCCGGGGCTGGCCGCCGAATACGCGGTGAACATGCTGGGCGTGTTCGATCACTACAAGTTCCGCGCCTCGCAGCACGTCGCCGCGCCGGCCAAGGGCGCCAAGGCCGCCGCCGCCTACAAGGGGCTGGCCGCGACCGATGCCTGGCAGGACGGCTACTACCAGGCCGCGCGCAAGCGCGAAATCGATTTCTGGTTCGGGGGACTGGCGCCGGTCACGCCGGGCATGCGGCCGTCGAGCACGCTCCAGCCGGAGGATGCGGACCACCCGACAGTGAACAGCGCGGTGCCCGCGCCGGCGGCTCCGGCCGCGACGCCGGCGCCCGCCCCGGCGCGGGCGGCGGCGAAGAAGGCGGCCGCCGGCAAGGCCGCGGCGCGGAAGTCCGCGGCAGGCAGGGGGCTGGCGAAAAAGCCGGCAAAAAAGTCCCCGGTAGCGCGCCGTGCCCCGCGCGGACGCGCCAGCGGCGCGCAGCCGGGCGGCCGGACCACGCACGCCGGCACCGGCAAGCGGCGCGGGGCGGCGAAGCGCAGATCGGGGTAGCGGCGGCGCGCGGCCGCCGGATCACAGCCGGTAGGCCCCGAACTTCATCAGCTTCGCCACCCGCCGCATCAGCGCCTTGACCGGCGGCGGCAGCACCTGCGCCCCGGCGGCGGCGGCTTCGTCGCCGTGGCGGGCCTCGTCCTGCTTCATCGCCTCGACGATGGCGCGGCTGCGCTGGTCTTCCTGCGGCAGCTGCTCCAGGTGGTCCTCCAGGTGCTCGACCACCTGGCGCTCGGTCTCCTCGACGAAGCCCAGGTTCCAGCGGTCGCCGGCCAGTCCGGCGACCGCGCCGATGGCGAAGGAACCGACGTACCAGAACGGGCTGAGCCGGCTCGGCCGCTCGCCCAGCTCGCTCAGGCGCGTCTGGCACCATTGCAGGTGGGCGCGCTCTTCCTCGGCGGCGTGGAGCAGGTGGCGGCGGACAGCGGGGTCGCGCGAAACCAGGGCCTGGCCGTGGTACAGGGCCTGGGCCGAAACCTCGCCGGCGTGGTTGACCCGCATCAGGCCGGCGGCGTGGCGCCGCGCCGCCGCCTCCAGCCGCACCTCCGGCAGGCGCTCCGCCGGATACGGCGCCGCCGGGCCGCCGCGGGCAGGGGCGGCCAGGGCTTCCAGGCCCTGGTGCAGGCGCATCAGCAGGCGGTCGGCGGGGGAATAGTCGCGGCGCCCGGCGGATGGCGGTTGGGCCTTGGGTCCCGGCATGTGCGGCTCCAGCGGTTTTTCACGCTCCACAATTCTGCGAAGATTGTCGCATACCCCATTCCCACACCATTAGACCGGGACCCGAACCCATGAAATCACCGCTGACCGCGGCCCTCGCCCTGCTGCTGGGCATGGGCACCGCCGCCGCCGACAACACCCCGCTGCCGCCCCCGCCGGCGGACCTGGGCCTGCCGCCCGCCGTGGCCGAGGCGATGCAGGGCATCGACGCCGGGCGCATCAGCGCCCATGTGCGCTTCCTCGCCGACGACCTGCTGGAAGGCCGCGGCCCGGGCGTGCGCGGCGGCGACCTGGCGGCCCGCTACATCGCCAGCCAGTTCGCGCTGGACGGCCTCAAGCCCGCCGGCGACGACGGCAGCTATTTCCAGAACGTCAACTTCGTCGGCGTCCAGACCGATCCGTCGAGCAGCTTCACCCTGCAGTCCGGCAGCGGCGGCGGCGACGCGGTGTCGCTGAAGTACCAGGACGACTTCGTGGTCAACGACCAGGCCCAGGCCGAGACCGCCGACATCGACGCGCCGATCGTGTTCGTCGGCTACGGCATCGTCGCGCCGGAATACCAGTGGGACGACTACAAGGGCGTGGACGTCAAGGGCAAGGTGGCGCTGATCATCGTCAACGAGCCGCCGTCCAAGGACCCCAGGTTCTTCACCGGCGATGCGCTGACCTATTACGGCCGCTGGATGTACAAGTTCGAGGAGGCGGCACGCCAGGGCGCGGTGGGCGCGATGATCATCCACCGCACCGACCTCGCCAGCTACGGCTGGAACGTGGTGCGCAGCTCCTGGAGCAACGAGCAGGTCTACCTGGCCGACGACAAGGCGCCGAAGCTGCAGGCGGCGGCGTGGATCCAGCTCGACGTGGCGCGCGTGCTGCTGAGCCGCGCCAAGCTGAACCTGGACGAGCAGATCGCCCTGGCCGGCACGCGCAACTTCAAGGCGGCGGAGCTGCCGCTGCGCCTGCGCGCGCACGTGGTGAGCAGGCTGCGCAAGTTCCAGTCGCCGAACGTGGTGGCGATGCTGCCCGGCACCGACAAGGGCACGCCGAAGCAGGCGCTGTTCTACACCGCGCACTACGACCACCTCGGCATCGATCCGGCCCTGTCCGGCGACAACATCTACAACGGCGCCGTCGACAACGGCACCGGCTGCGGCATCCTGCTGGAGCTGGCGCACGCCTACAGCCAGATGAAGGAGAAGCCGCCGCACCCGGTGTACTTCGCCTCGGTGACGGCGGAGGAGAAGGGCCTGCTCGGCTCGCGCTACCTCGGCGCCCATCCGCCGATTCCCGCCGGGCAGATCGCCCTGGACCTGAACTACGACGCGATCGCGCCGATCGGCCTGCCGGAGTCGGTCAACGTGACCGGAGCGGAGCGCCTCAGCTTCTATCCGCTGGTGGAGAAGGACGCCAAGGCCTTCCATTACGAGATCGAGCCGGACGCCAACCCGGGCGCGGGCCACTACTACCGCTCGGATCACTTCAGCTTCGCCCGCGTCGGCGTGCCGGCGTTCTCCATCGGCGCCGGCGTGAAGTACGCGGGCCATCCCAAGGAGTGGGGCAAGGCGCAGGAGGACGACTACGTCAGCAACCACTACCACGCGCCCAGCGACGAGTGGACGCCGCAGATGGACTTCGCCAGCAATGCGGCGCTGGCGCGGTTCGGCTTCGCCCTCGGCTGGCAGGCCCTGCTTGGCGCGGATGCCGGCGGCTGGCAGGCCGGCGACGAGTTCGAGGCGGCGCGCAAGAAGAGCCAGAAGGCGCAGTGAGGGAGCGCCCGCAACCGCCGCTGGCCTTGCCGCGCGGCCTGCTCCCGCCCAGCCCTCTTCCTCCGGGAAGAGGGCTGCCGCGGCGCTCGCGATAGGAAGCCGCCGGCATGCCGTTCTGGCTGCTGTTCGCCGCCATCGCCGTCCTGGCGCTGGCCTATTACCGGCCCGGCATTCGCGCCACCAGCGGCGTGCTGGGCGTCACCGTGCTGTGCTACGGCCTGTTCGGCGGCTCGCTGCTGCTGTTCGCGCTGCTGGCGCTGCTGTGGCTGCTGCTGTTCGTGCCGCTGAACGTGCCGGCGTTGCGGCAGGAATGGCTGTCGCGGCCGGCGCTGAACTGGTTCCGCCGCGCGGTGCAGCGCCTCGATCCGGCGACCTTGACCGCGCTCGACGCCGGCAGCGCCTGGTGGGAGGCCGAGCTGATCGGCGGCGATCCGGACTGGCAGCGCTTCCAGTCGTTCCCGCCGGCGCGGCCGCTGCCGGGCGAACAGGCCGCCATCGACGAACTGGTGAGCGGCCTGCGCGAGCGCGCCGCGGGGTCCGACGAGGCGCTGGCCTGGCTGCGCGAGAAGCAGGCCTTCGGCCTGGGCATTGCGCACCTGCATGGCGGGCTGGAATGGTCGGCGGTGGCGCAGTCGGCGGCGCTGGCGCGCATCGCCGCCATCGACGCCGGCCTGGCGCAACGCATCGGCAGCGCCCAGCGCCTGGCCTGGATCGAGCTGCTGCGGCGCCATGGCAGCGAGGCCCAGCAGAGCCAGTGGCTGCCGCGCCTGGCGGCGGGCGCCAGCCTCGGCGGCGCTCTCGACGAGATCGCCGGCGACGCGGTGGTGTTCTCGACCCTGCGCGGCGACGAGCGCGTCACCGCTCTGCGCCTGCGCCTCGACGCGCGCCATGATCCCGGCGCCGGACAGCCGGACCTGCTCGGCCTGCTGGTGCAGGTGCACGACCCGGAACGGCTGCTCGGCGGCCGTCGCGGGCTGAGCTGCCTGGTGCTGGACAACGCCGCGGTCGGACTGCGCGCCGGCGCCGACCTGCTGCGGGCCGACGGCCTCGAAGTGGGCCTGGACGCCGTCGTCGGCGGCAGCGCGCGCATCGGCTGCGGCGGCGCCGACTGGACCGAATGCCTGGCTGTGGCCCATGCCGTCGCCACCTCGGCGCTGCACGCCGGCCGCATGTCCGCCGCTGCCGCGGCGGCGGGCGGCTATGCGCGGGTCCATGCGCCGTTCAGCGAGATCGTCGGCCGCCGCGCGGTGGCGCAGGACGCCCTGGCGCTGATCGGCGCGCGCAGCCTGGCGGCACAGGCCCAGGCCAGCGCCAGCGCCCTGTCGGTGGACCTGGGCGAGCGGCCGCAGGGGCTGGCCAGCTGCGCCCGCACCCTGGCGGTGGAACAGGGCGCGCAGCTGCGCCTGGCCGCCGCCGATCTGGGCCTGGCGCGCACCGCGCTGCGGCCGCTGCTCGAAGCCCTGGAGCCGGGGCCCGAGGCCGAGGATCCGGCGCGGCTGGCGCGTTCCACCGGCTACACCGCCAGCGTGCTGCGGGGCCACCGCGCCTTCATGCGCGCGCTCGAGGCGGTGCGGGCGCCCAACGCGGCGCTGGCGCTGGAGCGCTTCGATACAGCACTGTGGAAGCACATCGGCCACGTCTTCGGCGCCGGCGTGCGCTGCTTCGTGCTGGCGCTGACGGCGGGCGGCTTCAGCGCCGCCGCCGGCCACACCGACCTGGTGCGCGGCTACTGCCGCCGCATCAACCGCTACAGCGCCGCGCTGTCCTTCGCCACCGACCTGGCGCTGAGCGGGATGGGCGCGGACCTGGCCTCGCGCCGGCCGCGCACCGCGCTGCGCGCGATCAGCGAGGCCTCGCGCCTGACCCTCACCACCTGGCTCGGCGACGCGGTGGCGCAGCTGTGGCTGACCAGCTGCGCACTGAAGCACTTCGAGGACGAGGGCGCGCCGGCCGCCGACCGCGCCGCGCTGGAATGGCTCTGCGCCGACGCGCTGCGCGCGGTCGAGGAGTCGCTGGACAAGGTGCTGCGCCACCTCTCGGCGCCGGCCCTGGCCTGGTTCGCGCGCCTGCTGATCTTCCCGCTCGGCCACGCCGCGCTGGCGCCGGGCGACGCCGCCAACCGCCAGGTCGCGCAGTGGCTGCAGGACGAAACCCGCCTGCGCCGGCGCTTTGCCGAGTGCGGCCCGGCGCTGGCGCCGCTCGCCGAAGCGCTGGACGCCACCCTCGCCGGCGAGGCGCTGGAGAAAAGCTTCGCCGCGGCGGAAGATGGTGGCCAGCCGCCGGCGCAGCGCATCGCCGATGCACTGGCGGCAGGCAGGATCAACCCGCAACAGGCGCGCCAGCTCGAGCAGTGGCTGCAGGCCGTGCGCGGCCTGCGGCGGGGGCCCTCGCAAGCAGCCGCGGTAGTTGGGTAGCATCGGAGTGAACCGGATTCAGGAGCAAGCAGCGTGAGCCAGGTCTGTCTGGTGGTGGGTGCCGGTCCGGGCATCGGCAGCGCGGTGGCCATGGCCTTCGCCCGCGAGGGCTACGGCGTGGCGCTGGCCGCGCGCAATCCGGCGCGGTTGCAGCCTTATTGCGAGGAAATCCGCCGCGCCACCGGCCGCGCCGCGCGCGCCTACGCTGCCGACGGCGCCGATGCCGCCTCGCTGCACCGGCTGTTCGAGACCGTCACGGCCGAACTCGGCGCGCCCGAGGTGGTGATCTACAACGTCGCCAGCTCCCACAAGGGCCGGCCGACCACGGTGACGCCCGAGCGATGGCTGGAGGACTACCGCAGCAATGTGCTCGGCGCGCTGGTCTGCGCCCAGCTCGCCGCCGGCACCATGCGCGAGCAGGGCCACGGCAGCATCCTGTTCACCGGCGGCGGCTTCGCCCACGAGCCGTCCGCACCCTATGCCTCGCTGTCCGCCGACAAGGCGGCGCTGCGCAACCTCGCCTACAGCCTGGCGCAGGAGCTCGGCGCCTACGGCATCCACGTCGCCACCGTCACGGTGTACGGCTTCCTCCAGGTCGGCACGCACTTCGACCCGCAGCGCATCGCCGCGACTTACGTGCGGCTGCATCACCAGCCGAAGGGAAGATTCGAGACCGAGGTGGTTTACAAGTGATGAGCCAAGGGCTCGTCATAAGCCCGAAGGCCTGCTGCCGTCCGAAATAGATTCAGTGCCATGAGGAAAATGCATTTCAGGCAGCGGTCACCGGATCATCCTCAAGAATCGACGCGGAACCCGTTCCGGGTTGCACCGGAGCGTCACGCGTCGCGCCTGACGCTGTAACGCGACTGATGCAGCCGGTTCGGCAATCTTGGATATTGGACCTGACTACGAATGGCACGAAACAGGACCCCGCGTACCATCACGTTCAGGTGTCCTGCAACCGGAGAGCCATCGGTCGTGCGGTGCGCCGCCGGGGCCACAGCAACTGGATTCCCGCCTTCGCGGGAATGACAGGAAAAAACGAATGACTTCCCCCTTCCCCCTGATCCGCAACGTTTCCGCCCTGCGCGCCGAGCGCTACGACCTGCTGGTGATCGGCGGCGGCATCTACGGCGCCTGGACCGCCTGCGACGCGGCGCAGCGCGGGCTGAAGGTGGCGCTGGTGGAGAAGCACGACTGGGGCTGCGGCACCTCCAGCGCGTCGAGCAAGCTGATCCACGGCGGGCTGCGCTACCTGGAGCACTACGAATTCAGCCTGGTGCGGCATTCGCTGGCGGAGCGGCGGGTGCTGTCGCGCATCGCGCCGCACCTGGTGCGGCCACTGAACTTCATGGTGCCGGTGTGGAAGGACTCGCGCGTCGGCCGCCTGCAGTTGCTGGCCGGCCTGACGCTGTACGACTTCCTCGCCACCGGCAAGCAGCCGGTGCCGCGCTTCAAGTCCTATTCGCACGGGCGCATGGTCGAGCGCTACCCCTGGCTGCACGGCGAGGGCCTGCGCGGCGGGCTGCGCTACGGCGACTGCCAGGAAGACGACGCGCGCATGACCTTGTTCGTGGCCGCGGCGGCGCAGGCGGCCGGCGCAGTCTGCGCCAACCGCGTGGCGGCGACGGAGTTGATGCAACAGGAGGGCCGCGTCGTCGGCGCCTGCCTGCGCGATGAAACCGACGGCAGCCGCTTCGAACTGCGCGCCGATTGCGTGGTCAACGCCGCCGGCCCCTGGGGCCGCGGTCTGGTCGGTGCCGGCGCGCCCAGGGTCAAGCTGGTCAAGGGCATTCACCTGGTGCTGCCGGCGATTGTCGGCTGCGAGGAAGCGTTCCTGCTCACCGCGCCGCAGGACGGACGCGTGTTCTTCGTCATCCCCTGGTACGGGCGCACCCTGGTCGGCACCACCGAGTCGCAGATCGCCGACCCGGCCGAGGCGGTGGTGACGCCGCAGGAACAGCAGTACCTGCTCGATGCGGTGAACATGCTGCTGCCGGGCCTGCGCTGGAGCGCGGCCGACGTGATCGCCGGCTTCGCCGGTGCGCGGACGCTGCAGGACGAGGACGCCGAATCGCTGGCGGCGGTGAGCCGCGAGTTCACTATCACCGAGCCGCAGCCGGGGCTGATCTGGCCCATCGGCGGCAAGTTCACCACCGCGCGCTGCGACGCCGAGGAAGTGGTGGACCTGGTGCTGCGGCGGCTGGAGCGCGAGCACCGGCCGACCCAGACCGGCAAGCGCGCCCTGCCCGGGGCGCCGATGGAAGCCGCCGGCCTCGGCGACGTCACCGGCTGGCAGGCGGAGGCCTTGTCGGCGCTGGCGCGGCGCGAGGTGGACGAGGAGGCGGCACGCTACCTGAGCCTGCGCCACGGCACCGGCCTGCCGCGCATCCACGCCCTGCTCGACGAGAATCCGGCGTGGGCCGCGCGCCTGCATCCGGACGCGCCGTTCCTCGAAGCCGAAGCGGTGCTGGCGATCCGCGAGGAGATGGCGCGCAGCGCCGACGACGTGCTGCGCCGGCGCATGCCGCTGACCCTGCTGGTGCGCGACGCCGGCCCGGCCCGGCGCAAGGTGGAAGCGCTGCTGGCCTCCTGAACCCGGCGACGCGTGCGCGGGGCAAGGGCCGCGCCATGTTGCGTCGCCGCAACCGCCGGCTGGCGCCGGACTCAGGTACCTGAAGGTATCTCCAGTGGGACCAACGGTCCCGGCGCTGTCGTAAAAACCTCCTTTCACCCCTGGCAGAAGCCGCTGCCCGACAAGCGGTGCTGAATGGCCTGTCGGGTGACATGGGCGCTCCTTGTTGTATGGCGCCGCAGGCCGCCAAACTGCCTCCTCAACTTTGGGGCGGCAGCGCCGTCCGAGTCCGCACAACAAAAAGGGAGCCGCCTGGCTCCTGCAACCTGGAGGAGATGGCTCATGCGCCAATGGAAATTCGCGCCTGTGGTTCTCGTATCCGCAGCCGGCATGCTGGTTTCGGCCTGCGGCAGCGGGGGTGATGGCAAGCAGGGCCAGTCGTTCAGCTCGTCTTCGGCGGTGCTGTTCAACCCGGTGGTGACCAGCCCGGTGCAGACCCAGGCGATCCCGCTGCCGTTCGACGCGCTGTTCAGCGGCTTCGCCACGCCGACGCTGAATTTCCCGGGCCTGCCGGCGCCGCTGTCGGACATCAACCAGCTCGACGGCTTCTCCACCGTGGCGCCGATCTTCGCCGACGTGGCCGGCTTCCTCGACTACAAGACGGTGGCGCCGAACATCGTCATCATCAACACCGCCACCGGCGCGGTGCTGGTGCCCGGCGTCGACTTCACCGTGGACAACGAAAACGCCACGGCGCAGATCCAGGCCAGCAGCACCTTCGCGCCGATCAGCCAGCAGCGCTCGCGCATCCTGATCTCGCCGCTGAAGCCGCTGGCGCCCTCCACCCAATACCTGGTGGCACTGCTCACCGGCATGAAAACCACCGACGGCAACAACGTCGTACCGTCGAGCGAGTTCATCATCACCAGCAGCGCCACGCCGGTGGACCAGCAGACCGACCCGACGCTGGCGCAGTTCACCGAGGCGCAGAAGGAGCAGCTGGAGGCGCTGCGCAGCCAGGCGATCCTGCCGGTGGTGCAGGCCTTCAACCAGCTGGCGCACATTCCCACCAGCCAGATCGCGCTCGCCTGGAGCTTCACCACCCAGTCGATCGACAAGAGCCTGAAGCTGGTGGCGCAGAACGCCAGCGCCGGCGTGCTCCAGGTGGCGAACACCGGCCTGACGACCGGCCAGAGCGGCATTCCCGGCCTGGGCCTGGCCAGCGTCTACGTCGGCATCACCACCGTCCCGTACTATTTGAACGTGGCGGCGGGCAACCATGATCCGTCGCCGCTCAGCGGTTACTGGCATGCCGATCCGGCCAAGCCGGACACTTCCTCGAAGTTCCTCGGCCAAGTGCCCTGCGGGGCCTTCGCCGTCGGCGCAACCGTCAACGGCGTCGTGCTCAAGCCCAGCGCCAGCACCACCGGCTGCTTCCCGGTGCTCGACGCCAGCACGGCCCAGGTGCAGAAGGTGCCGGTGATCGTGACCGTGCCGGACAGCAACAGCGGCCAGGCCATGCCCAGCGGCGGCTGGCCGGTGGTGATCTTCCAGCACGGCATCACGCAGAACCGCACCAACGTCTTCGCCGTGGCCGACGGCCTGGCGCGCGCCGGCTTCGTGGTGGTGGCGATGGACCTGCCGCTGCACGGCATCACCGACAACACCAGCCCGCTGTACCACAACCAGCTGTTCGCCGGCACGCCGGCCGCCGGCCTGGTCACCGGCGAGCGCACCTTCGACCTGGACCTGGAGAACAACGGCACCAGCACTCCCGGGCCGGACGGCAAGATCGACGGCTCCGGCACCTACTTCATCAACCTGCAGAGCCTGATCACCAGCCGCGACAACCTGCGCGAGGCGGTGGCGGACCTGGCGACCCTGGTCAAGTCGGTGAAGAACCTGGACCTCGACAACGACGGCACGCCCGACGTCAATCCGAACCGCATCTATTACTTCGGCCACTCGCTCGGCGGCATCGTCGGCGGCACCCTGCTGGGCGTGGACAGCGACATCCGCGCCGCGGTGCTGGCCAACCCGGGCGGCGGCGTGGCCAAGCTCCTCGACGCCTCGAAGAGCTTCGGGCCGCCGATCGCGGCCGGTCTCGGCGCCAGCGGCCAGGCCGAGGGCACCGACAACTTCCCCAACCCGCCGGCCTACGAGACCTTCCTGCGTTTCGCCCAGACCGTGGTCGACGCCGGCGATCCGGTGAACTACGGCGCCGCGGCGAGCGCCGGCCACGCCATCGACATGATCGAGGTGATCGGCGATCTGGTGGTGCCGAACAGCGCGCTGAGCACCTGCCCGGCGGCGCTGCCGGCCGGCATCAGCTCCACCGCGCAGCTGATCATGGCCTGCCCGGCCACGGCGACCCAGGATGTCACGGTCGTGCCGGGCTACCTGTCCGGCACCGATCCGCTGGTGAAAGCCATGGGGCTGAGCGCGATCGGCCCGCTCACCGTGCCGGTGGCCTCGCCCGAGACCAAGACCGGCGCCCAGCTCGACTATGTCGTGCAGTTCAGTCCCGGCGCCAACGGCACGGTGGGCCACAGCACCGTGCTCGATCCGACCCATGACCCGCTGGTGACGCAGGAGATGCAAAGCGAGGCGGCCCAATTCCTGGCCAGCGACGGCCGCTGCCTGGCGATTGCCGGCAGCTGCGCGCGATGAGCCCTGACCAGAACAGAAACGAGGAGAACAAGATGACTGCGAAGAAAGCCTCTTTCGCATTCCGCCGCACCCCGATCGCGCAGGTCCTGGCGCTGAGCCTGGGGCTCGGCGCCGCCGCGCCGGCGCTGGCCCTGAACTGGCAGCTCGGCGACGTCGGCGTTGACCTCAACACCCGCATGTCCAGCGGCGTGGAGATGCGGACGCAGGGCGCCGACCCGATGTACGTCGGCCTGGCCAACGGCGGCAAGGCCTACTCGACCAACGTCGACGACGGCGAGCTGGCGTTCAGGCGCGCCGGCGACCTGGTCTACGCCACGCAGAAGATCACTTCCGCGCTGACCCTGACCTGGAAGGACTTCGGCATCTTCGGCCGCGCCAACTACACCTACGATCCGCTGCTGCAGGACAAGACCTTTTTCAACCCGGACAACTACGGTGCCGGCAAGCAGTACGGCGACGACGTGCGCGCCGCCAAGCAGCGCGGCGTGCAGGACCACATCGGCTCCGACGGCACCGTGCTCGACCTCTACGCCTACGGCAGTGTCGACGTGTTCCACCACAGCCTCAGCGTCAAGGTCGGCAAGCAGATCGTGAACTGGGGCGAATCCACCCTGGTGCTGAACGGACTCAACAGCCTGGTCTCGCTCGACGCCAACAAGGCCCGCCTGCCGGGCGCCGAGATCAGCGAGTTCACCATCCCGGTGCCGCAGGTGTTCGCCTCGCTCAACCTCACCGGCAGCACCAGCATCGAAGGCTTCTACCAGTGGAAGTTCGAGCCGACCCTGCCCGACGCGGCCGGCAGCTTCTACCCGGTGCCGGACCAGGACTTCTCGGCGCTGATCGGCGGCAACGCCGGCGACATCAGCTTCGGCCGCGCGCCGGAGAATGCCGTGGCGCTGACCAACTGCGCCGCCACCGGCGGCAACATCCCCGGCGCGCCGACCTGCGTGCCGTTCGGCGGCACCATTCCGCGCGGCGCCGACCGCCTGCCCAAGGGCGGCGGCCAGTACGGCGCGGCGTTCCGCTTCACCGTGCCGTTCCTCAACGACATGGACGCGGCGCTGTACGCCGCCAACTACCACGAGCGCCTGCCGGTCTACAGCACCACCTCGGCCACCAGCACCAACGTCGCGGCGAGCACGGCGAGCTACTTCGCCGAGTTCCCCGAGGACGTGCACATGTACGGCTTCAGCTTCAACACCACCCTGCCGTGGGGCGTCGCGTTCCAGGGCGAATACAGCTACAAGCCGAACCAGCCGTTCCAGCTCAGCTCGGTGGAGTCGGAGTTGACCACCCTCGGCGCGCCGAGCCAGTTCGACCCTGTGGCCGCCCAGTCCCTCGGCGGCCAGTACATCCGCGGCTGGCGCCGCAAGAAGATCAGCCAGCTCGACTTCGGCTTCACCAAGGTGCTGGGCGGCAGCAGCTGGTTCAAGTGGGAGCAGCTGATCCTGGTGGCCGAGGTGGCCGGCGACCGCGTGCACGACCTGGAGGGGCACGACACGCTGGCCTACGAAGGCCCCAACACCTGGCTGCCCAACAACCCGGCCACCGCCGCCTACTTCGGCGTGCCGCAGCAGCAGGGCGGCTACCCCACGGCCAACTCCTGGGGCTACAAGCTGCTGGCGCGCAGCACCTACAACAACGTGCTGGTGGGCGGCCTGACCCTGGAGCCGGCGCTGCGCTTCGACCATGACGTCAACGGCATCACGCCGCTGCCGCTCGGCAATTTCGTCAAGAACAGCCGCAGCCTGACGCCCTCGCTGGGCTGGCGCTACCTCAGCAACCTGACCGGCGAAGTGGGCTACACCACCTTCTTCGGCGGCGGCCAGAGCAACCTGCTGCGCGACCGCGACTTCGTCCAGACCTACGTGCGCTATTCGTTCTGAACCGCATTCCTGGGGTTGAAAGCCGGGCCTTGCGCCCGGCTTTTTTTTGCCCGGCGGCGCTTTCAGCCGTCGGTATCCGGCGGCGGGCTGTTGCCGTCCTTGTCCGTATCCACCGGCTGCGGCGCCCCCAGGAACTTGGGCTCGGTATGCAGCACGTAGATATCCAGCACCACCCGCACCCGCGCCAGCACCTCCCGCAGCATGGTGCGGGTGAAGGTGCCGATGTCGTCCGACGGCGCGGCGTAGGCCGAGACCTGCATGTGCAGCTTCTTGGCCACGAACACCGCGCGGTAAGCGTGGTAGCGCTGGGTGATAATGGTGACCTTGTCCAGGCCGAACACCACCTGGGCCCGCGCCACCGAGTCGAAGGTGCGGAAGCCGGCGAAGTCCATGTAGATCGCATTGGGCGGCACGCCGGACTTGACCAGCTCGCGGCGCATGGCGCGCGGCTCGTTGTAGGTGGAGTCCGGATTGGCGCCGCTGACGATGATGCGCTTGATCTTGCCGAGCTGGTACAGCTGCGCCGCGGCATGGATGCGGCCGTAGAACTGCGGATTGGGCGCGCCGCTGCGGGTGTAGCTGCTGGTGCCCAGCACCAGGCCGACCTCGTTGTCCGGCAGCAGCGACCAGTCGTCGTAGATGTAGGAGTAGGTGTTGTTCACCACCCAGTTGTTGATCAGCGCCACCAGGGCGAGCGCGGCCACGGCGGCGATCAGCGACCACCGCCGCAGCCTGCGGCCGAGATGACGCCCGAACTTCAAGCCGCGTGCCCTCCGCACAGGCCCAGCAGCATGATGATGAACAGGACCAGCTGCGCCGACCAGAAGGTGGCGCGCAGCATCACCAGCCAGTGGTTGACGCCGATCATGTGGACCAGGCTCTGCGCGACGCGGGCGTAAAGCACGTACATGGCCCAGGCGTCGGTGACGGCGCTCTTGCCCATGGCCTGGGCCACCAGCACGATCACGGCGAAGAGCGGCAGGTTCTCCAGCGCGTTGGCGTGGGCGTGCTCGACGCGGCGCACGAAGCCCGGATCGTCGACCTGCTTGCCGCGGGTCCAGGAATCGGCCTTGCGGCCCTGCAGCAGGATGGCGATGCCGCGCCAGCTGAACACGATCAGCACCAGCAGCAGGGTCCAGGCGGTGAATCCGATCAAGGCTTGCAGTGACGTCATTTCAACTCTCCCCTAAGCGGGCTTGCGCCCAAGTTATTGCGCCTGTCGTACGACAAGCTTTCGACATCGATGTTTTTGCAATCTTCGGTCAGTGGCTGAGGCGGCGGATGCCGCGGTCCAACCCGGCCAGGGTCAGCGGGAACATGCGGTCCTCGCCGATCAGTTGCAAGGCGGCCTGGATCGAAGGGGTGTACTCCCAGCGGTCCTCGTGCTCGGGATTGAGCCAGATGGTGCGCGGGAAGGCGTCGGTGAGGCGCTTGAACCACACCGCGCCGGCTTCCTCGTTCCAGTGCTCGACGCTGCCGCCCGGGTGCAGGATCTCGTAGGGGCTCATGGTGGCGTCGCCGACGAAGATCAGCTTGTAATCGGGCGTGTAGCGGTGCATCACGTCGAACAGGGGGATGCGCTCGGCGTGGCGGCGGCGATTGTCCTTCCACACGCTTTCATAGACGAAGTTGTGGAAATAGTAGTACTCGAGATGCTTGAACTCGGTCTTGCAGGCGGAGAACAGCTCCTCGCAGACCTTGACGTGGGGGTCCATCGAGCCGCCGACATCGAGGAACAGCAGCACCTTCACCGCGTTGTGGCGCTCCGGCATCATTTTCAGGTCGAGCCAGCCGGCGTTGCGGGCGGTGCCCTCGATGGTGCCGTCCAGATCGAGGATGTCGGGCGCGCCCTCGCGGGCGAAGCGGCGCAGCTTGCGCAGCGCCACCTTGATGTTGCGCGTGCCGAGCTCGACGCTGTCGTCGAGGTTGCGGTACTCGCGCTTCTCCCACACCTTGACCGCCTTCTTCTGCCCGCCTTCGCCGCCGACGCGCACGCCTTCGGGGTTGTAGCCGCTGTTGCCGAAGGGGCTGGTGCCGCCGGTGCCGATCCACTTGTTGCCGCCCTGGTGGCGCTCCTTCTGCTCCTCCAGGCGCTGCTTGAGCGTTTCCATCAGCTTGTCCCAGCCGCCGAGCGCCTCGATCTTGGCGCGCTCCTCCTCGCTCAGCAGCTTCATCGCCTCGGCGCGCAGCCATTCCTCGGGGATGGCCTTGTCGAAGCCCTGGAACACCTGGTCGACGCCCTTGAAGTAGGCGGCGAAGGCGCGGTCGTAGCGGTCGAACTGGCTCTCGTCCTTGACCAGGATGGTGCGGGCCAGGACGTAGAAGTCGTCCAGGCTGAACATGATGACGTGCTTGCGCAGCGCCTCCAGCAGGGCCAGGAACTCACCCAGCCCGGGCTTGAGGCCGGCGGCGCGCAGAGTGAGGAAAAAGCCGAAAAGCATGGGGGAGACGCCAGGGCGAGCCAGGCTCCGATTTTGGCTTTATTTGCGGTCCAGCGTCCACACGCCGTCCCAGTCCTCGGGGGGCGGGTGCATCAGGTAATCGCGGCTACGCCGCAGGTACAGGGCTGACGGCTGGTCCGCCGGATTCAGCGCCAGCGCGGCCTCGAAGGCCTGCGCCGCCTCGCGCCAGGCGCGCACGCGATAGGCGCGCAGGCCCTCGGCGTAGGCGGCCAGGCAGGCCTCCAGGTTGGGGAAGCCGCCCTCGTCGTGGTGGCCGAGCGCTTCGTAGACCGTGACCGGCCGGTCCTTGCCCTTGACCCGCAGCAGGTCGATCTCGCGCAGCGGCGTCGGCACGGTCAGCGCCGCCACGGTGGCCTCGGCCAGCAGCACCCGGACGCCGTATTGCTTGGCGGCGCCCTCCAGGCGCGAGGCGATGTTCACGCTGTCGCCGATGACGGTGTATTCCATGCGCCGCGGCGAGCCGATGCTGCCGGCGATCACGTCGCCGGTGGCGATGCCCACGCCGATCTCGATCGGCGCCTTGCCGGCGGTGGCGCGGCGCCGGTTCAGCGCGGCGAGGCGGCGCAGCATGGCGTTGGCCACGGCGACGGCGTTGTCGGCGTCGCGCGCGCCCTGGATCGGCACCCCGAACAGGGCCATGATGGCGTCGCCGATGTACTTGTCGAGCACGCCGCCGTACTGCTCGATGACCTCGACCATTTCCCCGAAGTATTCGTTGAGCAGGGCCACCGTCTCGCGCGGGCCGAGCGCCTCGGCGGCGCCGGTGAAGCCGCGCACGTCGGAGAACAGGATGGTGCCGCGCTGCAGCTGCCCGCCCAGCACGGCTTCGCCGGAGGCCAGCAGCTTGTCGACGATCTCCTTGCTCATGTAGCGCGCCAGCCGCTTCTCGCGCGTCTGGTCCTCGAAGGTGAGGATCACGCCGATGGCCTGGCCTTCGGCATTGCGCAGTGGCATCGCGTTGAGGTTGACCGAGGCCATGCTGCCGTCCGGATGCTTGAGCACCGCGTCGGCGGTGAAGTCGGCGCGGCCCTCGCGCTGCACCCGCTCGACGCTGCGCAGCACCCATTCGTTGTCCTCGCCGAAGGCCTTTGCCGCCGGCTGGTGCAGCGTGGCCGCCGCCTCGCGGCCGAGCATGCGCAGGGCGGCGCCGTTGGCGGTGACGACGCGGCGCGCGGGGTCGAGGGTGACCACGCCGTTGGTGGTGCTGGCCAGGATGTTCTCGTTGTAGCTCTTGACCGCCAGCACCTCGTCGAACAGCTGGGCGTTCTCCAGCGCCACCGCGATCTGCGCGGTGAAGGCGCGCAGGCGCTGCTCGTCCTTGACGGTGAAGCCGCCCTCGCGCTTGTTCAGCACCTCGGTCACACCCAGGCGCTCGCCCTTCTTGTTGATGATGGGCATGCACAGGATGGAGCGGGTGCGGAAGCCGGTGCGCTGGTCGATCTCGGGATTGAAGCGCGGATCGGCGTAGGGGTCGGCGACGTTCTCGCCCAGGCCGCTGCCGAACACCGCGCCGGCGATGCCGGCGGTGCAGGGGATGCGGATGTCGTAGGCCTGCAGGCCGACGCCGTAGCGCGACCACAGCTGGCGCCGCTCGGCGTCGTAGACGAACAGGGTGCTGCGCTCGGCGTCGAGCAGCTCGGTGGCGGCGCTCATGATGCGGCCGATCAGCACGTCGAGCTTGAGCTCGCCGGCGAGGTCCTGCGCCACCTCGAGGATGCGCACCTCCTCGCGCAGGCCGTCGGTCATCAGGTTGAAGCCGCGGGTCAGATCGGCGTATTCGTCGGTGTCCAGCACCTTGAGGTCGACGTCGAGGTTGCCGCGCTCGACCTCGTTCATGCCGGCGATCAGGCGCGCCGCCGAACGCGACACCTCCTGCGCGGTGAGGATGGCCATGGCCACTGCGCCGGCGATGGTCACGGCCAGCGCGCCGCCGATCCAGCCCCACAGCGGCCACATCAGGTTGAAGCTGACCGGCACGCCCTGGGCGCGCAGCATCTGGTCCACCTTGAACAGCACGGTGATGGCGATGAACAGCAGCGGCAGCGCCGTGATGAACAGGCACAGGTAGAGCAGCTTGCTCTTCAGCCGCACCGCGATCAGCCGGCGCTGGTCGGCGCGCTCCAGCTCCGGGCAGTGCTGCCACAGGTATTCCACCACCGGCGCCATGTGGCGCGCGGCGACGAAGTATTCGATGGCGCCGTAGATCGGACAGGCGAACAGCAGCACCAGCGAGGGGAACATGATGATCTGCCACAGCGCGAAGCCGCCCTGCCACAGCCAGTTGGTCACCAGCAGCGAGCACAGCGACACCGCCGCGCCGAGGAAGCCGCGCACCAGGGTCACCCGCAGGAAGGCGTAATAGGGCAGGTTCAGCGCGCGCACCAGGGCCTGCGAGATCTCGTCCCGCGCCGGGCTCATGCCCTGCCCCAGCCGCGCCCACACCCGGCCGAGCGGCCGGTAGTAGCGTTCGATCAGCCACAGCTCCGGGCCGATGAACAGCGTCACGTAGGGCGGAATCTGCGGCACCAGCTTGAACCACTGCTCGGGGCTGAACTGCAGGCCGAGGAAGCACAGCGTGATGGTGCCCAGCACCGCCGGGATCGAGCCCTTGACGAACAGCCAGATCAGGCCGCGGTGCAGCGCGCGCTCGCTTTCCGGGGCTCCGACCGCCGCCCCGGGCTGCTGCGCCGCGATCGCGGCTGGCGCGCCTGTCAGCATGTCCGAATCCTAATCCAGCCCTTCCCCACAAAGCCAACCGCAACAGCGCGGTCCGTCACATTGCAGGTGAGAAAGCCATGGCCTTGCGGCATGCTAGGGCCTGCAATCCCAGGGAAACGCGCGTGATCAAACCCGAAGTGCTGGAGCAGGCCGTGGACCACCTGCGCCGCCGCGACAGGAAGCTGGCCCGCCTCATCGACACCCACGGCCCCTGCCTGCTCGGCGGCCGCAGGCGCGACCCGTTCCACGTGCTGTGCAGCGCCATCATCAGCCAGCAGCTTTCGTCCAAGGCTGCCGACACCATCCAGGCCCGGGTAGCGCTGGCCGCGGGCGCCAGAGGCCATTTCAAGCCGGCCCATTTCCTCGCGCTCACGCCCGAAGCCCTGCGCGCCTGCGGACTTTCCAACGCCAAGGCCAGGTGGCTGCGCGGCGTGGCCGAAATCCACGCCGCCGACGCCGGCTACTTCCGCAAGCTGAGCACGCTGGAGGACGAGGCCGCCATCGAAATGCTCGACGCCCTGCCCGGCATCGGCCGCTGGAGCGCCGAGATGTTCCTGATCTTCGCCATGGGGCGGCTCGACATCTTCTCGCTCGGCGACGCCGGCCTGCGCCGCGGCCTCAACCTGCTGCACAACCAGGGCGAGAAGCTCGACGACGAGCGCACGCTGGCGATCACCGCGAAGTGGGCGCCCTACCGCTCGGTGGGCAGCTGGTACCTGTGGCGGATGGCCGATACAAAGGCGGTCACAGCGGCGGGGTGAATGGCGCACTGGCGAGCACGAGACTTCCGGCGCCAGGCTACGACCGCATGAGCCGGCGCGTGTCGCGGGCGGCTTGATCACAGCGCTCAGCACATCCTGCGGGATCACGGCGAAGCAGCAGCAATTCACTCCCGGGCGGGGGATGACAGATCGCAGGTGGTCGGCGGCTCAGGCCCCGCCCAGCTGCCCGACAATGATCGGCCGCGCCGCATTCCACATATCCAATCCCGTCGCCGGATCCTGCTCGATCAGCAGCACCGCCCCGTACTTCAGGCCGTTGTCGAACCACGGCGTGCTGCCGTCCAGCCCGGGATCGCTGAACTCCGGCCCGGGACTGGGGGCATACAGCGAGGGCGAGGAGATCCAGAGGCCGAAGCCGTAGCCGGGGTAGAACTGCGCCTGCCCGTCGGGGAACGGGGTGAACGCCACCGGCTTGTTCTGGATCTGGTTTTTCTCCAGTTCCGACACGCTCGCCGTGGACAGCACGCGCTTGCCGCCGGACTGCCCGCCGTTCTGGACCATCTGCAGAATCCTGGCGTAGTCGGCGGCATCGCTGCTGGCGCCGCCGGCGATGCGCGGATTGGTGACCGCGGCATCGCCGTAGCTGAACGTGGTCAGGCCCAGGGGCTGGCCGATGGCGCCGGCGAAAAACGTCTGCCAGTCCTGGCCGGAGAGCACGGTGGCGATGTAGCCGGCCACCTGGTAGTCGGCGCCGCCGTAATTGAATTCTGCGCCGGGCTGCGACACCAGCTTGAGCCTGGAGATATCCAGCACGCACTGGCGCAGGGTGGTGCTGGTCTGGCGGCCGAGGCAGTCGGGCGAGGTCCGGTCCGCCAGACCGGGCAGGCCGGAGGTGTGGTCCAGCAGCATGCGCATGGTGATGCCGGCCTTGTCCAGCGGCCACACCACGCCGCCGAGCAGCAGGTAGGCGGTGACCGGCACATCGAGGTTCAGCCTGAGGCTGTCCACCAGGGTCAGGATTGCCGCCGCCGAAGGCATCTTGGAGGCGGAGTTCAGCGGGATGACGCTCTGCGCGGTCATCGCCGGCCCGGCGCGGGTGACGCCGGCGGCGCGCGTGTACAGCGTGCCGGTCTGGTCGTAGAGCAGGAAACTGTAGCCGCCGACGGTGCCGCTGCGCGGATTGTTGGCAGCGGAAACGAAGCTGTCGAGGGTGCCGCCGAGCCGGGACCAGTCCAGCGGCTTGCCGGCGCTACCGGCGCCGCCACCGTCGCCGCCGCCAGAACCTGCGCCGCAGGCCGCGAGCAGTCCGGCAAGCAGCGCCGGCCGCAGGGCCCTGGCCCAGCACATCGCCCTGCTGCGCGCGCCAGCGGCGCCGGAGCGCAATCCGGCGTGATCGTTCGTGCGACGCATCGATGTCTCCGGGCGCGATGGCGGCGCGTCGGCGCGCCTGCCTGGCAGGATGCAACAGTCAGGCCATCGCGGCCGGCCCGCCATGTCACCCGCCCACGGACCGGTCAGGAAGAAACCTGGCGCACCGATGGCGTCCGATCAGCGCCGGATTCAGGCTGCCTGGATAGCGGCTTTAGCCGCCGCCCGTGCGCGTCCCTGCTCCGCCCTAGGTGTGGACAGGGGCCGCCCTTCCTAGTTGCCCCTGCGCGCCATGAAGGCGATGCGCTCGAACAGGTGCACGTCCTGCTCGTTCTTGAGCAGCGCGCCGTACAGCGGCGGCAGGGACTTCTTGACGCTGGTCTCGCGCAGGGTCGCCGGATCGATGTCCTCGGCCATCAGCAGCTTGAGCCAGTCGAGCAGCTCGGAGGTGGAGGGCTTCTTCTTCAGGCCGGGCAGCTCGCGCAGGCCGAAGAACACCTCCATCGCCTCCTTCAGCAGGTTCTTCTTCAGGTCCGGGTGGTGCACGTCGACGATCTTCTGCATCGTCTCGCGGTCGGGGAAGCGGATGTAGTGGAAGAAGCAGCGGCGCAGGAAGGCGTCCGGCAGCTCCTTCTCGTTGTTGGAGGTGATGATGATGATCGGGCGGTGCCGCGCGCTGACGGTCTGGCGCGTCTCGTAGACGTAGAACGCCATCTGGTCCAGCTCGCGCAGCAGGTCGTTGGGAAACTCGATGTCGGCCTTGTCGATCTCGTCGATCAGCAGCACCGGCTGCTCTTCGCTGTCGAAGCACTCCCACAGGCGGCCCTTGACGATGTAGTTGGCGATGTCCTTGACCTTCTCGTCGCCCAGCTGGGAATCGCGCAGGCGCGACACCGCGTCGTATTCGTACAAGCCCTGCTGCGCCTTGGTGGTCGACTTGACGTGCCACTCGTAATACGGCCGGCCGAGCGAGCGCGCCACTTCCTGGGCCAGCCGGGTCTTGCCGGTGCCGGGCTCGCCCTTGACCAGCAGCGGGCGCTGCAGGGTGACGGCGGCATTGACCGCCAGGGTGAGGTCGTCGGTGGCGACGTAGGATTCGGTGCCGGCAAAACGCATCGCTAGGGTCCTCTGCGTGGAGCCTGAAGCATAGCAGGAGCCCGCGGCGATACGGCGGAGCCGGCCGCCACGGGCCGATTTGTTAGGATAGCCTGTCCAAAGCACGCTATCCGGATAACTATCGGAGCGTCACAACCTCTTGAGGAGCTCGAGCTATGAAGGCATTGATTCCGATCGTTTTCGCCTTGGCGCTGGCACCGCTGGCCGCCCTGGCCGACGACGCCGCGGCGGCGGCGCCAACGGCTCCGCCCACGGATTCGCTGGCACCTCCCGCCTGCAACAAGCCGTCGGTGGGACCGAAGATCCGCAAGGCCGACGACGACAGCAACTTCCAGGAGCGCGTCGATAAGTACAAGAGCTGCATGGAGGCCTATGCCTCGGCGCAGAGCCAGCTCGCCCAGCAGCACCAGAAGGCCGCCAACGACGCTGTCGCCGCTTTCAACGATTTCGTCAAGGAGGTCAACAGCCGCAACAGCAATTAAGCGGCCGAGCGCGCGGCGGATGGTTCAGCCGGCGCGCGCCTCCAGCGCCGCCACCGCAGGCAGGGTCTTGCCTTCCAGGAACTCGAGGAAGGCGCCGCCGCCGGTGGAGATGTACGACAGCTTCCCGGCCACGCCGAACTTGTCGATCGCCGCCAGGGTGTCGCCGCCGCCGGCCAGGGAGAAGGCAGGGCTGGCAGCGATGGCCTCGGCCAGCGCCTTGGTGCCGCCGGCGAAGGAGTCGTACTCGAACACGCCGACCGGACCGTTCCAGACGATGGTGCCGCAGCCCTTGAGCAGGCCCAGCAGCCGCGCGCGCGTCTTGGGGCCGATGTCGAGGATCATCTCGTCCGCCTCCACCTCGCCGACGGCGCGGGTGTGGGCATGGGCCTCGGCGGAGAACTCGGTGGCCACCACCACGTCCTCCGGCAGCGGGATGCTGCCGCCGCGCGCCTCGATCTTCTGCTGGATCCGGCGGGCGGTGTCCAGCATGTCCGGCTCGTGCAGGGACTTGCCGACCTTGTAGCCGGCCGCGGCGAGGAAGGTGTTGGCGATGCCGCCGCCGATGATCAGCTGGTCGGCGACGTCGGCCAGGCTGTTGAGCAGGTCCAGCTTGGTGGAAACCTTGGAGCCGCCGACGATGACCGCCAGCGGCTTCTTCGGCTGCTTCAGCGCCTTGCCCAGCGCATCCAGCTCGGCCGCCAGCAGCGGGCCGGCGCAGGCCACCGGCGCGAACTTCGCCACGCCGTGGGTGGAGGCCTCGGCGCGGTGGGCGGTGCCGAAGGCGTCCATGACGTAGATGTCGCACAGCGCCGCCATCTTCCTGCTCAGCGCCTCGTCGTCCTCCTTTTCGCCCTTGAGGAAACGGGTGTTCTCGCCCAGCACGATCTGGCCGGGCTCGAGCTTCACGCCCTCGATCCAGTTGCTGACCAGGGCGACGGTCTGGCCCAGGTGTTCCGACAGCCAGGCGGCGACCAGGGTCAGCGACTGCTCCGGATCGAACCGGCCGGCCTTGGGACGGCCCAGGTGCGAGGTGACCAGCACCGAGGCGCCTTTCTGCAGCGCGAGCTTCAAGGTCGGCAGCGAGGCGCGCAGGCGCGCGTCCGAGGTGATCTTGCCGGCATTGATGGGCACGTTGAGGTCCTGGCGGATCAGCAGGCGCTTGCCGGCGAGATCGAGGTCGGACATGCGGAGGACGGTCATGTGAAGCTCCGGAAAGGCGGGATCAAAAAAAGGGGACGGAAACCGTGCGCGATTTCCGTCCCCCGGATGCAGCGGGTACGCGGACGCCTTTACTTGGCGTTGGCGAAAGCCACCGTGGTATCGAGCATGCGGTTGGAGAAACCCCACTCGTTGTCGTACCAGGAGGAGACCTTCACCAGGCGGCCGGAGACCTTGGTCAGGGTGGCGTCGAAGGTCGAGGAGGCCGGGTCGTGGTTGAAGTCGCTGGAGACCAGGGGCGCCTCGCTGTACTTGAGGATGCCCTTGAGGGGCCCTTCCGCGGCGGCGGCCTTCATGATGGCGTTGACTTCCTTGACGTCGGTGTCGCGCGCGGCGATGAAGGACAGGTCGACGATCGAGACGTTGATGGTCGGCACGCGGATGGCGAAGCCGTCGAGGCGGCCGTTCAGCTCCGGCAGCACCAGGCCCACCGCGGCGGCGGCGCCGGTCTTGGCCGGGATCATGTTGTGGCCGGCGGCGCGGGCGCGGCGCAGGTCCTCGTGGAACACGTCGGTCAGCACCTGGTCGTTGGTGAACGAGTGGATGGTGGTCATCAGGCCGGTGACCACGCCGATCTTGTCGTGCAGCGGCTTGACCAGGGGCGCCAGGCAGTTGGTGGTGCAGGAGGCGTTGGAGATGACGGTGTCGGAGGCCTTCAGGGTCTGGTGATTGACGCCGTAGACGATGGTGGCGTCGACGTCGTTGCCGCCCGGGGCGGAGATCACCACCTTCTTGGCGCCGCCGGCGAGGTGGGCCGAGGCCTTGGCCTTGCTGGTGAAGAAGCCGGTGCACTCCAGGACCACGTCCACGCCCAGCTCGCCCCAGGGCAGCTTCGACGGGTCGCGGTTGGCCAGCACCTTGATCCTGTCGCCGTTGACGACGAGGTATTCGCCCTCGACCGCCACCGTGCCGGGGAACTTGCCATGCGCGGTGTCGTAACGGGTCAGGTGCGCATTGGTCTCGGCCGGGCCGAGGTCGTTGATCGCGACAACCTGCACATCCTTGCGGCCGCTCTCATACAGGGCGCGCAGGACGTTGCGGCCGATGCGGCCGTAGCCGTTGATGCCAACTTTGACTGCCATGGTGGTCCTCTGTCTCGACGGGCGCGCACCGCCTGGCGGCCGCCGGCCCGTGCCGGTGGAGTCCCCGGTAGCCGGGGAGAAAATCGAACGCCCGCGACGACTTGCGCCGCGGCAGGGCATATTTTACGCCAACTGGATATGGGAGCGGAAAGGCCGGAAACAATGAGGCGGACGCGACACAGGGTGTCGCGTCCGCCCGTCACTTCTGCGGTTTCAGCCGGCCTTTAGTTCAGCTTGAAGTTGATCGGCAGCGTGAACTCGAAGGAGGCGGCCTCCGGGAACACGTCGGCCGGCACCGGCGGGAACTTGACGATGCGGTCGAACACGTTGCGCGCCTCCGCGTCGAGGGCCACGAAGCCGGTCTTCTTCTGCAACTCCACGCCGAGGATGGTGCCGTCGCGCGCCATGCGGATGCGCACCACCGCGTCGCCTTCCTCTTCGTTCTGGACCGACTTCGGCGGATAGCGGAAGTTCTCCGAGATCTTGCTGGTGATCTGGCTCAGGTAGCTCGGCGGCCAGCTGGTCACCACCTTGTTCTCCTGCGGCGGCGGAGTCGGCGGGGGCGGGGGCGGGGGCGGCGGCACCGTCGGCACGTCCGGCGTCGTCACCGGCGCATTGGTGACGATCTGCTGCGGCG